>Ga0247837_1003101_pt1 | contig 29887 bp, 22 predicted proteins | sample LaCtaG_2_FD_187115 | JGI IMG/M metagenome (GOLD analysis project Ga0247837, IMG submission 187115) | Freshwater microbial communities from meromictic Lake La Cruz, Castile-La Mancha, Spain - LaCruzMarch2015_14.5m | ecosystem: Environmental > Aquatic > Freshwater > Lake | place: Spain: Castile-La...
TTACAGAAAAAATGGTGGTTATTATTGCTATGTTCATATTTTGCAACAAATATGAAATACCAAGTATCAATAAACAAGGCTTTTGAAAATTTTATTGAAATAGAAGCCAAAATCATTTCAACTGAGTCAAATGTAATGTTGCAATTGCCAGCATGGCGACCAGGAAGATATGAGTTAGCCAACTTTGCTAAAAATATTAGGTGCTTTAAAGCAATATCAAAAAATGGTGTTGAACTTAAAGTTAGAAAACAAACCAAAGACAGTTGGTTAATTTATAATGCTGAAAATAATGACGAAATAACTATTTCGTACGAATATTATGCTAACCAACTAGATGCAGGAGCTTGCTTTATTAATAATGAACAATTGTATGTAAATCCTGTTCATTGTTTTATGTATGAAGTAGGTAAAATGGAGGAACCATTTGAAGTAAAACTCAATATTCCTGCCGATTATCAAATTGCATGTCAGTTGCCAAGTTCCAATAATACACTCATTGCTAATAATTTTGATCAATTGGCCGATAGCCCTTTTATTGCAAGTAACAGCTTGCAGCATCATGTATTTAAAGTAAATAATGCCAATATTCACTTTTGGTTTCAAGGCAAACACGAAATTGATTTAGTAAAATTAGAAGCGGATACAATAGCTTATACAGCATTACAAATAGATATTTTTAAAGAATTTCCTTGTACTGATTATCATTTTTTATATCAAATATTACCAACTGCATTTAGGCATGGAGTAGAACATGCCGATTCTACAGTAATAGCAATGGGATTGGGCAATGACATGCTTCGCGATGATTTTTATAATTCGTTATTAGCCATTAGTAGCCACGAACTTTTCCATATGTGGAACGTAAAAAGAATTCGTCCGGCTAGTATGTTTCCTTACGATTTTACCAAAGAAAATTACAGTACTTTGGGTTATATTTACGAAGGTGTAACCACTTATTATGGCGATTTGATGTTACTTAGAAGTGGTGTTTGGAGTTGGGAACAATATGCCGAAAGCTGGAATGACGATTTTTTAAGACATATTTCTAATCCTGGAAATAATAATTATTCGGTGGCAGAATCAAGTTTTGATACTTGGCTCGATGGTTATGTGCCTGGCATAGCTGCCCGAAAAGTGAGCATTTATATTGAAGGAATGTTAGCTGCCATGATTGCTGATTTAACCATTATAAAAAACTCAAATGGTAAATATAGCCTCGATAATGTAATGCACGATTTGTATCATTTATACTATAAAAATAACAAAGGATACACCGAAACCGATTATCAAGCACTTTTAGAAAAATATGGTCAAGAAAGTTTTGAACAGTATTTTGAAAAAAATATTTGGGGTAAAAACAACTTAATAGCTGATTTACAAAATATTTTACCTTACTTTGAATGCTCAATAAATAACAATAAGTTAACAAAAAACATAAAAGCAGAAAATAATTTGCTATTTAATTTTTTGTTGAGCCGATAGCTCTATATATTTGAAACATCATTTAAACCAATGTTTTTTACTATGCAAAAAGTAAAGCTCGAATGCGAAATGTGCGACTCAAAAGCCATTTCATTTATGAAATTCTGTAACCCTGAAGAAGTACACGCTGTTGCAACTGGCAAATCATGTGGACATTACAAAAAAGGACAAGCCATTTTCTATGAAGATAATTTACCACTTGGTATTTATTGTATTACCAAAGGAATTGTAAAAATTACACGTAGTAATAATTTTGGTAAAGAACAAATTTTGCGTTTTGCAAAAGAAGGTGAATTTTTAGGTTACCGTGCCGTTATTGCCGATGAGCCTTTAACTGCTACTGCCACTTGTATTGACGATGTAATTGCTTGTTTTATTCCACGCCAAATTTTTTTAGATTTGTTGCAAAGCAATGCTGAAATAAACAAACAAATGTTTAAAGCACTTTGCCACGACATGGGTTTAAATAACGAAAAAGTGCAGAGTTTAGCTCAAAAAAGTGTGAGAGAAAGGGTTGCTGAAACCATTTTATATTTACACCAAACTTTTGCTACCAAATCGGTAGAGGAGGAGCCAGTTATTCCTATTAGTTTACCTCGCGAAGATTTGGCCAATATAGTTGGAACAGCTACTGAAACTTTAATTAGATTGCTTTCGGAATTTAAGTCGGATAAGTATATTGATTTTGAAGGAAAAAGAATAAAAATATTAAACAAAGAAGCTTTAGAGCGTATTTCGCACGCTACTGTATAATTATATGCCTTGATAGAATTCTCTATCAAGGCATTTTGATTTATTAGAAACATCAATATATAAACCATATTGTTTAGTTAATTGAACTCATTTCGACTTCGCTTAATGTCCTCAGTCGTTGAGCTAAGTTGAAACGAACATCAATTAGTATAAAAAAACTTAAATAATCAACAGTATATTTAACTATGAATAACAAAATGTATCCTTGCTTGTGGTTTAATGGAAATGCAAAAGAAGCAGCAACCTTTTATTGCAGCATTTTTAGCAGCTCAAAAATTCTTTCTGAAAATCCAATGGTTGTAAACTTTGAACTAAATGGAATGAAATTTATGGGTTTAAATGGTGGACCAATGCATCAATTTTCTCCTGCTAACTCTTATGTTATTGAATGTGAAAACCAAGAAGAAATAGATCATTTTTGGTATAAATTAGGGCAAGATGGAGTTTATAACCAATGTGGTTGGCTTGATGATAAGTTTGGTGTTTCTTGGCAAATTGTTCCAACTATTTTAGGTGAACTAATGTCAAATCCTGAAAAATCACAAAGGGTAATGGCCGCATTTTTGAAAATGACTAAATTTGATATTGAAACTTTAGTAAATGCATAATTTTTTTTTGGCAATGTAAATGTAGTTCGAAATTCCACATCTTTTTTTTAAACTAAAAATTAGCCTATTACATAAAACTAAAATAAGTTTACTTATAATTTACTACATTCGCCACACATTATGCAAAAACAATGGCGAGCCAAACCCGAACCCGATAAGAAGACTGTTGAAGCCTTAGCCACTGCTATTAATGTAAATAAAGTGCTTTCTGGAATTTTGGTGCAACGTGGTGTTGATACATTTGAAAAAGCCAAAAACTTTTTTAGACCTCAATATTCCCACATGCACGATCCTTTTATTATGAAAGGAATGACCAGAGCCATTGAAAGAATAGATGAAGCCTTAGAAAAAAACCAAAAAATATTAATTTATGGCGATTACGATGTAGATGGAACTACTTCGGTTGCTACTGTTTACGATTTTTTTTCCAAGCGTTTTAAAGAAATAGAATACTACATTCCCGATAGATATACCGAAGGTTATGGCATTTCGTTCATGGCCATTGATTGGGCTAGCAATAATGGTTACAGTTTAATCATTGCCTTAGACTGTGGTATAAAAGCCAACGATAAAGTAAAATATGCCAACAAAAAAGGCGTTGATTTTATTATTTGCGACCATCATTTACCAGGCGAAGAATTGCCAGAGGCAGTTGCCATTTTAAATCCAAAACAAGCCGATTGTCCATATCCTTTTAAAGAACTTTCAGGCTGCGGAATTGGCTTAAAACTGGTGCAAGGATATTGTATTAAACACGAACTTGATTTTAAAGAAGTAGAAGAATACATGGATCTTTCGGCCATTAGTGTTGCCAGCGATTTGGTGCCAATCATGGACGAAAACCGAGTAATTACTTACCAAGGCTTAAAAAAGTTAAAAAACAATCCTAACAGAGGCATCAAAGCTTTATTAGAAAATTATGCGCCTAGGCCAGAATATTCGGTAAATGATATTGTGTTTTTTATTGGTCCAAGAATAAATGCAGCAGGAAGAATTGCAGATGCAAAAGATTCGGTAAGGCTAATGATTTCTGACAAAGACAAAGATTCGGCAGAAATTGCTGAAATGATTAACCACCATAACAACGAACGCAGAAATTTTGATAGCAGCATAACCGAAGAAGCCTTTAACATGATATTGGCCGATAAAGATTTTCATACTCGAAAATCTACAGTTTTGTTTCATTCTGAATGGCATAAAGGGGTAATTGGAATTGTGGCTTCGCGATTAATTGAAAAATATTACAGACCAACCATTGTTCTTACTGAAAGCAATGGAATGGCAGCTGGTTCTGCTCGTTCGGTAGAGGGTTTTGACTTATACGGTGCCATTGAAGAATGTGCTGATTTATTGGAACAATACGGAGGACATACACATGCTGCTGGTTTAACTTTAAGGGTAGAAAATGTTCCAAAATTTCAAGAAAAATTTGAAGCAATTGTTTCCAAAAACATTGTTACACGCAGTTTAACTCCCGAAATAGAATACGATACTGAAATTCCTTTTAGGGCCATAACTCCCAAGTTTTTTAGTGTGCTAAAGCAATTTGCTCCCTTTGGGCCGGGTAATGCAAGTCCTATATTTATGACCAGAAACGTGTGGGATGTAGGCGATGCAACGATAGTCGGAAACAATCATTTGCGCTTAAGTTTAACCCACGAAGAAGGTGGCAGAATTTACAAGGCCATTGGTTTTGGACTAGGCGAACACCACGATAAAGTAGCCCAAGGAATTAGCTTTGATATTTGTTATTATATAGAAGAAAATTTCTTTAACGGACACGTAAATTTGCAACTAAATATCAAAGATATTTTGTTCAAAACGTAAAGTTATTCCTCCAAAAACTGTATTCCGTTTTTGGCTAATTCGGCTAAAATAGGTTCGTAAAATTCATGTGAAATTGGAATTTGAACTCCTTTGGCTTTTATTTTATTTTGTAATATTAATTTACAAGCTATTGCCATCGGCAATCCCACTGTTTTAGCCATGGCGGTGTAAGTTTTATCCACGCCTTTTACTACTAAAGTGCTATTTATTTTTTGAATTTTACTGCCTTCAGTTTTTGTATATTCAATTTCATGCTTCATTACAATCATGTCTAAATCGGTTTTTTCCAAGAACCATTTTTGTTGTAATAAATGTTGAAGAATTTGGGCTGGAGTAGCATTGTCAATTCCAATAATTTCGTTGGAAAACAAACCTAACCATTTTATGCGTTTAAAATTTTTGCTGGCTTTGCCAATGTTTAAAAAAGTACAAAAAGCTTCCTCTACATTGCTGTTATTGGCACCACTAATAAACGAAGCCACTAAATTGCGGTAAGTTAAATTGGCGCTGTTTTGAATGGTAAAACTATCATCGGTTAAGCCTAATTTTACCAATAAATTCCAGCTTTTGCTAAACCCTTTTTTGCGCAAAGTACCGCGCATAACTGTTGTTGCATTTTGTAAACCATAAGGAGTTATATAACTTAAACTATCGCGGTTGGCATACATTTCAAAAAGTCCATAATTGGTTATATTGATGGTTTCGGTTTGTTCAAAAATTCTGTTTGGTGGAATAAATTTTATCAAGCCATTTTCCAAGTATTGTGCTGTTGCTTGCCCTGCCAATATTACATTTCTAGGGTTCCAAGTAAATTTATAATTCCAAGGATTGGTATCAAATTCAGGAGCTACCAAACCACCGCAAAACGATTTGAACGAAACAATTTCACCTCCATTATTTTGTATATTATGAATCATTTCCATAGCCGATAAATGGTCAATTCCTGGATCCAATCCTATTTCGTTTAAAAACAAAACACCTGCTTTTAAAGCATCATCATGTAGGTTTTGCATAGCAGGCGTTACATAACTTGCCGTTACCAAATTCTTTTTAAAAGTAATGCAATCTTGCGCAGCAATTATATGTAAAGTAGGAGGCAAAAGCGAAACCACTAAATCAGCATTTATAATGGCTTCTTCTCGTTCGTTTTGGTTATTAATGTTAAATGCTAACGCAATTCCTTGCTTACTTTTCCCAATTTTTTGTTTAGCCAAATCAATGCTTTGGTCGGCAATTGTTACTTGCCAATTTTCCTTTTTGGCATTTGCCAATAAATATTTTATTAAGTACGAAGACGAAAGACCAGCGCCAATTACCAATATTTTTTTCATAAAAAACCCTTTTAAATTGCTGCGCAAACTTATACTACATTTACAATGAAACAAACTGTTTTTAAGCAACAAAAAACCGACTTTTCAATTGCTTGAAAGTCGGTTTTTGTAGGTAATTTAATTTTATGAAGAGATATTATATAAGCTTACACCCTAACTTATTATAATTTTTTATTTTTGTTGTCGTCTTGTTGTTCAGTAGCGGGTTTTTCTGCTTTATTAGCTTTGCCACAACCTTTAGTAAATGTGCCTAATGTTAGTCCGCCAAATAATAGTATAAACAATTTTATTTTCATGCCTTTTGTTTTTGTAATCTCTTAAACGGAACAAATATGAAATTTGTTACTGCTTTTAAATATATAATTTTGATGAACTTGATATATTGATAGTTAAAGTTCAGTTTTAAGAGGATGACAAACAAAAAATCCGTTTTTCAACTGAATGAAAAACGGATTTTTTGTTTTATGACTTATATAAAATTACAATGCAGCAGCATATAATTTTTCAACTTCTTCCCAGTTTACTACATTCCAAAATGCTGTAATATAATCAGGTCTGCGGTTTTGGTAATGCAAGTAATAAGCATGTTCCCAAACGTCTAACCCTAATATTGGCGCACCTTTACAGTCTGCAATATCCATTAAAGGATTGTCTTGGTTTGGAGTAGAGCAAACACACAATTTTCCTTCTTTAACACATAACCAAGCCCAACCTGAACCAAAACGAGTAGTTGCAGCTTTAGCAAATTCTTCTTTGAATTTATCCATTCCACCTAAGTCGGCATTTATGGCATCTAATAGTTTTCCACTTGGGCTTCCACCAGCATTTGGACCAATAATTTTCCAGAAGAAAGTATGGTTAAAATGTCCACCACCATTGTTGCGAACTGACATTGGATATTTTGAAATATTTTTACAAATATCCTCAATGCTCAAATTTTCAGCATCGGTTCCAGCCAAAGCATTGTTTAAATTGGTAACATAAGCTTGGTGGTGTTTGCTGTGATGAATTTCCATAGTGCGAGCATCAATATGTGGCTCTAGCGCTGTGTATTCGTAAGTAAGTTTAGGTAATTCGAATGACATAATATTTATGGTTTTTTAAGTTTAAATGATTTGATTTATTTGATTGAACAATTCAATAATTGTTTTGCAAATGTAAAAATATAAACCAAATTCGGTAATGAAAAGTTTTGTATAAATTACAGTTTTTTCTGTTTGTGGGTTAGTTGATAGAGTTAATAAGTTGATTAGTTGATGGAGTTATGATTTAAATATTTGCCCATTGCATATTGCCTTTTTCGAATTGCATATTGTCAATTGCCAATTAAATATTGTCCATAAATCATTTCAAATAACAAATTATCTTGATAAATTGGTTTCATATAGTTTTGTTATTATAAGAACATAATGTGTATTTCGCTTTTTACATATTTACAAAAAATACCATGAAAAACTGCATTGCATTTGCATTATTATTTATTAGCACATTAACCGTTTTTGCTCAGGTGGAGGACCCAAAAGGAGTGATTCAAAACCCAAAAGGATTTAAACAAAAAGCGCATAATTTTTTTATGAGCAAACGTTTAAAAACAGCAACTGGCCAGCGCGATACTCTGCATACCATCAATGTTGTATTTAACCAAGATACTACTCAAAGAGGAATAGAATACAGAACATTAGATTCTACCTATAAAGATTTATTAGCAAGATACAATGAGCTAAACAGAAAACACAAAGCACTACAAACCGACTACACTGAAATGAACCAACGCTATACCGATTTGTTGAAATCGTCATTAAGTAAAACGGAACAATTAAACTTGGCTTTGAAACAAAAAGAAGACATGCTTTCGGCAAGAGAAAAACGTTTGGTAGAATTGGAAAGTATTATTCAAAGACAAGATTCAATTACCAATGCTTTAAACGAAATAGTAAAACGTGCACTGCTAAGTTTTAACAGTGATGAGTTAACCGTAGAAATGAAAAACGGTAAAGTATATGTATCGTTAAGCGATAAATTATTGTTTAAATCGGGCAGTGCCGATATAGAAGATAAAGGGCAAGAAGCCATAAAAAAATTAGCGGATGTTTTAAATAAAAATCCAGATATTGATGTGTTAATTGAAGGACATACCGATAATGTTCCATTGCGAAGCACTATTAATTTTAAAGATAATTGGGAATTAAGTACTGAACGTGCAACCAATATAGTTAGAATTTTAAGCGATGTATGCAAGGTAAATCCTAAACGATTAACAGCAGCTGGCCGCAGCGAATACATGCCAAAAGTAAGCAATGATACACCTGAAGAAAGAGCAAAAAACCGCAGAACAGAAATTATTCTAACTCCTAAATTAGATGAATTGTACAAACTAATTGATAAAAAATAAAAAAATTCGACTTTAAAATAGCTGCCAATTTTGCCGAAACAGCAACTGTAAATATAGATTTTATTATCAAACTATCAACTGTTTGCAATAATATGCAAGTAATAAACATTACCTTTTGGTATAAAATATAAATAATTGTATCATTTTTGCTTAATAGTTTTTATTCATAAAATTATCAATTAAATCATGTTCAAATTTTTAGTATATTTATTTTTATTTTACACAGTTACTCGTTTTATTTTTGGCACATTACTTAACTTTAAAAAGAGCAATTCTGTACCTGACCCACAAAACAATTACGAGGAAGAAGAAATAAGAATAAAGGCCCAAAAGCCAACAACATCATCAAATAATAGTAACAAAAAAACCAATTCCAACATAGGCGAATATGTTGATTTTGAAGAGATAAAATAACAATGATTGAAAAAGCAGTACGCAGTATTTTATTAAAATCGATTGGGCTAGAAGGATATTTGGCCATTGTTAGCGATGCTTATTTACGCATTACAAATTTTGGTTTTTTAAAGAATAAATATCCTGAATTATTTTTTTTAAAAAAAATAGTAAAACCAGGTTTTGTTAGTATTGATATAGGTGCAAATGTGGGATATTACAGTACCAATATTTCAAAACTTAGTGGCATAACCGGAAAAGTATATGCCATTGAACCTGTGCCAATTTTTGCCAATGTTTTTAAACGCAATGCACATAAATTTGCTTTACAAAATATTATACTTCACCAAACAGCATTAGGTGCCGAAAACAAAAAAATAGAAATGGGAACTCCAGTTATTGATGGAGTTTTTAGACATGGATTAACACATGTTTTAAGTGACGAAAACGATAATACTGCTTTAGAAACTTTTGAAGCAGAAATGAAAATTCCTGATGAATTATTTTCAAATATTACACAATTAGATTTCATAAAATGCGATGTGGAAGGGTATGAAATTCATCTTTTTCCTTATTTAATAAACACCATCAAAAAGTTTTATCCGCTAATTCAAATAGAAATAAGTACTGTTGAGAATAGAAAAATAATTTACGAACTTTTAGAACCACTTGGTTATTACGCATTTGGTTTAAAAAATAATCAACTTATAAAACTTACTTCTTCCGAATGTATAGCTTATGAATTAGGCGATTTGTATTTTAAAAAATAAAGTGAAATAAGTTTAAATATAATTTCAAATATTATACATTTGAAATAAAAAAAAACTTATGAAAACAGCACAATACAAATTTACAGAAAACACTGGTTGGAATTTTATTAATGGAGAAGAAAAACTTGAAAATGCTAACTTAGTTTTAGTATTTGGAGCCACTTCAAACATAAAAAACAGTGCGAATTTTACGCAATTAAAAAATAAATTTAGCAACGCTATATTTATAGGAAGCTCTACATCAGGTGAAATACTTGGTATTAATGTTTTTGACGATACTATCATTGCAACAGCAATACAATTTGAAAAAACTAAAATTGTTTACGAAAGTATTGAAATAGCTAGCGCTGAAGAAAGTTATAAAGCTGGCGAATCGTTAATGAATTTATTTCCAAAAGAAGAACTAAAACATGTGTTTGTTTTATCGGATGGATTAAATGTAAATGGTTCGGAATTGGTTAAAGGTTTGCGTACTAATTTGCCAGAAGGTATTAGCGTTACCGGTGGTTTAGCTGGAGATGGTGCTGATTTTAAAGAAACTTTTATTGTAACAGAAAATGCAGAATCGCAAAGTAAAATAGTAGCTGCTTTAGGTTTTTATGGTAATAGTATAAACATTGGTTATGGTTCACTTGGTGGATGGGATAGTTTTGGGATTGAACGTTTAGTAACAAAATCAAAAAACAATGTTCTTTTTGAATTAGATGGAAAGCCTGCATTGGATTTATATAAATCGTTTTTAGGAGAAGAGTATGCTAAAGATTTGCCTGCATCTGGTTTATTATTCCCTTTAAATTTAAGAGTAAAACAAGACGACACTCCAGTTGTTAGAACTATACTAGCAGTGAATGAAGAAGCCCAATCATTAACATTTGCAGGCGATATTCCTGAAGGTTCGTATGTGCGTTTAATGAAAGCAAATTTTGATAGGTTAATAGATGGTGCAGTAGGTGCCGCTAATAGTACCATACTTAACAATAGCAACCCTGAGTTAGCCATATTAATTAGCTGTGTAGGTCGAAAATTAGTTTTAAAACAATTGATAGAAGAAGAAGTAGAAGGCGTGAGTGAAGTATTAGGTAAAAACACAACACTTTGTGGTTTTTATTCATATGGTGAAATATCTCCTTTTTCAAAAGATGCAAAGTGCGAATTACACAATCAAACTATGACAATTACAACATTTAAAGAGTTGTAATTTGTTTTGTTATAATTATTTTATACAAAACTTTTCCAACTTTTTTAAGCTAATTGAAAGCTTTTTTACAAACAAATTATTGAAACTTATTTTGAATTATGCATAGATTATTAAAACGACAAATTAATAAATTGTTTGGCGAAAATCCCCAATTTTCGAATGATATTTTAGCATTTATTGAATTAGTTAATTCGTCATATCATTCATTCCAAAACGACTTTAATCAATTAGAAAGAACATTGGAATTAAGTTCTAGAGAATCGTTTAAAGAACTTTCCGATTTTCAATCGGCAGTAGATACAGCAGCAATTGTATCTGTTACTGATACCAAAGGAACAATTTTATTGGCTAATCAAAATTTTAGTAATGTATCGGGTTATTCTATTGGCGAATTAATTGGATCAAATCATAATATAGTAAATTCTGGGTTTCATTCTCAAAGCTTTTTTGAAAAAATGTGGAACACCATTAAAGGTGGTGAAGTGTGGCAAGGTCAAGTAAAAAATAAAAAGAAAAATGGAGATTTTTATTGGACAAATACCAATATAATTCCATTAATAAATGACCAAGGAATTGCTTATCAATTTGTGGCAATAAGATTTGATATTACTGAAAGAAAAATAGCAGAAGAAAAACTCATTCAAAGTGAAAAAAATTTAGCTGAAATATTAGCTGCAATTAACAGAACTACTGCTACCATTGAATTTACTCCAGAAGGAATTATTACAGAAGCAAATCAGTTGTTTTTAGATTTAGTTGGTTATACAAAAGAAGAAATTATTGGTAAACATCATTCAATTTTTATTGAAAATAATTCAGAAAAAAATTTAGATTTTTGGAAGGAAATAGGAAAAGGAAAAATAATAGGTGGCGAGTATAAAAGAGTTAAGAAAAATGGAGAATCAATATGGATTATTGGTAACTATAATCCAGTTTTAGATGAAAATCATCAAGTAAAACATATTGTAAAATTCGTTGTAGATATTACAGATAGAAAACTAGCTGAAAACAACCTAATAGAAAATGAAAGATTATTGATTGCTATCAATAAAGCTTCGTCTATGTTGTTAACAAATATTGATTTTGACGAAGCAATAATAAATGCATTGGCTTGTATTGGAAATGAGGTAAAAGTTGATAGTGTATATATTTACGAAAATCATTTATGCGAAAATAATACGTTAGCAATGAGCCAACGATATGAATGGTTAAAAGAAAACAATGAAGGAAAAATAAATAATCCCAATGTTCAAAATGTTTCCTATAATGATTCTGGATTTAATAGATGGTATCAAAATTTATCAAACGGAATTTCAATAAAAGGAATGGTAAATGAATTTCCTGAAGAGGAAAGAAGTTTACTTGAAGCAAAAAACATCATTTCGTTAATTGCTGTTCCAATTTTTATTTCTGACGAATTTTGGGGCTTTATTGGTTTTGATAGTTACAGTTTGCACAAAGATTGGACTGTTACAGACGAAAATATTTTAAGAACCCTAGCCAATAATATTGGTGGTGCATTAGAACGACAAAAAGCTGAAAATAAACTAAAAGAAAGCGAAGGTAAATTTAGGTTATTAATAGAAAGTGCAACCGACATGTTTTATTATACTGATAACACTGGTCAGTTTACTTACGTTAACGAAATAGCAACCAATGTAACAGGGTTTCCAATAAACGAGCTTTTAGAAAAAAGATACATTGACCTAGTAAGACCAGATTATAAGAAAAAAGTAGAAACATTTTATTTAAATCAGGCATACAAAGACGATAATGTTACCTATTTGGAGTTTCCTATTATTACCAAACAAGGTAAAGAAGTTTGGGTTGGACAAAATGTTCAATTAATTTACAAAGAAGGAAAATTTTCGGGAGTTCAAGCAATTGCTAGGGATATAACCGCTTTAAAAGTGGCACAATTTGACTTAATTAATTCGAAAAACTTTTTAGATAATATTTTAAATGCAATACCAAATCCGGTATTTGTAAAAAACAAAAAACACAAATGGGTTTTGGTAAATGATGCTTATGCTAACTTAATTAGCTCATCGAAAGAAGCAATAATTGGCAAAACCGACCTAGAGTTTTTAACGAAGGAAGAAGCTGATTATTACATGGCAAAAGACGATAGATTGTTTGAGTCAAAATTAGAAGATTCGTACGAAACTATTTTTGAAAATGGAAATGAAACCAAAACATTATTTATAAAAAAATCGCTGTTTTCAAACGAGAGTTCCAAAGAGTTTTTGGTTGGAGTAATTACCGATATTACCGAAATAAAAAACCAACAGAACGAAATATATTTACTAAACAAAATTACTGAACAAATTAGCGATGCCATTTCGGTAGGCGATTATGACGGTAAATTAATTTATGTAAACGAAAGTAGAGCCAAAGTACTAGGAAAAACTAGGGAAGAAATGCTAGGCTCTTCAGTAATGGAAATGGAAAAATTATTTCCAACTTTGAAAGATTGGAGAGCGCATTTTGACGAAGTAAAAGAAAAAGGTGAATTACTTTTACAAGGAATAAATATTAGAAAAGATGGTAGCGAATACCCAGTAGAAGCAAGCGTAAAATATTTAAAAGTAGAAGACCAGGAATTTATTATAGCTGCTGTTAGAGATATTACCGAACGCAATATTCAACAAAAAGAAATTTTAGATAAAAGCCAAATTTTAAATGCTATTTTATCGGAAATGCCATCGGTATTATTCCGTATAAATAAAGATGGTTTATTTACCCAAATTCAAGGTGCAGGGCTTAAAAGATTAGGGCTTAAAGACAACGAGCTAATTGGTATGAATGTGTTTGATGTTTATAACGAAAACGATTACCCCTTAGTAAATGAGCAATTTAAAACCAGTTTGAAAACCCTTGAACCATCTTATTTTATTACCGAAGGAAACGATAAAAATGGTCAATGGTATTTTGATAATTTTACGTTTAAAGACATTACTCAGGTAGATGGAATTGTTGGCTTTGCACTCGATATTACTGATAGAAAGTTAATAGAATCGAAATTACAAGAAAGCGAAACAAGGTTTAGGTCGTTGGCTCAAAACTCAAGCGATATCATTACTATTTTAAAACCCGATGGTACTACTGTATATGAAAGTCCTTCGTTTTTTAGAATATTTGGTTACAGTGAAAAAGAAATAATAGGAAAAAATATTTTTGATTTTGTTCATCCAGACGATATAGCTTCAGTGAGCGAAGAGTTTGGACGAGGATTAGCTCAAGGTGGCGTATCCGATGCTATAGAGTTTAGGTTTAAACATCAAAATGGAAACTGGATTTACGTTGAAGCCATAGGAAACAACCTTTTAGATGTTCAGGGTATTAACGGTATTGTTATCAATTCGCGCGATATTACTGAACGTAAAAAAGCGCAGGAAGAGGTTGAAAAACTCAAAACTTTCTATGAAAAAGTACTGAACGAAATTCCGGCCGATTTAGTAGTTTTTGACGATAAACATAATTATTTATTCATTAATCCATTGAGCATTAAGGATCCTGAATTAAGAAAATGGATGATAGGAAAAGATGATTATCAATATTTTGAATATAGAAACAGGCCAATGGAAATAGCTTATAAGCGAAGAGAATTGTTTAAAGAGGTAGTAAAAAGTAAAAAACAATTTGAGTTCGAAGAATCTATTTTGCAAGAAAATGGCAAACAAAATTGGATGTTAAGGCGAATGTTCCCTGTAATCAATGAGCTAGGTAATGTAATTAATGTTATTGGATTTGGGCTTGATATTACCGACAGAAAATTATCTGAACTAAAATTACAAGAAAGTGAAGAGCGTTTAACACTTGCCATTAATTCGGCTAATTTGGGTATATGGGATTGGAACATTCAAAATAATTTATTGATTTGGGATGATTCTATGTACAAAGTTTTTGATGTGGATCCAAAAGATTTTAATGGCCATTACGATGCATTTGAAAGAACACTCCACCCTGATGATATTGAAAGTGTCAATGCAAAAGTTGGCGAAGCCTTAAAAGGTCCAAACGATTATATTGATAATTTTAGAATATTAGATAAAAAAGGAAATATAAAATATGTAGCAGCTTTTTCAAAAACATTTAGAAATGATGATGGAGTTGCTATACGAATGATTGGTGTAAACTTTGACATTACCGAATCCAAACTGGCTGAGTTTAAAATACTAAAAGCGCAAGGCGAATTAGAAGAAGCACAACACATTGCCAAAGTAGGTGGGTGGGAAATAGACAGGGAAACACGCAGCATTACCTGGACCCACGAAATGTTTGTAATTCACGAACTTCCTTTTGATTATGTGCCAACAATTGCTACTTCCTACGATTTTTATACCGATGAAACAAGAAGCTTAGTGGTTGAAAAATTTAAAACTGCTATTGATAACATGGAAGAGTTTGAACTTGAAGCAAAAATAAAAACTGCCAAAGGAAAAATAGTTGAAATTAGAACCAAGGGTATTCCGGTTATTGAAAACAATAAGGTAAAAGGACTAAGAGGTATTTTTCAGGATATTACCCAAGAAAAAGCAGCCGAAAAACAACTGAAAGAATACTCGGCAGAATTGGAGCTAAAAAACAAAGAACTAGACCAATTTGCTTACATTGTTTCGCACGATTTAAAAGCACCATTGCGAGGTATTAACAACCTTTCGCTTTGGATAGAAGAAGACCTAGGCGATAAAATTGAAGGGGAAATAAAAGCTAGTTTCGACATGATGCGTGGCCGAGTAAAACGTATGGAATTACTCATTAACGGAATTTTAGAATACTCAAGAGCAGGTAGGGTTAAACAAGAAGCCGAAACCTTTGAACTAAAACCTATGCTCGATGAGTTAGTGGAATCGTTAAGCCCTGCCGAAAAGTTTAAAATTACCATTCCTAACAATTTGCCAAAAGTTACTGCCGAACGCATTTCGTTTGAACAAATTTTTGCTAATTACATAAGCAATGGTATAAAATACAACAATAATCCGGAGCCAACCATTACGGTAAGTTATAAAATTAACAATGGAATGTACGAGTTTTGTGTAGCCGATAACGGGGAAGGAATAGACAAACAATTTCACGATAAGGTATTTGTAATATTCCAAACCTTGCAAAGCCGCGATACTTACGAAAGTACAGGAGTAGGGCTTGCTATTGTTAAAAAAATAGTAGAAGACAAAGGGGGAAAAGTTTGGATAGAGTCGGAAAAAGGGCAGGGTGCTAAATTCTTTTTCTCGTGGCCTGTAGAAATGTAAACAAGGGAACGTACTCCATTGATGTTTCTATACCCACAAAAAAAGCAGCCCACTTGAGCTGCTTTTTTTTATTTTTTTTCTTCTGGAGGATTAACTACCCCATCGTCTCCTGTTTTATCGTTATCCACTTCCAATAATCCAAAGTTAAAGTATGCCAAAAATCCTTCTGGATTTTTTATATGTTTAGATGCAATCATTAATATACAACTGCTTAATTGCATGGTTAATGCAGTTCTGCTATCGCGCAATTGAGCTTGAATGCTTGAATTATCGCCTTTTTTATCTACTTGCTCGTCTCTTGCAGTTTCATAAGCAGTTTGCAATGCAGTTACCTCGTTTACAAAATCAACACCTAATTTGGCTTGGTGTTTTTTGGCCGCCAATACATAGTTGTTTAGCAATGCTTTCATTTCTTCCACTTTTGCATTGTTATAGGCCGATAAACCTTGGGCATAAAACTCAGCATATTCGGCACTTTCTTTTCTAAAAGTTCCTTTTATTATACCTTCTTTGGTTCTAATAAAATCGAGGGCATCGTCAAAGGCATCTTGTTTGCTAATGGTTCCACTTATTTGAATATAGGTTTTGTTGGTAAAATCGCTTAAGTGTTTTGTAAATTGATTATGAAGCGTTTCTAAAACTGTTAATTCAGCAGGAGGCAACACAGAATTAATCATGCTTTTAATTCTAGCAATCATATCACCCCCAAAAAGATTTATTTCGTTACGGCTGTATTGTTTGTTTTCTAGTAAATCATTGGTTAGTTTTTCAAATTTCATGTTTATATATTTTTTAGGTAGACAAACATAAAATATATTTTCTGAATTTTTATTATAGCCAATATTTTTTGGCTAATAATTGCTTTTTTTAGAATTTATTAAGAAAGTGCAGTACAAATTTTTACCATGCTATTCCTTAACTGAGGAAGGGCAGTACAAAATTTTACCATGCCATACCTTAACTGAGGAATGGCTGTACGAATTTTTACCATGCTATTCCTTAACTAAGGAAGGGCAGTACAAATTTTTACCATACCATTCCTTAACTGAGGAATGGCTGTACGAAATTTTACCATGCCATTCCTTAACTAAGGAATGGCAGTACGAATTTTTACCATGCCATTCCTTAAAAAATTTACAGTTTTTTTTTAAAAACAAAAGAATATCATTGTAAAAGCAAAAAACGCTAATGAGTTGCGTATATCTACCCAAATTGGAGAGATAAGGATGATAAAATCATCCTTATATACAAGTTAGCAGAAATGGTAGGGCGACCCGTATCAACAGACCGATTGGATAACTTTTGGAAAAAAAACATCTCTCATTACGACCTAAATATTAACTTTGACAACAAACATTTTGACAATGGAAAAAATAAAATTTATTGACCTTTTTTGTGGCATCGGTGGCTTTCGGACAGCTATGGACCAAGCTTGTATAGAAAACGACTTAATTCCTCAATGTGTTTTTTCATCGGACATTGACAAATATTGCCAAGACAGCTACGAAGCTAACTTTGGACACAGACCATCGGGTGACATTACAAAAGTTGACGAAAAAGACATTCCCGACCACGACATTTTATTTGCAGGTTTTCCTTGCCAACCATTCAGTATCATTGGACAAATGCAAGGTTTTAACGACATTAGAGGAACACTCTTTTTTGACATTGCACGAATTATCAAACATAAAAAGCCAAAGGCATTTATTCTTGAAAATGTAAAGCAACTTGTTGGACATAATGGAGGCGAAACACTAAAAACAATTATTAAAACCTTAGAAAAAGATTTAGGTTATACAGTAAAATTTGCTGTTTTAAACGCACTTGATTATGGACTTCCTCAAAAGCGTGAACGTGTAATTATAGTTGGACACAGAGAACCGATTATGTTTAGCTATCCATCACCAGTTAAACCTTTTAAACCTTTGTCTGAAATTCTTGAAAAAAAGGTTGACAAAAAACATTACGCATCCGAATACATTGCACAAAAACGTAAGGAAACACACAAATCAGCTTACAAACTTTCCATTTGGCACGAAAACAAAGCGGGCAATATATGTTCTTATCCATACTCTTGTGCTTTGCGTGCAGGTGCATCTTACAACTACTTGCTTGTAAACGGAGAAAGAAGATTAACACCAAGAGAAATGTTTCGTTTACAAGGCTTTCCCGACAGTTATAAAATTGTAGTTGCAGACGGACAAGCAAGAAAACAAGCTGGAAATGCTGTTCCTGTAAACATCGTTAAAGCAGTTATTTTAAAACTATTACCGTTTGTAGCAACCAGTATGGACATGACTTCGGTTTTAAGAGAATATGAAGTAAGATATGGAGAACAATAAATCACCGAAATTAAGAACGGTAAATAAATCAGTTTCAGCTTTTCCATTAAACGAATTTCCGAAAGAGTTTCCCTTTTTAATTGGCAAAGAACTTATCTATTTGCTTGCTTCAAAAGGCAAACCCGAACTTGAAGGTTCTGAATGGGAAAGCATTTTTGCAACTTGTATTGGTGCAGACTGGAAACCTTCAAATGTTGGACTGGACGATGTTGTGATGGGCAACACCGCTTGGGGCGCAAAGACAGTTAAAGCTACAAAACCATCGACACAGAAAAAAGTAAGACTTATTTCGGGACGTAACTCTCCAAATTATTCATTTGGTGAACGTAGCGACCAAAAAGCAGATGCAAATTTAATCGGTAAATTAGTGCTTGACATTTGGAATGAAAGAGTATCTGCAATTCGTGAAAAATTCAAGCATTTAAGGACAATTGTTTTAATCAAATCCAACGACCTTTCAGAAGTTGTGGTTTTTGAATTTGACACCATTCGTTACGACCACGAACTTTACAAATGGGAATGGAACAAGAACAATAATCTTGTTGGAACTCATTTAAAAACAGACGAACATTGCTTTACTTGGCAACCTCACGGCTCACAGTTTACAATTATAGAGGAGGTTCCAGAAAAAAGTTTAGTAATAAAAATCAAGCAACCAAAGACCCTTGACAAAGACCAAATTTTAAAAGCTTTGGGCTTCGACAAATCGTGGGTGACAGTAACTCAAAAGACGAGTAAATCGTGACCCGCGAAAGAGCCACATCTGCTAACAGCACCTACAAGAAATTGGCGGTTCAGTGGTTAAATGAAGCTTTGTGCTTCGTATCAAGTTCAGTGGTGGCAGACAGTTTTCGTCTCCGAAATCGCCAACTTCTTGTAGCCCTAAAACGTTATTTATGAATTTGAAGCCAACGCTGGTTCACGCCTATGGCGTGGACAAAAAAACAATGGTTAATTGCCCTAAAATGGGTAATTTATTTGGTATAATTAATAACCAAGCCCAAACCCAAACAATACACCAAAACTATAAGTAAGGGTGTTGTAATTTGGAAAAATATTTATAGTTGTTCTGCTATCCTTAGTTACTACTGGAATATTATAGTCAGCACCAACATAAATATTAAAACCATGCCCAGTGGATGCTCCTACTTTTAAACCAAATGAGTTAACAAAATAGTCAGAGGAATAGTCTTCATCTATTCTTACTTTTCCGTAATTATTTGAAGTGTCGATGTTGTTTTGATTATATATTCCATTTACTCTCGAAAACAAACTTAAACTGGTTAGTTTGTAGTTAGACGAAATATATGCACCCATAGGCGCTTCGTCCAAATCATTAAAAAAGTACTTCGATTCTATTCCGTAATATTTGTAACTATTAATTGCAAATTTGTAGTTAATATTTACGTTTTCTACTATTACTTTATTGCCATATTCATCACCATTATACACATCTTCTCCGTCTAGTAAATAACCAAAGTTAGCAGCAAGCACTATTTTATTTAAAAAGCTTTGTTGGTAACCCATGTGATAGTTTAAACCAATTGCATCCTTTACCGATGTATTGAAATTATAACCTATAAATAAACCTGCACTCGATTGAGCAAAACCATTGCTAACCGTTAATAAAAAAATTATAATTAGTTTATTTCTCATTTTTGGATAATGTTTAGTTTTTCTATGGCTTCGTTTATAGGTATAGCAAATGCAATACCCTCTTTATCGTATCTTTTTCGCGATACAATTCCAATAACTTCGGCATTTTGATTAATTAATGGTCCACCACTGTTTCCTGCATTTACACTGGCATCGGTTTGAATATAAACATGTTCTTCTAACTTGCGCTTACCGCTAACTATTCCCTTCGAAACTGTTTGCCCGTACGATAATTCAACAGGAGTTCCAATGGCAATTACCTCCTCCCCTATTTCTATTTTTTCTGAATTACCCAAAGCCAAAGCAGTTAAATCTTTGGCATCTATTTTCAATAAAGCCAAATCGTATTCAGGATTGGTTTTAATTACTTCGGCTTTTAGGCTTAGTTTTTCATTGATTTGTACCACCAAGTTTTGATTGTTTTCTATAACATGATAATTGGTAATTATATACCCATCAGATGAAATAACAAACCCGCTTCCATGGCCTTCTTTGTGGGCTATAGTAACTACCGATTTTACCAATTGTTTTATTACCGGAGTTAATCCATTACTTAAAGTTGGCGACTTTATTTTTTCAATACTAATAAATTGTGGTTTTACCTCCTTTTGTAAATTAGTACTTTTCTGTGACGATACTTTATTGAAAGTATTATCGTCATCTAGCAAATTATAAAGCGAAATGTTAATTAAAGCATTGATTACTTTTCGTTTTTCGCTACTGCTTACTATCATAGCTACTTTGTCGTTAAAAACGGCAACAGTATCTTTTTCGTTTTGTAAAAATATCCAATCAATTGTTATTTGCGAAGCATAAGAGTAGTCAGAACGGTATTTTATTTCCTTTAGATAAATATTGTTAATAATAGGAATAAGCGTAATGTTTGAATAGTTAATTCCATACGATGAATTCTTTTTGTTTTCTCCACATTTTTGGCTTTCGTACCTAGTGCCTTCCATTTCTAAACAAATATTTTCGGAATACTGACGGCTATCTATTGAGTTTTTCTTGAAATAAATATCGGTTTTCATTTCTTTCCCAATTGTTTGCCCTTCTTTTATTTTCCAAACCACATTGTCTACGTTAATGGCAGTAGGTTTCCCATCTTTTTCAATAATACGTTTTAAAGGAATCATTACAGAATCAAATTCGTATTTTTCTAATGCACCCGTAGCTACATCTACTATACAAGGAATACATAACAACATGGCATCTAAAAAAAGAAATCCTTTATTAGCCGAAATAACTTCAATTTTTTGTTGCGCAGTTTGATAGTTTTCTTTTTCTATCAATAAGTTCAAATCCTTTTTTTTTGTTTTATCATTAATCAATAAAGGTGTTTTTCCAAACTCTGTTCTACCATCGCTATTATAAACAGTTGCACCATTTATGTTCGATTGTATATAAACACCTTTGTTGTTGTTTTTGCCTTCAAAAATGGTTGCACAATTGCTAAATAAAAGCGAAACAACAAAAGCTAAAACAAACAGTATATTGTTTTTTCTATTTACCATCGTTTTTACTTTCTCCTTCAAAAGTTAAAAATCCGTATTGGAAATATTTTCCCATTTGCGACCTAATTAAAATTAAGTCATTCTCCAAAAAAGTAGTTTGTTTAGGTATAAACAATGGGTCTTTCGATTTTAACTTTCTATCTTTCCTGCTTTTCATCACTACTTCGCGCGATAAGTTACCTTCATAATCAACTACAGCCATAGTTAACACAGCTTTATGTATGTTAGGCATTGCTTTTACTTCAATCTTTAAGCGTTTGTTGCTTTTCTTTTTGGAGTTTTTGTTAATATTTTCTTCGTTGTCATAATATAAAAATATCATTTTGTCTTTCTCTACCGAAAGTAAAAAGGAAGAAGCATATCCACCATCGTTTATTGTGTATTGTATTTTTGGAATAGTTACACTCCAATCTATTTTACCATCTTTATCTATATTGAATAAAATGATATCGTTGTAATAATAATGGTAAGTATAAGTAGTATAAGTAGAATTGCCACTTCTAGTAGTATGCGAAGTTACATACATCATATAATATTCAGCTACCATTACTAATCCGCCATCATCTCTTCTTACCAATTGTCTTATATCGTAATGGTTCGATATTTCTTTGTTTTTATCTACTTTCTTTTCTTTCATGTGGTCTAAAAGAAAATCTCTATCAAATTCTTTGGTGTTCTCAACCTCTACTTTTTTCGATATCATGTCTATTCTTTGATAAAAAACACCGGTTAAAGTACCTGTATTTTTATTAGCATAAAATCCAGTTATCAAAAGTTTTTTGTTATCGTTGTCTATTGTGTACGAAATATCACTAATGTACTGACTTCCCAACGAAATATCAAATTGCTCTGTAGCACCTTTAGTATTGTCGTATAAAAATATAATAAAATTATAGTTTGGCTTACCTTTTTCTTTTTCTTTTTTGTTTAAATTGTTTCTACCTAAAAGAACTACTTGTCCTTCGTTAGTTATTGAGTAATTCGAAATATAAAACTTCTTATCTTCAATATCAAACGTTAGTTCTTTTTCCCATATTTTCTTTAAATTATTGTCGTAAACCTTGTAAGTTATCGTTTCATTTTTCCTTTTTTTATCTTCTGGATTATTAATGTATAACATTACTTTTGATTCATCCTCCGATCTAATAAAATTAAATGCGTTAGCATTTTTTTCTTTTTTCGATGCTATTTCTTCAAACTCCTCCCATTCAGTTTCGTCCGACAAATCGGTGTTAAATGTTTTCTTGTATATTTTATTTACATCCTTTTTCGAATTGTATTTCGAAGCAAAAATGTGTAGGTTATTATTAATAAAAAACTTGTCGCCTGTCGATTTTAGTTTCTCTTTACCTAATTTGTAGTAGTATTCTCTTGTTGAAACTAGATCGTGTTTGATATCATATTTGTTAATGGTATTTTCCCAATTACCAAAAATAAACCAACCATGTTTTGCCGAACCGGTTGAAAAATAACCATTTTTGTTTCCCCCCAATGCACCATAGTCTTGAGTGGACTTGCTTTCTTGAAGTGGCCCCCATTTAAACTTTGGAGTTTGAGCCATTAGTGTGTTAACTGAAATTAACAGATAACAGATAAGTAGATGTTTTTTCATGTGTGTATTAAATTTCTCAAACATAATAAAATATAACAATTAACAGCATTAATAAATTTATTTGCATAGTACAAATATTGAACTACCTCAAAATCATATACTTTTTTTGGTTGTTTTAAGTATTTCAATGCTTTTACTTAACAGTTTCCCTAACTAATTTAAAACCTAACATCGCTCACTCTCCATGTTGACTGCAATCATTTTAACTGACTTATATAGCATTAGCTTTGTATCTCATTTAGTGTAAGTCTTTTCTAAATGATAGGTTTTTTTAAAAATTATCGTTTTAGCAATCAAAACAAAAATCAGTTATGGCTAATATAAAAATTATGGATGGCAATGAAGCAGCTGCTTATATTGCTTACAAAACAAACGAAGTTTGCGCTATTTATCCCATTACTCCTTCATCTACCATGGGCGAACATTGCGATGAATGGAGCGCAGCTGGTAAACAAAATATTTATGGCGAAGTGCCAAGAATAATGGAAATGCAAAGTGAAGCAGGTGCAGTTGGTGCCATTCATGGTGCGTTGCAAGGCGGAACTTTGGCTTCTACTTTTACTTGTTCTCAAGGTTTATTGCTCATGATACCTAATATGTATAAAATTGCTGGCGAATTATCTCCTACAGTTTTTCACATCGCGGCTCGTGCTTTAGCTACACATGCGCTTTCTATTTTTGGCGATCATTCTGATGTAATGTCGGTGCGACAAACTGGTTGGGCCATGCTTTTTGGCAGAAATGCACAAGAAGCTATGGATATGGCATTAATTTCACAAGCTGCAACGCTGCGTTCTAAAATACCTTTTTTAAATATTTTTGATGGTTTCAGAACCTCGCACGAGTTAATGAAAGTGGATGTAATTGAAGATGCAATTATCAAAGATATGATTGATGAGCGTGATATTTTAATTCATCGTCAACATGCTATGTCGCCCGAAAATCCTTCTATTCGCGGTACTGCGCAAAATCCAGATGTGTTTTTTCAAAGCCGTGAAGCTGGAAATAAATTTTACCTAAATGTTCCAATTGTGGTAAACCAAATGATGAAAAAGTTTGGTGAATTAACTGGACGAAATTATAAACTATACGAGTATTATGGACATGAAACACCTGACAGAATCATTATTATTATGGGTTCTGGTTCAAATACTGTTCATGAAACCATGGAATATTTGAACAATAATGGCGAAAAAGTGGGTTATTTATATGTTCGTTTGTTCCGTCCGTTTGAAGTAAAAGAATTTATCAATGCCAAAATCGGTGAAAAATATTACCGTGCTCGACAGGTGTAAAGAGCCAGGAAGCATTGGCGAACCATTATATATGGATGTGGTAAACGCATTGGTAGAAGGTTGGGAAGGAACTTTACCAAAAGTTACTGGTGGTAGATATGGCTTAGCTTCCAAAGAATTTAATGCAGCTATGGTAAAAGGCATTTTTGATGAAATGAAAAATGTTTCTCCTAAAAACCATTTTACAATAGGAATTAACGATGATGTTACGCATACCAGTTTAGATTACGACAAGCATTTTTGTTTAGATAAACAACATTTGTTCCGTGGTTTGTTTTATGGTTTAGGTGCCGATGGAACAGTAAGTGCCAACAAAAATTCTATCAAAATTATTGGCGATACCACCGATAATTATGTACAAGGTTATTTTGTGTACGATTCCAAAAAATCGGGTTCATTAACTGTATCACATTTGCGTTTTGGTAAAAACCCAATTCGCTCTACGTATTTGGTAAATTCAGCAAACTTTATTGCAGTACATCAGTTTAATTTTATTAATAAATACGATGTACTAAAAGATGCAGAACATGGTGCAACATTTTTGTTAAACACCCCTTATTCTATTGAAGATATTTGGGATAAAATACCTAAACATATTCAAGAAGAAATAATAGAAAAAGAGTTGAAGTTCTATGTTATCAATGCTTCGAAAGTAGCACGTGAAACTGGCATGGGAAGTAGGGTAAATACCATTTTACAAACTTGTTTCTTTGCCATTTCTGGCATATTGCCAAGAGAAGAAGCCATTCAAAGAATTAAAGATGCCATCAAAAAATCATATTCAGCTAAAGGGGAACATGTAGTTCAAAAAAACTTTGAAGCGGTTGATAAAACTTTGGAAAATCTGTTTGAAATAGATTACTCAAAATACATTGCTGGTAAATTAGAAAGTGATAAACTTGTTTCGGATGATGCCACTGAATTTGTGAAAAATGTACTAGCAAAAATTATTTCATTTGAAGGTGATGAATTACCGGTTAGCGCATTTCCTGTTGATGGAACTTATCCTGTTGGAACCACGCAATGGGAAAAAAGAAACATTGCCGATTCAGTGCCTGTTTGGGATGCTTCGTCATGTTCACAATGTGGCAAGTGCTTCTTAATTTGTCCACATGCTGCTATTAGGCCAAAGGTTTACGATAAAGAATTGTTAGCAAATGCACCAGAAACCTTTAAGCATGTAGCACCAATTGGAAAAGAATTTAACAAAGAAACGCAAGCTTATACTTTACAAGTTGCTATTGAAGATTGTACCGGATGTAACCTTTGTTACGAGTATTGCCCAATTGAAAGCAAAACTGAACCAGGCATAAAAGCATTGAACATGAAACCCCAACTTCCAATTAAAGAAGCGGAAAAAGAAAACTGGGAATACTTCCTTTCAATTCCTGAAATGGATCGTTTGACAGTGAATAAAAATACCGTAAAAGGAACACAATTCTTAGAACCATTATTCGAATTTTCGGGTGCATGTTCTGGCTGTGGTGAAACTCCTTATGTAAAACTAATTTCTCAACTTTGGGGTGATAGAATGGTGGTAGCAAATGCTACAGGTTGTTCATCAATTTATGGTGGAAACTTACCAACCACACCTTGGACTACCAATGCCGATGGCAATGGTCCTGCTTGGGCTAATTCATTGTTTGAAGACAATGCCGAATTTGGTTTAGGAATAAAATTAGCATTTGATAAGAAAACTGAAATTGCCAGACATTTACTTTTTGGTTTAAGAGATATAGTTGGCGTTGAGTTTGCAGATGAAATTTTAAATTGTGATCAAACCCTAGAAGCTGGAATTCACAAACAACGTGAGTTGGTAAAAGAATTGCGCAAACGCATTGCTCCGCTATCAACTTTTGAAGCAAAACAATTAACCATGATTGCAGATAATTTGGTTAAAAAATCGCATTGGATTATGGGTGGCGATGGTTGGGCTTACGATATTGGATTTGGTGGATTAGACCATGTTTTATCAACCGGTGAAAATTTAAATATCATTGTTTTAGATACTGAGGTTTATTCAAATACTGGCGGACAAAAATCAAAATCAACACCAATAGGAGCAAGTGCTAAGTTTGCTGTAAACGGAAAAGCATCAGGCAAAAAAGATTTGGCCATGCAAGCAATTGCGCATGGTTCGGCTTATGTTGGACAAATAGCCATGGCCGCTAACGATACTCATGCCATCAGAACCATTCAAGAAGCAGAAGCATTTCCTGGAACTTCATTAATTATAGCTTACAGTCATTGTATAGCGCATGGTTACGACATGATGCACGCAGTAGATCAACAAGAAAATGCAGTTAAAACTGGTTATTGGCCATTGTTTAGGTATAATCCTTTAAAAGGAAAAGGCGAAAGATTTGTGGTTGACTGCAAAGAACCTAGTATGCCTGTAAAAGACTTTTTATACAAAGAAACTAGATTTAGTGTGCTAACACGTTCTAATCCTGAACAAGCAGAATTATTACTTGCTCAAGCACAATTAGGAGTTGATAGCCATTGGCAAAGATTATTGGCATTGAAGAATTTGTAATTTGGATTGAAAGATTGCAAAAATAATTCACGAAAATCCGAAGTTTATGCTTCGGTTTTTTTGTTTACTCTGAAATAAATACTTAAACGAAAACTAAAATTTCCCTCAAAAAATAACCAACAAAAATCCTTTCTCTATCTTCAAATCATTCTTATCTTCGCTGCGTATTATTATGACGGAAAAAAAGGTTAGAGTTAGATTTGCTCCAAGTCCTACGGGAGCTTTACATATTGGCGGTGTTCGTACTGCTTTATACAATTATTTGTTTGCAAAAAAACATGGTGGCGATTTTATTCTTCGCATTGAAGATACTGATCAAGGAAGGTTTGTGCTGGGTGCGGAGCAATATATTATTGAAAGTTTAAAATGGGTTGGCATTGAGCCAAACGAAGGAATTGGTTTTGGTGATGGTGAATATGCACCTTATCGCCAAAGCGATAGAAAACCAATGTATAAAAAATTTGTGGACCAATTAATTAACGATGGTTACGCTTATTACGCTTTTGACACTGCTGAAGAATTGGACGCCATGCGCGACAGATTGAAGGCTTCGAACGTAGATTCAAAGTACGATCCGATTACACGCAGTGCCATGAAAAACAGTTTAACATTGCCCGAGGATGAAACCAAACGCAGACTAGAAAATGGCGATCCTTATGTGGTTCGTATCAAACTACCTCGTAAAGATGAAGTAAAATTCCATGATGAAATAAGAGGCTGGGTTACCTTCAATACTTCAACCATGGACGATAAAGTTTTGTACAAATCAGACGGAATGCCAACTTACCACATGGCCAATGTGGTAGATGATTACAGCATGAAAATTACTCATGTTATTAGGGGCGAAGAATGGTTGCCATCGGCACCATTGCATGTACTTTTATACAAATATTTGGGTTGGGAAGATGCCATGCCTAAATTTGCTCATTTGCCTTTATTGTTAAAACCTGATGGCAACGGAAAATTAAGTAAACGTGATGGCGATAAATTAGGATTTCCTGTTTTTCCATTAGATTGGGTAGACCCAAATACTGGTGAAAAATCGAGTGGATATAAGCAAGCTGGTTATTTACCAGAGGCAGTAATTAACTTATTGGCATTTTTAGGATGGAATCCTGGAACTCCACAAGAATTATTTCGCAAACAAGAATTAATTGATGCTTTTAGCTTAGAAAGAGTAAGTAAACATGGGGCTAAGTTTGACCAAAACAAAGCCAAATGGTTCAACCATCAATACATAAAATTAGAAGAAAATAGCGTTTTGGCAATTGAGTTAACCAAACAATTGGCTGCTCAAAACATTACTGCCGATGCTGCTTATATAGAACAAGTTTGTGGTTTAATAAAAGAAAAGATTAGTTTTACCAAAGAGCTTTTTGATTATAGCAATTACTTTTTTGTGGAACCAACTGTTTATGATGAAACCGTTGTAAAAAAACGATGGAATGAAAAATCACCTTTGGTGTTAGCAGATTTGATTTTGTTGTTGAACAATATTTCGGATTTTAACCACGCCAATATTGAAGCAGCTTACCACGAAGCTTTAACCAAAAATGAAGTAGCAAGTAAAGATTTTTTACAAATGTTCAGGGTATGTTTAAGTGGTGTGGCAGGCGGGCCGCCAATGTTTGAAATGGCTGCTTTGTTTGGTAAACAATCAACCATTAACAGACTTGAAAGCGCATTGCAACGCATCAAATAATTTAAAAATAAAAATATGAAAGCATTCAATTTAGCTAAAAGCAAGCAATTAATCATTTCGGTATTTACCTTGTTATTGATAATTACCTCTTGCGGTAGCAATAATTATTTCGATAGATGGCCAGGACAAAAACTAACTAATTTTCCTGCCGAAATGCAAGGTAATTACAAATTAAACATTGGTTTTTTTGCTAATATGTTTGCAAAAAATAAAGACAGTATTTTGTATTTAACCATTGATGCAAATAGTATTCATGAAATTGATAAAAACAGCAATACTGAAAATACATTAAGCGATAGTTTGGTGCTATCGAAATTGGGTAATTATTATGTAGTTAGTTCGTTAAATGCCAATGATAAAGGTTACTGGACTTTGGGCTATTTTAAAGTGGTAAAAAATGGCTTGACCTATGCGCCATACATGGGCGTTGACAAAGTAAGTGACGATAATTTAGCCAAGTATCTAACCTTTGTGGCTAACTACAAAACAGGCAGAACCACCATAAATACCTTACCTTTAAAAGAAAGAGAAGTATTTTATTCGCACCATAGCGATACCATTAATTATTACGAAATGGATGACACCAATTTTTTATCATTTATGGAAAATGAAAAGCCACAAATGCTTATAAAGTTTAACAAAATTTACCCTAAAAACAAGAAGAAATAATGCAACGTCCAGTTAGAGTTTTAGTAGCAAAAGTTGGTTTAGACGGCCACGATAGAGGTGCAAAAGTAATAGCAACCGCCCTTCGCGATGCAGGAATGGAAGTTATTTATACTGGCTTACGCCAAACACCCGAAATGGTGGTGCAAGCTGCTTTGCAAGAAGATGTAGATGCCATTGGAGTAAGTATTCTTTCGGGTGCGCATAACACAGTTTTTCCTAAATTATTAAACTTAATGAAACAAGAAGGAATGAACGATGTGCTGCTAACCGGTGGTGGAATTATTCCGAATGAAGACATTGAAGAGCTAACAAAAATAGGCGTTGGAAAACTTTTTACACCTGGAACCAATACGCTAGACATAGCTGAATATATAAAAGATTGGGTTCAAAAAAATAGAAGTTTTTAACAGTTTAAAATATTTTTCGCACTTCGTATTTCGCACCTCGCACTCAAAAAATTATGCAAATTCAAAAACCTTATTTAGTTGGTATTACAGGTGGAAGTGCCATGGGAAAAACCCATTTTTTAAATTCACTTAAAAAGCTTTTTTCTAC
>Ga0247837_1003102_pt1 | contig 29885 bp, 21 predicted proteins | sample LaCtaG_2_FD_187115 | JGI IMG/M metagenome (GOLD analysis project Ga0247837, IMG submission 187115) | Freshwater microbial communities from meromictic Lake La Cruz, Castile-La Mancha, Spain - LaCruzMarch2015_14.5m | ecosystem: Environmental > Aquatic > Freshwater > Lake | place: Spain: Castile-La...
AAAGAGGGATTGTACGTATGAGAGTAAGCTTGTCTTACGATCTACTGAGATCCAGCCTCCTTCCTCCGATTTGTCCCCTCCATATTTCTCTGCTGGGGTCCACTTCCCCACTCTGTCAACTACTCTCACTTGGGAAGGAGTGAGTCATTGCTTCTCCTACATTCTCAACTGTTCGTCTCTAATAGTGCTGCCGTATATGGAAATATTTGCATTTGGTCTGAGTTCTTGGCCTTTATGAAAGAAGTCGCCTGGCTCAAATCTGAAGTCATCATGCGATATTCTTGCAAACAGTTCTCTCTAGGTGAACTACATCCGCGTCTCACATCAAAAAGAGTGCTTTTGCTCAGTAGCTGGGAGCAGTTGAAACAGGATGTAGCCCGCCGTTAGGTCCTACCACACACCTCTGCCGCAATACGTCCCTCTCCAGCCCTAACAGGAACCTACCCTCTCATTCCACTCTTTCCTGCGGCAACAAGTCTATTCATCAGCACCAACATCTAAGACAAGACTGCTACTCTCTATATTAGTGCCTACTGCCGTCTTCAACTGAGTACTGCAGTAGTACTCCAGCGTCACTGAAGCTGAACACAGTGTGGTTGTACAGGACAGGACTGATATCGGGGTAGACGCCGCAGAGGACATGCTTCTTGACGGAAGCTTGAGTTGGACTGGTGAGAGTGGAGAGAAAGTTGTGGGTGAGGACAATCAGCCAGGGGCCCTGCACATAGGAAATGGAAGGAGAACCCTCTGGCAGAGAGATGGGAGCAAGGTGCATGTGCAGGCCATCATAGATCTCCACTGTAGTGTTGTTCCACCCTCCACACAGGTACACTTCGCCTCGCCACTTCACGGGGGTGAAGGAGCTTCTTTTGTTCTTCATATCTTCCAGCGGAGTCCAGTCTTCTGCCTTAGACTTCAAGCAGAGACGCTCGCATTTCTCTCCGCCTTTGTGGGAATAGGAGCCGAAGACATGGACTGCCCCTCGCCAAGTGATGATGCCGCCGGCCTGGTGATCGTACCGAGTGCCTGGGAGTGCTTGCACTTGCCCAGTCCTCTGTAGCAAGTAAGACTTATTCCACGTCTCCCCACATCCACAAATAGCGATGGAGTCACAACCCGCCACAGCCCAACGACTATCCCTGTTGATGTTGACCGGGGACTCTAAACGAACAGCTGGCAGCGTGTTCATGCGAGTATAATCGAAATACGTAAGTGTGCTTTTGGTGAGCCAGACGAGCTGCAGGACAGGCGAAAGGTATAAGCAGACTTCCCGGGTGATGTTGAAGTTGAGGCGAGAATAGAGCATTGACAGCTGGCGAGTCCAGCAGAGGCAGATGCGGGGGTCTTGGCAGGTCTCCTCCATAGTGTGTCCACACAAACTAGAAACAGGCACACAACGAGCGGCTTAATGAGTTATTCTTACACAAGTCCCTCAGTTGGGTCAATGCAGTAGGTCCAGACACTGCCATTATCGCGCTCCATCTCTCCTTTTAAAAGATGCGCGCTTCCTGCGACTACCCTCAGGTCATCCAATCACTCAAAACAGAGATCCACCACCTCAAGTCCCAACTCCGGCCTCAGTCCTCCCTGCCGCCTCCACCCTCCCTTCAGTCCCAACTTAGTGCGCAAGCCAGTCTGGTCAATAACCTCAGATGCCACTTGACCGCGGTCAAATTAGCGGCTTCTGGAGGACGGAAGGTACAAGGACTGCAACTCAGAGAAATAGCTGCGTTGGCGGCAAAGCAACTACAGACGCAAATAGAGTCTGTGAGAAGGGGAAAGGAAAATCGGAGCACTCAGGACGACTGGACGCGTATTTCCTATTTGGAAAAGAACAACCTAGTCCTGCGGAAACGCCTGCAGCAGTCTGAACAAGACCAGACTGAGCTCGAGGAACTGAGGGAGAGAGTGCGAGGAATGCGGGAAAAGGTGGCAGGACTAGAGGGCAGAGCCGCGCACATGAAGGCAGTGATTGCTCTGACAGACAGACTGCAGCATGAGCGGAACCACTTGCAAGCGCAGGTGCAGGCCACCCAGCACTTGCTGCAGACCCGGGAACGCCAGTGCTTGGAGCTGGAAACTGCCTGCGACAGTCAGCGTCCTCTCAAACGCAAGCCCCCCAGAGCTCCTCTGCAGCCCTCTCTCCAGGACAGTGCCAGCAGTGGACAAACTACAGCTCGCAGTCTTGCCAAGTCTCAGTCTTGGCAGGGCTCGCCTGCCTCCAAGCCGATTGGCCTGGCTACGCGTATTGTGCTTCTCAACCGGGGCCCCTTTCTCCCCTCCTCTGAGTCGCTAACTTCCTATATATAAAGATGCGGCTAGTAGTCATCAGTCTGCTAGTGCTCGCGGTCTTGGGCATAGAAGAGCCAGAGCCTATCAACGAAGAGGAGCGGAAGGACGAAGTGGCGCAAGCACAGCAGAGAGCAGGCTGGCTCGCCTGCTTGATGATCACCAGGCAAGTCACCATCGACGATGTTGCTAGCTTGGCTCCGGTCCTAGAGGCCAGCAAGCACGAGCGAGAGCCGACTCTGCGTAAGATCAGAGCGGATATGATGTGGAAGTGCACGCAAAGCATAGCTCCCGCAGTCGCTGAAAAGCTGCTCAGCTCCGAAACCATCGACCTCGGAGATCCAGACATAGCCGTCTACCTTGCCATCGACAAAGCTGCACTGGCTGACTCCACCCGCGACATCACTCCCACTGCCGAACAACTCGCTCTCTTCGAAACTATCAAGGCAGAAGCCAACCGCACGGATGATGGCTTCGAACAGGAACCTCCAGTCGTGGAGAACTTCGATCCTTCTGGCTACGTCGCCACCAATGATCTCGGTCTTTCCAACACCGTCCAGACAGTGAGTCTCGCTGCAGGCGCAACAGTGCTCCTGGGAGTGCTCTTCGTTTGTAAACTGTAGCCAGGCTGGAGACGCATCAAGCAGCCAATCAGCAGAGGCGCTGTCAGGGCGCAAGCCAAGGCCGACAAGAAAAAGAAGAGATAAGGCTAAGGAGTTAGAAGGTTTAGCAGAAACTGCGGGCACTACTGTAGTTGTTCATGATTAGAGTTGGCTTTGTGGAGAGGGAGCCAGTCGTGGTAGGATGGTGCAAAGGAGTTGTCAAGTGCTATCAGTCTAGTTGTAGTGTCCCGCTCTATCTAATGTCGAGTCGAGTTCCTTATCCCTACGGCAACTTTCCTCACTACTACGACGCCCGCAACTCCACACTCCCTCTGGACCTGCGTCTTGCACTGCTGCCCAGCAGTCTCTTCGCCTCCAAGCGAGTACTCGACATCGGCTGCAATGACGGCACTGTGACGCTGCAAATAGGCGCAGTGTTGGAGCCCCGAGAAGTCGTAGGCGTGGACTTGGACTACAAACTGGTGAACAAGGCAGTAGAGAACTGGGCGAGGAGGGAAACTGTGCACAGCAAGGGACTCGAAGCGAAGTCTTTGCTTGAGGAAGTCGCAGTCTTGCCTCTGAGTTACCGTCTGCTGCTGCAAGGTTCAGGGGACTTGGAAGAACTCCAGAGACTGCGGAGAGGCAGTGGAGGGCCGGCTTTCCCAGGCAATGTGAGTTTCCAAGTGAGGGAAGTGGTCAGTGAGGGGCTGCCGGAAGGACAGTTCGACACAGTCCTGTGTCTGTCCACAGTCAAGTGGATACAGCTAAACTGGGGGGATGAAGGCCTTCAAAGCCTTTTCCGCTCCATCCACGCTGCTCTTTCCCCTCTGGGCCATCTCGTCCTCGAGCCCCAGCCCTGGTCTTCCTACAAAAAGCTTCGAAACCAAAGTCTTCGCTTCCGCACACATTACGACCAGATCGAGCTGCGTCCTCCACTGCTCCCTGCCTTCCTGACTTCCCTGGGCTTCACACTGGTGAGCACAGGAGTGCCTGAGGGGGACGAAGTGAAGGAGCGATTTCTGAGAGAGGTGTACGTGTATCAGAAAGCAGGTGAGTAGGTAAATAAGATGAAGGATGGGTCTACCTTTAGGAAGTGCGAGGGCTGTTGGGATTGGAGGAAGCGGGAAAGACTACTAGGCAGCACGAAGGAATTGAGTGCCTCCCATCACCAGTCTTGCAGAGGAGACAGCTACCAAGACACCTCTTCCTCACTCACGCACACCAACCGCCTGCACGCAGGCACCAAGGACTTCTCCCAAAGCCTCAGGTCCTTCACTGGCAAGCGCAGTCCCACCCCACTCACTAGTCCGAGACAAGGCATGATTAGGGCTTTGACTGCTCCTCAGGTGTATAAGGGACATGCTGTCATTCCCCTGTCTCTGCCTATCGACTACTATGCTCTTTCTCTCAAACGCCACTTCGAACGGACAGTGGAGAGATCTGTCCTCAATAGTACTGGACTGAAGCCGAGTACAAAGCCTGCAGAGAAGGATGAGCTCAGTGTGTCTCAGCTCCAGTGCTCTCGCTCCTGTGCCAACTGCTCCTACCTGCTTTGCAAAGGCTTCTCAGCTCGCCACTGCTCTCTCCACTCTCTCTCCAGTCGTCCCTAATCTCTATCCCCATTAGAATGCTAGTCAGGCTGCTGCTCAGGACTGCCACGGTGTTCAGACCTCAGCCTCTGCCTGTGTACCAGCCTATGGGCCTGATGAGGTGGTTCGGAGGCAAGAAGAAGGGAGGCAAGGGAGGCAGGGAAGAGAAGGGCAGAGACCCCGAGCCCGAAAACAACTTCGACTTGGATGAGGTCAAGAAGGAGATGGAAGACGCCATGGAGAAGTTCCAGGACCGGATGAGCAGACTCAAGCTGGGCCGTCTCGACCCTAAGATCCTGGACGAAGTGCGTGTAGCCGACAAGTCCGCCCGACTGAAGGACCTTGCCCAAATCGTGCCTCGCTCCAACGTGGAGTTCTATGTGAAGCTTTTCGACCCCAAGAACCTGGACTCCGCCCTGAGCGCCATCGCCAGCAGCAACATGCACTTGACTGCTCGCAAGGACTCACTCACCAGCTTCATTGTGAATGTGCCCAAGGCTAACGAAGAGGTGCGCAATGAAATGGTGAAGGAAGCCAAAAGCATGTCCGAACTCACCAAAAACGCCATTAGGAAGTACCGACTCTCAGCCATTCAGAACGTCAAGAAGATAAAGAGTGTGGGAGAGGACGAAAACAAACGCATGCAGAAGCAAATCCAAACTGTGTCGGAGCAGTACTGCACGAAGGTGGACTCACTGCTCAAAGAGAAGGAAACACAGATCCACCAGAGCTAGTAATAGATGCGCACCGTCATTCCTGTGCACTCCAGGCCCCAGTCGAGCCTGGCAAGAGGCAGCCAGTCCGAAGTACAGCGTCTGCTTCGCGCAGGGCACGAACTGCACCTGCGCCACATCCTCCTCATGCAACGTAAACTCCACCCCTCAAGCTCTGCTCAGGACAGCCGCACCTCTCTCACCAGCGACTCCACTGCCTACAACCAGCGGACCTCCACTCCTTTCCCTCTGCCTACTCCGCCCTGCAGTCGTGTTGACACTGGGAGGCGCAGATCTGCCAGAAAGAAGCCTGCCGTACGCTCTTTCTCTGATCATCTCCACTTCAAATCAGTCCACCAACAGACCACTCCTTTGTCACGACAACTGCTTCCCACCCATCACTATCACAAGCGAGTTTTCACTACTCTCGAAGCAGTGCTTCGCAGTAGGACGGAAATAGGGTAAAGTATTGACGTGTCAAGTTGTAAGATATCACCTTGGAACAAAGGCCTGAATTCAACTTGACTTACTAGATCGAGCAGGTGTAGACTAGAAGGAAAACATTCCCTCAGAACTCCTGGGACTACTCAGTTCCAACAGGCAAAGGCGGCTATCGAGCACCGTATTCGTTTCTACGATAGGCATTAGCTTGGACCCTGCAGTCTTGAGGTCTCCCACTGCCATGGTCAATTTCACTCTCAATCCTGTCAGGAAAGCGACAAAATGTATTTGCCCTAGCGAAATAAATAAACTTCAAACCTGCTTCCTCGGGCTCCATGCAGCCTACCGATGGCTATAATGGCGGAATACAAGGAAGAAGACATGGTCATGAGCATCGACGGACCTCCAGCCGAGGACTACAAGCCTGTCAAAGTCCGGACATCGCCCTATGACTACGACCTGTTCGTTATTGGGGGCGGCTCGGGCGGCCTTTCTGCATCCAAAGAAGCTGCGAAGCTGGGAGCGAAGGTAGGGCTTGCTGACTTCGTCAACCCCTCGCCGCAAGGCACGAACTGGGGACTGGGCGGCACTTGTGTGAATGTGGGGTGCATTCCTAAGAAAATGATGCACTACGCAGGCAGCTTCGGAGAGTTTTACGAGGATGAGATTGAGACTGGTTGGGCTTTGCCCCCGCAGAAGTCCCACAACTGGCAAAGAATGGTCAAGAACGTGCAGGAACACATCCAAGGCCTGAACTGGGGGTACAAGCTGTCTCTAGTAGACGGCCACGTCACCTACTTCAACAACTACGCGAGCTTCGTAGATGCACACACTGTGAAGCTGACCAATGCAGCTGGAGCGGAAGTGAAGCGGCTCACTGCGGAGAAGTTCCTGATTGCAGTGGGACTCAGACCTTCCTTCGGAGGACTGCCTGGGGCGGAGCAATGCTGCTTCACCAGTGATGACCTGTTCTCGATGCAGGAGGTGCCAGGCCCAATACTTGTCGTTGGAGCCTCGTACATCAGTTTGGAATGTGCAGGCTTCCTACACTCTCTGGGAAAAGACGTGACAGTAATGGTCAGATCCATCTTCCTGCGAGGCTTCGACACTGAAATGAGCAGCATGGTGGGCGAGTACATGGAGGCGGTTGGAGTCAAGTTCATGCGGCAAGCAGTTCCCACGCGTTTCGAACGCACTCCCAGTGGGTCTGTGCTCGTCCACTACAGCCAAGAAGACATCGAAAAGACCTGCGAGTTCGGTAGTGTGCTACTCGCTATTGGCCGCAATGCAGTGACAGAAGGTGTGCATCTGGAGAGCGCTGGTGTGATAGTGAATCCGAAGAACAAGAAGGTGATAGTGGACGAGTACGAAAGGTCCAATGTGTCACACATTTGGGCGATTGGCGACTGTGCGGATGTGCGGTTGGAACTGACGCCTGTGGCCATCAAAGCAGGACTGTACTTGGCTCGGCGACTGTTCACTGGTGCAAGTCTGAAGATGGACTATGTGAATGTGCCTACCACTGTGTTTACGCCACTGGAGTATGGCTGTGTGGGGTACAGCGAAGACTCTGCCTATGAAATCTACGGCAAGGACAATGTGGAAGTGTACCACTCCAGCTTCACTCCACTCGAATGGAACTTCTCAGAGAAGCGCAAGAACCACCGGTCCTTCGCCAAGCTGATTTGTCTGAAGACCCACAACGAACTAGTCATCGGAGTGCACTACCTGGGTCCTCACGCAGGCGAGGTGATTCAAGGCCTGGCCGTGGCTGTGAAGGCAGGCGCGACCAAGGAAGTCTTCGACATGACAGTGGGTATCCACCCCACTTGTGCAGAGGAGTTCACGACGCTCAAAGTCACCAAAGCGTCTGGGGCCAATGCGGCCAAGACCGGGTGCTGAGGGTAAGAAGGGCAGATGAGAGTGGAGGGCGCTGTGATGGGTGTCTGCGAAAGCTTCGGCTGCAGCATCTTGAGGCTCTTAAGGTAGAAGTAGAGTTGGACAGATGGCTTCTTTGGGACAGTTGAAATACTGGGCTGCTGGTCTAGAGTTTTCAGATAGTCTTAAGGTCTCAGGAATCGCGTCTCCTTGCATATTGATCGCAGATATATTTAAGCAGCAAAGAGGATATGGGGAAGAATCATACGGCCTCATCAAAACTCGAAGGACACTCAACAGTTTTGAAGCTTACTAAGGCCCAAAAGCGGTGCGAACGCCTTATCAAGAACCGACAATTAGCAAAGGACTACAGGGTGCGCTACAAAGCCCGCACCCAGCAGCTGGAAGCCCAGGTGCGCCAGCTCTCCGAAGAAGCCGCCCAGCTCAAAGGCCTGGCCGAAGCAGCCAAGGAAGAACAGAGTGAAGACCAAGTGACAGAGATGAGAGATGCTTTCTTCGAAAAAATCACTGCAGCGGCGACCAACCCAACATCTGGAGATGAGGAAATATCTGCCCTGATGGACGAATTGGCAGATACACTGGGACCCAGGGGGTTTGTGTTCGTAGAGTGTCTGCGCACTACCTTCCAAAGGACTGTCGCCATGATGGTGCCCGAGTGCATGCTGTTCAGTCTCGCTTTCAATGAGGAGCGCCTGGGTGAAATGCAGAGACTACTGCAGGCCTCTCTGAGTCCGCAGCAGTATGAAATGTTCCAGAAAGTGCACAGAGAAAGTGCAGTGCAGCGCCTTGCTCTGGCGGAGGCTCTGGACAACTTTAAGACGGTGGCGAGGGACTTGTGGCATCATACTGATGTCCTACATTCTCTCATTCGCACCCGATTCAGGTCTATCTTACAGCCTCGCCAAACTGCGAGAGCTGCTATGCGCATTCACAGCGTTTACAAGCATTTAAAGGCGGAGGAAGTGCTCAACTACGGAAGGAACTCCTTGGAGTTGCTCAATGATGGGCCCTTCTAAGCCTTCTAGCATGGTCAGATCTGTACAAACTGCCGCCATAGCTTTGCTTTCAGGGATGCACTGCTATCAAGCGACATCTCGGCTACCGCTGGTGCTTCAAAGCCAGCACAAAACTAGAAGCTGAGAGCCGAAACTTCAAAGAAGTGGGTTTAGAGGAGGGACTGATGTAAGTGGTGGCTGGAGGGACTGTTTCAGGAGAAGGTCGTTTGACTGAGAGGACTGTGTTAGCACTATCAGTCTTGCACTCAGTGATGAGCGCCTGCTCACGATGCAGCAGAGGCTCTAATAGCTTGGGTTTGGTACCACACAGTAGGCGGAACTCAGGCCGAAGTAACTGGGCAGCCTAGTGCTAGGTAGTACTTGCTCTACCCCGGTGCTCTCTAGACCCTTGCCATTATATGGCGCTGCCGCTGGATGTGGCCACTGCAGTGGAGCGCGTGCACAGTGACTTAGCAGCCCTGGAGAAGACACTGGAGCCGTTGCTCAGCTACTCTTCTCTCAGTCAACTGAACAGCCAACTGAGCACTGAAGATATGCTGCGACTGAACACCGCCCTGGCCTACAGTCTGCAGTCCCTCTACTTCATCTGCATGCAGACCTACGGAGAGGACTTGCAGGACCACCCCATCCAGCAGGAACTGGAACGCATCAAGGACTACGTCAAGCAGGTGCAAACCGCACTTGCAGCCAAGCAGAGAGAAGTCCCCACCCCCAAAGTGGACAAGGAGACAGCCACTCGCTTCATTAACTCCCAGCTCTCACAACAGGTCAAGACAGAAGCCGCCCTCACACGCACTACGAAGGGCAGCACTCCAATGCCCAAGGCCTCCCATCTCACTTGGAAGCAAGACCTGGACCGCATCCTCGGCCCCGCCCGCAAGTCCTAATATAGACTCTACTCTCTACCTTTCTTCGCACCACATGCGTCCAGCACACTCTTGGGACACAGCTTCAGCAGGGCTGGCATTGCGTTCTCTATCTTGGTCTTCAGTGCTTGCGCCAGCATTGCCTCCGCTGTCATCTTCCCTTCTTTCCCTGGTGGAGGCAACGAAGCCTTGTCACAGGCACGTCCCAGTGCCTCTAGAAACTCCACAAAGGTCATTTCCATGTGTTTGTACTCCCGCTGTTCGTCCTGCCGCAGACTCATAGCCAGGCAGTACGTCAAGTCCACGTCTCTCGCAGGGAACAGGTCATTGATGAGTCCCGCTTGCGAACACAAGTCACTCCACTCCTCTCTGCTCATGAAGGACTTTTGCCCAGGAGCCGCCTTCCGCCCACTGAACTTCGCATATACTGCATCGAGAGCTGGCTTGTAGGCCTTGTACATGAGGTCCACGTCTTCACAGATGTACCGACCCCAGCGCCATTCATCACTATTGTAAGTCGCTAGTATTGGCAGGAAGTGCTCCAGCGTCCAGTCCAGTGCCTCTAGAATTGAGTTCGTCTGCTTGGCTGCTTAGTGCTTACTGCGCACAAACTTGTCATTCGCAATTCGCACAATAGCCTCAATGAATTCAAATCGGACGATAGCATTGGATGGGTTGAGAGGGTTGTTCCTGATTTCGTTGTAGTTCGTATTGGTCAGAACTAGGTCTAAATCCGACAGTCCGAACATACTGTCAATCAGTCCGCAGCGGTTTATGATTTCTGTGTATACATTTTGGCCGATGGAAAAGACTGCACTGCCTGCGTCGACGCCTGAGAAGTACTTGTAGCCCTCGCGACTAAGATAGGACTTACATCACTTTGTACGTTTTGTGCAGCTTTTCCTTGACAGAGGCTAGGATGTCCGGGTTCTTCACTATTCGGGGGATCCTTGTGGCGGCCCAGTCTGCTTCGAAGCACTCATTGACGAGTTTGTCAGTAGTGAAGCGGTAGGTTTTGAAGAGGGAAATGGGCAGACTCCAAGGCTCTTTCACATGGACTTGGTTTGGAGGCTCATACAGCACTTTCGGCACCCGGGGAAGAGTGGCTAGAGTCTGTTTCGACCTATAGCAGGGCTCAAACACTGTGATGGAGTGGAGGGCAGTCAACATGATTTCCGTATGTTTGCCCTCGTAATACTGCACCACTGCGTTGACATGTCCCGGCTCTAGTGCCAGCTCCTCAGGGCTCAGCACTCCTGCTAAGTTGGATAAGAAATAGCGTCTGCGGCCTGGAGGCACGGCTCTGGTGAGGGTATGCAGCCTGCCGCTAGTCTGCATCAGTTCCGCCTGGTAATCCTCGAAGTCGAAGTGAACGAAGACAGGGGGCGCGATGGAGGGGTCTTCCAGGGCTATGGTCACTTCGACCCAGCGCTCACACACCCAGCAGCGCGTGCCGATTCCTGGCTTTCCTCTGATGATGCGAGGCGAAATGAGGGCGGTGCTGGTCTTGACACATAGAGAAGTCGGGGAAACGAAGCCTCTCGTGTCTATTTCGCAGTAGTTCCCAGTGACGTGCAGGCCTGTGACGGTGTGGTTTTCGTTGAGAGCTGGGATGATAGTGGTCCACATGGCTGCTGTGAGGTAGTTGAAGGACAAGTCCACGTGTCTTACGTGTGTGTCGTGCAGTAGCCAGTTCCCAAGAGCTTGCGCCATACCTGCGTTGTCCCCCTGCACCAGGCTGTTCCAGGACAAATCAATTTCTCTCAGGCCGTCATTCAGTTTAAAGCCTTCCATTAGACGCAGTGCTCCCGGCGGCTTGAGTTTGTTCCAGTGCAGGTCCAGACGTCTTATCCCCGAGTTGTACTCCACCATCTCCCCTAGATGCACTCCTGCAGCCTCGCCCAACTGGTTCTTAGCCAGACTCAACTCCCTCACTGACACATTGGAAGTCAGCGCTCCACACAGCACTTCCACTTCCTTTATGCCTAGTCCGCACCCCTCCAGTCGCAGCACTTTGATGTGAGTTGGCACTGTGCTCACTATGTCACACAGTTCAGAAATGCAGCTGGGGTCGATACGGTTGTCTGAAAGGTCCATTTCGCGGGTGCGTTTGGAGTGAAGTCGCTTCAGAATCTTCAATGTGGAGTGCGAACTGAGGCGATTGCCTTGCAGGTAAACCTTTTCCACGTCGGGAATAGTGTCCAGACTGTGCGCCAGTGCATGTGCGCACTTCTGTCCTAGGGAGTAGTGCTGTGCGAGGATGTTTCCGCCTGCATAGGACTTGTGTAGGACGCCCCAAGCCCTGGGACTCGTCTGTTCCTTTTCAAGTGTAAGGAAGTAGTTCACATGGGGCAAGTTCGGCTTCTTCTGGTACTCATTTTGCTCCACGACTCTATGCAGCTTGTGGTAGCTTTGGAAGGACTCTAGCTTTTCCTTGAGTCTCAGAGGCACTTCTGACAGGTCCAACGGCAGGGAAATCCGCACTTTCTCGGACTCTGCCAGGGCGAAGGTGGTGAAAGGCCGAACGGTCTGCGCGCCTGGGTTGCTGGGACGAGGTTTTTCCCTGCGGAGTAGTGGGAGAGAAGTGTTAGGGCGTTTGCTTTGCATTCTATATGGCTATTAGATGTGAAACTGCTGAAATCACCAAACAAGCCTAGTCACCATTTACCGATAGCTGCTGGAGCTACTGGCCTTGAATGCCTGTAAATGTAGGATTGACACACAAATACCGACATCAAAGCGTGCAATATGTATATTTGGATACTAAGCAGCTGTGAATGTCCACAGTCCTAAGCGCAGATGCCTAGTAGATACTTGTTCTACTGAGGAAAAGTAAAGGCTGGAGGTGGATTTCCGTCTGATCTGTAGGCTAGCAGTCCTACAGACTGTAGTTTGTAAACACTACCTAATTGAAGTAGTTACATCTGGAGGTCGGCAAAGAAGGTCGTTTCCCTTAACTTTGAATTCGAGGAAAGCCCTGGCAAACTGAAGAAAATGAGCACTTGATCTAGCAAGAATTGCATATGTCAAAGCTCCTCTATGCTTTACGTCTAGCTGACACGCGTTAAGAGAACTGAGAACTAGGCTTTCTTTGCATGAATCATTGCAGTGTGTATTTCACCGCTCTTGAAAATATGATCAACGAAACGCTTAATAGACATATACTTGATGCTTACAGTGACAGTCTTAGTGCAAGTGTGCAGAGACGCAAATATAAGAAGTTCAAATACTCTATCCCACTCAGTCTATATTAACTCTAGGGGCTTTCTCATAGTTGAAGGATTCATTTACGTCTCCCGTACATAAAATAGGGAAATTTCTGCCTTCAATTTATTGAAGTCTGTGATGTATGTGAATCCGGCAGAGCACTGCATCTGGTGCGGGAACTACAAAGCAAGCATATAGTGAGCTAAAACTGCGCTCTTCAAGTTCAGCAGCCTCGAGCAAGGCGAAGCCAGACGGCACATTGTGTTTGGAGGATAATTTGAGGCTCGTATATGCAATTAGCCCACAGTATCAATCTAGCCTTTTCAGCCTGACTTAGACGCTAATTGTTCCCCTAACACCTAGTTAAATACTACCGAAGTCTACAAGCCACTGGGACTCAGTCCAAGGTCAAGTGGCCGCTTGCAGTAGGTTTCCACACAGGCCATTAGGTGGTAAATGCGGACATACCCAGCCTTCCTCAGTTCCAAACACTGGAACAATGCCTCACTTTCACCAACTGTCAACTCAGCCCCCAGACGTCTAGCGAAGGCCTTCCGGTCGCAGGCATCCTCTGCAGGAATGCCGCTGTCTTGGAAGTAGCTGAGGGCGGTTTTCTCCCTTTCGTCTAGGTTCACTGATATGGTTGTCAGCGTCTTGCGAATGGCTTCTGGAGTGTTTGCGTTCTGAGCGAAGGGGAAAAAGCCAACATTGGCACTCGTAGCGATAAATAAGTCCACCAAGGTAGCGACCTGGTACAGGTAAATTCCCCCCCTGTTCTGCGAGTCCAGGTAGGTGAATAGTGCTTGAGTGTCCTCTGGACTGAGCAGGAAGACAATGCTGACATCTGAGAGAGTGAGGGGAGTCGCAAGGTCAGTAGAAGTGCAAGTTTTGACCCAGGTAAGTCCAGTTTGAGTCTTCGGAATAGCGGCATACAGTCTGTTGAGGGCGGCTTTGGGGTAGGTCCAAGTGACGACTTGGGTCCTGTAAGAGTCCAGAACTGTGAGCAGGTGGTAGGCCTTCACTGTGGAGTTGTCATTGAAGCGGAGCAGGTGGAAAGTGGTGTGCAGTTCCTCAGGCGCCATGCCAGTGGCTGTGTGCACCAGGTCCACAAAGGCGACCTCTGACAGGTCTGAAGTGGGCTGCACGCCGAAGTCAGTGATGGAGGCTTTGAAGGCCAAAGCAATGCTGCGGAACAGCTCCGTAGCGCCAGCCTCCTGAAACAGTGCCTGCGCCACTGGCAAATTCGGCAACTCATGCACAACCTTCGCGTCTCGATAAGTGCTTTGCACCATATCAACAAACGTGAAGAGGTGGTAAAGCGGCTTGGGCCGGTCTTCACTGTACAGCGCCTTGATGATAAGGCTGGCTTCTATGGGACTCAGGGACAGGACATCACACATTTCCTGCAGTAACTTCTCCTTGGGAAGTGTCGTGGTGGCGGAGTAGCCCTTCCTCGCGAAAGCTTCAAACACGCTTTTGTCCAGTACAGTCACCCCTTCGTGCATGATTTGCTCCTCGTCCAGGACGTATAAGGGCAAATAAGCCTGCAGTAGCGCTGTAATGTGGTACACCTTCAAACCACGAACCGGCCTGAGCGTCTCTTGAAGCATAATACGGTGCTGGGGAGGCAGTGGGGCGCCGTATATAATTGCATTCCACTCCTGGTCTGTGAGTGCCGCTTTCAAGTTGGTTTCCAGGGCTAGGTGCAGGGCTAGCTTCGTCTGCACGCTTTTGGAGACTTCGCTCCATAGAGCTCTGCCGTTCTTGTCTGCGCACTCGTTCCAGGGAAAGGGCAGCAGAGAAAAGTCGCTTTCGAAGGAGTCTAATATTGTCAGCAGCTGATACAGGTAGAACGAATCCCTACTATGCGTATCAGTCAGTCCAAACACGACTTCACACTCACTATCTGACAGTCCCCCCTGCACTTTAAACAGCCTTTTGAACCTGTAGATATTCACCAGGCTTTCCACTGGCAACTTCTCATATATCAGTTCTTTCGTGCCTACTGAAAGTGACGATTTCAGCTTTGCATAGAGAAAGCCGATTTCCGGCGCATAGAGGCTTGTGCCTTTTATGCACAAAGGCTTGATTCTGCGGTCTATATTGAGAACTGTGTGAGGAGGCGGGATTGAGGACTTCACAGGGTTCGACTGCACTGGCAAATTCGAGGGCTTTGCAGGACTTTTGTCCTCTTTCCGTGCATTTAGCACCTCAAATTCATACTTTTCAAACAACTTCCTATCGAAATCCGAATTCCGACAGTCCAAAACTCTCCTCAAAAACTCCTCTCGCTCGATTTTCCCGTTTTTATTAAGATCCAGCGCCTGCATCACCGAAGCCACATCCGCACGACTCATTTTCTCATGCGGCAAGCACTTCCCTAACATCGTCCCCAGTTCTTCAATCGTCACAGAGTCGTCTTGGTTTAGGTCAGCGGCGGAAAATAAGGTGTTAAGGGCGATTGAGCTGTACAGGGCTGTGTCATCTAGCTTCTTTATCCAGTATACTTGGTCCACTGTTAGACTGTTGTGGTCCGTGAGGGACAGGTCTAAGGGCGCTTCGAGGGCGGCGCGGGGAAAATGCTGCTTTTCAGGCACTTGGAAAAGCTGCAGAAACTCGTTGGAAGTCACTTCCTCAACCGAGAAAAGTCCCATGAAATCCGCCAAATCGTCCTTGGAAACAGTGGGAATCAGCTTCAAAACGGCTCTTTTGAGGTCGCTTACAGGCACTCTCCCAGCCTTCCGACTATCCGCCAACTGCCAAATCTGGGCCGGAGAGAGTCCAAATCGGCCCCACATCTTCACGAAATCAGCCGTTTCCTTCGTTTTGGCGCTGTTCTGCGCCATGGCCGAAGTCCCAACGACCGTTTCTACTTGGAAAAAGGACTTATGTTCGTCAGTCCTGTAGGAGTCAATGACAGTTATTAGGTCGCCCATGTCGATTGCTCCGACTTTGCGGATGTCGAGACTAGCGAAAATGCCGATTGCTTGGTCCTGGACGAGGTTCAAAAGGGGACATATCCGAGATATGAAGTCACCGATAGACAGCGGCTCTCGCAGGTTGTTTACAATGAAAAAGGCGTTAGTGTCCATACCTTGGTTTTGGATAAAGGCAGCCATATCGCGGAAAGTGGCTTTCAAGGAATAGCGATTAGCCTTGGAATAGGTCCTAAACAGTCCAAAAGCCTCGAAAGCATTGACCTCATAGTTCCTATCCAGCTGCACACAGGCCACCAGTCTCATCAAATCCTCACTCGCTACGTAGGGATAGCAGTTCCCTAGGGCTGCAGACAGCACTGCCAGGCTGACTTTGCCTCTGCTGTCGATGGGAAGCGTATCCAGCACTTCCGTGATTTCGGGGCCTTGGCTTTCCATGGCTTGGACGAGGGTCGCTAGCACGTGTTCCGCCCCGGACTTGGGCAGGGCGGAAACTGCCTTGGGCAGGGGCTTGGAGGGCAGAATAGCACTGGCACGACTCCGGCCTGACTTCAGTCGCTCGAGCAGGGACAGGAACTCCTCCCTTGCGACTGAGCCCGTTTCGCCCATTTCCAGCACTCCCTGGATCGCCTGCAGGTCTCTACGCCCGAGGCCCAGACTCAGTCTTTCCACAAAAGTCATCAGTTCCGCTATGGTCACGCGGCCGTCGTCGTCCAAATCAGCAGTGGAAAAGACTTCTTCGGCTGACAGACCTCGAGTCTCGAGGGCATCAAAGAGGCGCTTGAAAACTTGCTCAATGCCCTTTTCGCCCATTTATGGCTGAAATGGGCTGGAATTCACCTCATTTCCACTAAAAGACAGGGAAATGAGGCGGTTTCTAGGGTGTTACTGTTTAGAAAGGGAAGAATTAGCATGTGTTGGCACTATTGCAGCTCTTTATATTATATAAACCTGTCTACTCGTCTTTACGCTTCTCTGCCATTGAAAAGAAGCGGAGCAGTTTGATGCTTTTCGTTTGGTCGGGCGTAACTGATCGTCTGCCCCGGGCTCTGTTTTCCCAGTAGTCCAGATTCCTATCCATCTGCTCTTTGCAGCTAAAATTGATCTCGTCCGTTTTCAAAAAGTCCGTCCACGCCTCAATCATCGGCCTACAAATCAGACTCAAAAACGTAATTTGGCTCTTCACTATATCCGCACTGTTCCTATCGCAATAAGTACTGATTTCCATTCCTAAGTCCCGCTCCAAATCTCCCTGTAGGAAGAACTCCTCCGCAGCTCTTTCCGTCCACTCCACATGTATGTCCAGCGACTTGGCGCTGTAGCCTGCGTCTGCGCACTTGAGGGCGAAGGCGAGACAGAAGAACTTGTCTTCTTGCTTGCTGTAGTTGATGCCGGGCTTTTTGGAGCGGGAGCGGAAGCGGCCGACTGAGGCGAAGTGCTTGCTCATGTCTGTTTCCAGCACCATTTCAATGATGAGTTTGCGGATGATCATAGTGTCGTCCGCAGGCACATCCGCAAATACATCACTGTCATCTTCCCTCAGGATACGGAATAGACTGGAAGCGTGCATATTCTCCAACACGCTTACATCATTGTAAGTAATGGCCATGTCATCCTGTGTCAGTACTAAATAGCGGTTTGTGAGGCCGGGGTGACTGATATCGTGGCTCAAAGCTGCAAATATGCAGGCAAGTAGGTCCAACCCACTGATATTCTTTATAAGCTCCGTATGATTAACGAAGTAGACCAAAGAGTGACACACATCTGCCGCATGGCAAGCATTATGGAAAGGATTAGTCCGGTAACTCCCTTCGATTTTCCTAAAGCAGGCATTCATCGAGTCCTCATTTAGCCCGTAATTCGCACTGAATTCCCACTGTGTCATAAGGAAGTTGCCTACTAGAAAGGCACTTTGGCCGGATCGCTCGTATACTGACCAAATATCGAAATTCCACACTCGCCCGATGCTAACTAGCTCGGCGCTCAGCTCGGATTCGACATTTGTGCGCAACCCTGGGGAAAGCGGAACGTCGTTGAGGGTTCTTTTCGATAAAAGGGTGTTTTTGCGGGAAATCAGCTTTTTCTCCATGTAGTTTTGCTTGATGAATTTCTCGTTTTCAGGGTCTCCTTGCGGCATTTCCAAGTCCACCTGCTCCGTAAACAGTCCTCGCACTATATTAGTTCTCAAATCGTCCACTTTCTTCATCACCTCCTTCAACTTCCCTCGAATGTCCTTATAAATTATCACCGCCGAGGCTTCTTTTATCGTTTTCCGTATAAAGTCGCACACTTCCGCCGCCTTTTCGACTTCCGTCTTAAAGCCAGTGTCGACGGGACTGCTAGGGACCTTGTTTTGAGTGGTGCGATGGGCCTCCTCTTCCTTTTGGAATTGATAGAAGATCTGCTTACTGTGGTACTCCTGCAGATACACAGTAAAGCACAAAATCACTGCGAAAACCGTCAAAATGGCCAATTCTTCGAGAATTACGAATTTTTCATACGTCCCGACTCCGACTTTTATCGTGACTTCGGAGATGATTGCGACTGAGGAGATTATAACCATACTGGCGAAGTGGCGCATTGTGACTAATGTGCTTAGGTACAGAAAGGCGAATATTACCTGGATATGTCCTGTGAATAGTGAGTTTTGAGGGAAGTCGAATATGGTCTCCAGCAGTTGACGGTCTGTAAGTGCGAAATAGAGGATGAGAACTGCTATTAGCGGCGTCAATAAGGCCCGAATATTAAGCAGCCACTTCCGTCTTTTCCTCACCAGCGCCAACATTCCATAAAAAAGTCCCATAAGTATACTAAACGGCAGCAACTGGGCGACAGTCTGCCCCCTGCCCACCTGCCCTGCATAGTAGTAACTGAGCACAGTCACTAGTGTAAGGACGTAATACGCCGTCAAGGCGAAGTAGAAGACAAGTAGGTTATTCAGCAGATCTGGCGAGAAAGAGGACTTGTCCTGGAAACTGCACAGAGTCAATTCGCGGTATTTGAGGTCGAGGCCTTTGGGGGAAAAGGTAAGGGTGTTGGAGTCCACTGGTAGTTTGATGTGCTCGAATTTGCTCTTTTCCAGCAGACTGTAGAGGGCGTCGTTGGCTGGGGAAATCAGGGAAATTGGAGCAGTCGCAAGATTCGTGGCCATTGAGGGAATTATAAGAAGGAGTGGAGGGATTTCTGTTCGACTAATAAACTGCAAGGCAAATTCAGGCTCGGGACTCTGCCTGGGCAGCATGAGATAAACCTCTAACTCATTACTAATCAGTGTTTGCACATATATTAGTCCACATATACCTGTGAGCCTGAGGTCGGAACTAGAATTCAAAATGGTCCATAGCCTCACTCTCTCCTCTCCCAGCGGCCGCATCTACGACCAAGTCCCTGCGAAGTCCCCTTCCCCCCTGCTGCTCCAACTCGAGTCCTTCGCTGCCCCGGCCAACAGACCTGCCATCACTTGCGTGGCGGCAGGCTCGGCCAGTCAAATTGCAGCAGTGGATGCGAGGGGAACAGTGTTTCTGTGTGACTTGGAGCAAAACAGGTACAGGAAAGTCGCTACTGCCTGCAGTCCTGCACAGGCCATGGTCTGGCTGCCGCTGGAAGGCGGGGCCGTGGCTATTGCGGTAGGGAAGGAAGCCAAAGTCTACCAACTCAATGGACAGCTGCTCGCCACGCTCAGAGGCCACAAGGACAAAGTGGACCGACTGGACGTCAATCCTTTGCGGAAATGGGTCCTCACCCAGTCCGTAGACACGCTGATAGTGTGGGAAATCGCCACTTGGAAGCGAATCCGCACACTCAACACTGAGGCCTCCAAGTACACTTGGTGCTCCTTTACCCCGGACTGCCAGTCTCTCATTGTCAACTTGAGGGACGGGTCGCTGTACCAATTGGGACTGGGGAAGTTTGGCATGGAAAAGCAGTACAGAGGAGGCGGGAGTGTGGCTCTACCCTGCTGCAGTCTGCAAATGACGGAAATGTATGCAGTCACAGACCAGAATGTGCTAATTTGGGATGTGAAAAGGCCTCAAAGTCCGCACTTTGCACTTGCTTTACCTGCGGGAATCAGCAAAGTGGTCCAAGCGGTGCTCATTGATGAAGCGAAAATGGCGCTTTTAGCAGACAACGGCATAGTTTATGTCATAGACTTGAAGACTGACCAGACCCTTGGAGAGCTGAGGGGGGAAAAATGCACAATTGGGTCTATTTCCCTCGCCCCAAGGCGCTGCCTCGTATACACAGGCAGTGACGGACTTGCGAGGGTTGTGGACTTCCACCTCCAACTGCAGCTGTTTGCCAAGCGAATTGCAGGCCACATCCCCCTCCTTCGCACCACTTTCGACCTTCCAGAGGCTCTTTCCGACCCTGCCCAGGCTGAATCCGCTGTTTCCTCCAGTGACCACAGTCTAATGGTCCTGCGAAAGGAAGGAATCGACTTCAACAACGTGTCCACTTCGACCAAATCGACCGATTCCAACCCTCCCTGCCAACACACCCTCTTCCAGGACCTCTTCAAACGAGCGGGAATTGACCCTGAAGAGTCCAAACTGCAGCATTGCAAACTACGCCAGTTGCTGCAGCACTATGGGGAGTACCCGGGGCAGTACCGCGGCTTCATATGGCGGTTTCTACTGCAACTGCCCAATAACAAGGCAGCCTTTGAGGGACTGTACAGCAAGGGAATGCACCCTGCACTGGCGGCTCTGCACAACACTGCGGGGGACTGGTCTGGGCAGATGTATGCGAAGGTGGAGAGGGTATTGTCTGCACTGGCCTATTGGAGTCCCATTTTCGGGGAAGCGGAGTTCGTGCCAGGGCTGCTGGTGCCCTTAGCCTCCACCTGCCGAGGCGACGACTTAAGTCTATTCGAGACTGCAATCACGCTATTCCAGCAGTGGTTCCAGCACTGGCTCGAGTTCTACCCCACTCCCCCCCTCAACTACCTCCAGTCCATCCACAACTTAGTCCAGTTCCACAGTCCCAAGCTGCACCAACACCTGCAAAGTCTGCACTGCGCCCCCAAAGCCTACATTTGGCCTGCTCTGCGGCACCTCTATGTGGGCTTTTTAGGGCTGGAAGGCTCTGTGAAGCTGCTGGATTTCCTCTTTACGGACTGGGACAAGCCGCAGTTGCTGCTGTTTGTAGCCGCTGCGGTGGTCATTAAGCAGGAAAACCGCTTGTTGAAGATGAGGAAAGCGAGCGAAATTGCAGCCTTTTTCACGTCTCCGCGGACTGTAAGGCTGGAAAAGGTCCTGGAATTGGCCTATGTGCTGTTCAATGAAACGCCCAATGAGGTCGCTATTGTAGGGTTTGACCAGAAAGTCCCGATTTCGCAAGGACAATACCCGCTTTTCACAGGCTACCCCAAGTTCATAGTGGAGGAAAGGCAAGGAATCAGAGAGCAAATACTCGCTGAGGAGGAAAGCATGGCCGCCAGTCCCGCTAGCGCCGCAGAAGTGACAAATCAGCTGGCGGAATACGCTGAAAAGCAGCAGAAGCAGCAGTTGAAGCGGGAGCAAATGACTCAGTTGGAGCGGGAGTGGAGGGACTTGGCGCAAATGGAGGAGCAAATCAGGGCGCAGGAGAAACTCGCCTTCGACCGGCAGACTTCCCTCAGCAAGCAGCAGGAAATCCAGGCCGCGGAGCAGCGCTTCACCGCGGAAGTTGCGAAGGCTGCGAATTCGCGTGCAAACGAGCTAAAACAGCTGGAGAAGGAACTAACCCGCGGAGCCATTTCCGACCAATACGGACTAGAAACCAAGATAGCGGATGAAGCCTTGCGGGCAATGGAGCAGCGCACTATGCAGACCATCACCACTGCCATCGCTGCCCGAACCACCGAGGAACTGAATCGCAAGCAGGACTTGCTGGAAGCGGGGTACCGCAGTCAGCTGGACTTGAAGGATCAAGTGACACAGGCGGCCTGGGAGCGAGAAGACGAGGCTGCAAGACTGAGGGCGGACCTGCACAGAGCCAGGGAGCAGGAGACAGCGGAGAGGAAGAGACTGGAGGAGACGGAGGCAGCGGTGGAGAACGCGCAGAGACTGAAGACGGTGGAGCATGAACTGAAGCTGCTGGAGGTAGCAGAGGAGCGCCGTCTCCGCGAAATCGCAGAAGAAGAGTTAGACCGAGGCCAAGCCGCCCTCTCCCTCCTGGACCAAAAGCGCACCCTGCTCTCCACCGAGGAACACCACCACTTCTCAGACCTCAAGCGACGCGAAGCCTTCCACGAAAAGAAGCTGCTGCAAGAACAGCAGAACCAGCTCCAGTCCATCACCCTCTCCCACCGCAAGGACTTGCAATCCCAACAGGAGGAGTTAGACCGCTTGGAGCGGGACAAGGCTCGGAAGGAAGCGGAAGGCAGACTCATAGAGCTCAGGAAGCAGAGTGAACAGAGGGCGCTGCAGGGGGAGCGGCAGTTCCAGCAGGAAGTGCTGGGTTTGGACGCGGAGGCCAAGAGGAAGAGACAGGAAAACCTCGCGAGACTGTTTGAAAAGAAGGAGGAAGAGGAGCAGCTGTACTTCCAGAGAGTGCTGCAGAATGAGAAGCTGGGCTTGGCGAGGAAGACCCAGGTGGCAGAGGCCGCTCGTGAGGAGCAACTGCGGAAACTGGAGGAACAGAGGGCTAGAACGCTGCGAGCCCAGGAAGAACTAGCCTCAGCGCACCGGTCCCGACTCGACCAAGAGGCAGAGTTCATCCGGCAGCGGGAAATGCCTATGGACCGTCCAGTGGACCTCAGTCAAAAGCAGTCCTCTGTGCACAGTTCCCTCAGCAGTCAGGCGCCTAGAGAGGTCTCTCGCAGGGCTGTCACTTTCCATAGTGATTTCCCCTCGCCGGATTATACGAATGGAGTGAGTCGGGAGTACTTGGACCGACACAGTAGTGAGTGCTCCTGTAGCTGTGAGTCGGAAAGTGGTGCCAGCACCCCTCCGCTGCCTACTCGCAGTGTGCGGGAGGACCAATACTCTGAGGAGCTCTCGGAAGGAAGTGAACTCGTGCTGTCAGGGTCTTCTTATAGCTCTTATCACTCCCGCAGGTAACTATATGGCTATGGAAAGGACTAATTCCCTGGGAAATCGATACAAAGTCCGGACTTACTCAGAGAAATTCGCCTAACACCTTAGAAAAGTGATTAATCCTACTACATGTCCGGAAAGTAGTCACTACCCAGCACATGCGACATCTCGAGTTGTTCCTCTGCGGCAATGCCCCTTTCCAGCACGTCCAAGCTGTTATAAGTCAGCTTGAGCATTTCCTCCAGCTCTGTGAGTTGCTTGAGCAGCTTAAGAGCGTGGGAAAAAACCCGGGAGTGAGAGGAATCAGCTGTGGGGGAGAGGCAGGGGGGAGGGTCGGGTTCGCAGTGCTTGCTTTTCCGTAGAGTGGAGTAGTAGTGGTTTTTAATGTTGTTTTCAGACCTGCCGGGCAGGTAGTTGGCGATTTCAGTCCATTTTCCTCCCTTCAACCTATGCATCCTGAAGAGCGTCTCCTCCTCAGCCGCAGTCCAGTCCCCCTTCCTCAGTCCCGGGTCCAGTATATTCATCCACCGCTCCCTACACTGCTTCCCTGATCTGCCGCCTATCCCCATAGCACACTCCGCCCACCTGCAAGGCCCGTTCCTTTGCACCCACTGGATCACCAGACAGTCTTCCTCATCTTTCCAAGGCCCTTTGGTCAGGCCCGGCTTCAAGGTTTTGGTCCAGCGATGTAGGCATTGGATAGGGGTGCGATGGCCTATGCGGGTTGAGATCTGTTTCCAGCGATTTTCCCCCAACTCCGATACTGCTTGGCGGAGAATGCTGTCTTCCTCAGCCGTCCACTTCCCTCGCTTTGGAGAGGCGTCGTCTGAGATCAAATCCTCCATCCTATGGATTATTACTTGGGTAAGACAAGCTCCTTTGACTGAGAAGTCGTAGAGATAGGAATGGAATTCTTGCCCAAATAGGAAACTTTACAGGACTCATTTGAGGAATCGGCCTAATGTTAGGACTGAAGTGGCTCAGGTTCGCTTGAAACCGTCTGCCAAGGAGTTAGTCGTTAAACGACTAGTTAGGTTAAAAGATGGAACTGGGGAGTGGGCTGTAAAGGCCACATGCAGGCGGCTGCTGCGTCTTTAGACCTCGATTTCCTGCGGAAACCTCTCTATTTGCTGAATTACATGAAACGCGAGAGCTATTTCCAGGTAAACCTCCAAAAAGACAGCGAAATAATGCTGTTTCACGAGCTTCGCATCGCTTCGATAAACATTCCTACAGACTGTGCTTTCCATAGAGAGCAGCAGAGCGCTTTGTGCAACTTCCTCCTTTTCCCTATATACTAATGTTCCTTCCACTCCCCTTTCCCAGGGTAATCCTGCACTGCTAGACCTGATTAGGATTGACTGAGCGCTTTCCTTCCTAAGAGTGGGTCTAGAATAGGAATAAGCTGCTTATTTCAGTGTTTTTAGCCAGGGAATTGAGACGACCCTACTGAACTCGACTGCTCGCGGACCCAAACTGCTGTTTTTTCTATATTTGGACTGGAATTGGCCTTCAGAAGCAATAACTCTTGTAGAACTGCGCTTTTCTCTCGGAAAAGCTGAAATCAGGCGAAGATGAGTCTTGATGAGACAAAATAATCCAAATTGGCGGATTTCCCTGTTGACTTGGATGGGTAGAGAATGGAATTGCGATTTTAGGGGAAGTTGTGAAGGTTTATTAGAGATTTTGCACATTTGCACTGAAAAAAGCGGGAAATGTAACAATTTAACAAGAGTTCGAGCATTGAAAAGAACGGAAATACGAGAGTCTAACGAGAAATTAGCGCATTTCGATCGAAAATAAGAGGATTTTAGAGCTATTTCAACAATCCATGACAGTTTTCACACAAAAACGTCCCAAAATGGCCTATTCCACGACTTTCCCCCTAAAACCCTCGCAAATCCAGGCAAAAATGCTTATTTCCTACCCTATCTGTTCACTTTGCAGGCATAGTTTACCTGTATGTTTTTCCTTTTGAGGATTTCGATGTTCCTATAAGTCTCTTTGAGCGCTTCCGCCATCACTGTGACTTGGCAGTAATTAAGCAGTTTAGACCTGTACTGATATAAAGAGATGGAAAAGGTATGTATAGGACTATAAGGTGGGGACTGAATCAAGGAGGTGACTTATAGTAGATAAAAAGAGGGCAGCCAGTAGTCTGTTGATTATACAACTGCTGGGCTTGGGACTGGACCGGCCTTTTGTACCTCTGCTAATGCACACCCGTCATTTCGAAGTCTTTACTTCAGGGATATACTCTATCTACTCTTAGACCTATTTGTACTTGGTAGAAAGATGGAATTCGAGGGTGGATTTGCAGGGGAAATCTGCACTCGCTTCCTAAACACCCTCATATCTCCGATACAAACGTCGTTTTGATAGTCTTAGGTGTAAGTCCTTTGTTTTGGTATGAAGCAGTCCTCTCTCCGGGCTTCGTGACCAAATCCCCACTCCTTCCACCTGACTAGGCTACTTTACCACACTAGACTGACTTATGGCCCGCTTCGCTTGATTTCTGCGAAATGGTGCCTTCGCTTGGGCGGCTCCTTGCTCGAAGTCGCCCACAAGTCCTCCCTAGCGAGCAGTTTTCCTATATCCGGCACAGGAATGTGCGTCCTCGGCTTCACACTGAGCAGAGCCGCGTCCAATTTGCTCAGTTCCGGGCTTTCTACCAGGTTTTCACCCAGCTTCAACTCTATTCGAGGACTCATTTTGCCGAAACACACTGCTCCGGTATCTATTCTCGGCATTACAGTCTCCACTTCATAGTCATACACAGCGCCGTGCACTTCAGAAGGGTCGAAAATGTGAGTGCGAGGCAGGGACTTGTGGAAACTAGGGGCGGAGACCTTGTCCGCAGGGAGTTTGGACTGAAAGTGGCTTTCGTAGTTGGGGTTGAGAGGGATGCCTGTGCGTTTGAGCTGTTTGTGGAAGTGGAAGCAGGGGATGTGGGTGGGGACTGCCTTGGGAGTGCTCCTGCGCTCTTCTCTGTCCTGCAGCAAGCTCAAGTACGTGTTTTCCAGCATACCCTTGACAGGGGAGATTTCAGTCCTGCCTCTTCGAGTGCAGTCCAGCGTCTCCCCGTCCACACAGCCAGGCAACGGCACTTGCCTAGGCTTGGCCTTCGTCCTCGAAGCCACCAACTTCGTAGAAACGCTTCTCGTCTGCACAAACGCGAACTGAGGCGTGTAGTGCACAGGCGAAGGAGTCTCCAGACTCGTGAGTTTGTCCAACTTGTTGCGCTGCTCTCGAGAAATTGCCAAGAAGAAGGGACTTTGGCGACTGCTGGGACTCGAGGGACAGGGAGAGGTGGAGGAGGCGGTCAAACGGCTGCCAATGGACTGCAGTTTGGCTTCGATTTGGTCGTGTGTGAGCAACTTGACAGGGTCTTTGGAGGCAGTTCGGCCGGGGGAGGCTGCTGACTTGTTGGGAATCATGCGGTTTGCCCGCAGCGCTCTGCCGAACCTTGAGAAATACTCCGCCTTCACATCAGTGCCCAGGAAGTTCATTGCTATATTAGGAGTAAGGCGAGGAACAGGGACTGATGGAGGTGGACAGGCGAGCTTTGGAGACTTGGGAACTGGTGGAGTCGCTACGCTTGCTCAGGCGAATCCGCCGTCTATGTGGAAAGAGCCTCAACACAGCCCTCGAATGCTCTATAAGTGCCGAAACTGCGAAGTCTTTTTCCTCTGTTATGTCACATGTTTGCCTGCAACGACCCAATGTCTTTACTTTTAATAGAAACCTGCAGGTCAAAGCGAGGAGTTTCCCCAGCAAGTCCGAGTCCTGGGCCAGGATAGACTTCCACTGAGCTGCGCTTCCGCTGCTGAGGTGGCAGTGCAGGAGGTGGGAAAGCTGCTGGGTGCTGTGCAGGTAGTAGAAGCCGCAGTGAGGGAAGGAGCACTGGCTGGGGGGCGGGGAGGAGGGGTGGTGGGTGAGCAGGTGCAGGGATAGGTCTGGGAAGGAGCAGGGGGCGTAGAGACAGAGAGGACAATTCGAAGGCTCGGGCGCTTGTCTTCGCATTGAAAACATCGAAGATAATATGAAGCCTTAGGAGGGAAAAGGCGGCTTCGGGGCAATTTGCCTACTTTGAACAGATAACATCGAAATTACTGACTCAAGGGTAGAGACTTTGGGCCATTGCAAAAAGACAGGTTGCAAAAGCAATTATAGAGAAATTAGCGATTCGCAGGTCTGTTTAGTCAAATGGACCTGCAAATTGCTCCAGAAACTTGGACAATTGTGGAGAAATTGAGAAAGGATGATTGTTGCAGCGTCTAATTACCGTCCCGCACCCTGAATGCCTACAAAATATACACATTACCCAAAATTCAGCTTGTTCCTCTCACAGTTGCCATTCTCATGCAAATTCGTTTCTTTTGATCAGAATTTTTGTTGATATTTCTCAATATCGGCTAACCCCTAACCTGGACCTCTACTAAAGTCATATCTGCTAGCTGGCAATTGCTGCAATTCGCAGCTTTTCCCTGCCTTTTCTCATTTCCCGTCCACTCGGCAGCAGTTGGTAACTATTAGTACTTATTGGGAACTTACTAGGAAGCAAGACTGCCGTTTCCCTAATTAAGTACTAGATATAGTCAGCTGGTGAGGTTCCTAGCTCTGCGTTGGTGCTTTTTCCTCTTTCTACTATTCACAGCTGTCTACCCTAGTCTGCAGGACTGAGCTTCTTTGCTAAAAGCCACCACAAATACTCTCTAATGATACATTTTTCTATATCAGGGACAGGAAAGTGCGTCCTAGGCCTTGAAGGAAACAGCAATAGTTCACTTATACGAGGAAATGACTAAAAGAGGGAATTAGTCCTAGGCAAACTGCGATTTGCCGAACTTCCGAGCCCGATATGAGTCCAATAACTGGCGAAAATCGATCATTTCGTCCTTTTTCCCTGGCTTTAGGACCAAAATCCACTGCTCCTCAGTCAAATTAGCCTCTTTCAGGACAGTGCTAAGGACGTCTTTCGCACTTTGCAGGGTCACAAGGCCGTTTTTACTCATTGCTTCGAAGGTCAATTGCAGCATTTTGCTGTTTTTCGCGACAATTTTAGCGATTTCATTGAAAGAGTGGGAAAATTCCCATGTGCTTTGGTCGATTTCCTGCTTAAATACACTTAGCCACTCCTTTATGTCCAAATAGCCGTCTTTTCGACTGTCCACAGAGTCGAATAGGTCCTTTAAGACGGAAAAAGCGGGAATTGCCTCTCCAGAAGCAGTGTAAAGCTCCCTTATTAGCGCTGCGAAGGCTGAAAATTCCAGTTTTCCGCTTCTTTCCTTCTCAAACCGCCTAAAAGCCTCCCTCGGCCCCCCCATATATCTCCACATTTCCTGCCTCAACTTCACAAATCTACCAGAAGTTATCGCTTTTATGTGTCTTTCAGTCTCTGAAGGGGTAAATTTCCTCAGAAAAGCGACCCAATTTATACAATTCTGCCCAGCGGAATCGCTTCTCAGCACCAATTGATCGATTTCCACCGCGGAAAGGCCGAGATTAAGACCGCGCAGGGCGGACCGGAACTGAGATTCGGTGATTTGGCCTAAGTTCTGAGGGTCGAGTTCTCGAAACACCTCCTCTAAAGGCTTGGAAGTGGTCCTTAGCAGGCTATTTAGCCTACGAAAAGGGTCGTCTTCGCTTAAAATGGCGAGTTTAGACTGGGTGAAGGACTTGAGACTGGGTCGTTTGAGGGGGGCAGAGAGTTGGGGGCCTTCCTGGGAGGGGGGAAACCTGATATGGGCCATGGCTGCTGTGAAGCCGCTGAAGTCGAGGTAGGACCGGTCGGGTGCGATTGACTGCCAGAGATCCTTGGCGTCTGCTTTGGTGAAGCGCTTGGGTAGCAGGGACTCCAGAGCCGACTCGAACTCACTGAGGAGGATTTTCCCCGGAGGCTGAGAAAGGTGAAAAGAGAGGAAATAGTCAAAAGCGCTTTCCAAACTTCCGAAATTCGCTTTCAAAGTCTCCACGAATTCCCGCAAAAACAGCTTATTTCGCTCGTAATCGCCAAACGCAGTCCTCCAATCCGTCTCCGATATGTGTCCTTTCCTCCCTTCATCTATGCTAGAGAACAGCTCCTGCAGCAGTGCCACTGTCAGGCCAAAGCCTTTCAAGCGGTCTTTGTCTTCGATCATTGCTTTGAACTGCGCGAATGTGACTTTCCCTGTGTGCTCGGAAACCCTTTCGAAGGCTTCGGACAGACTGGGGTAGGCTTGGGAAAGGCACAGAGATAGCTGGTGCTTGGCACTGGATTTCCACTCTGGTCTGCGGTTTTCCTCGAAAATCACCTTGAAATCAGCCAATTGCACACTGTCTCGCTTGAACACGTCCAGCAACTTGTACACCCGCTCAACCCTAGCAGAGGGCAAACTCCCCAACTTCAGCAGACTTTCCAGACTCTCCCGCAGGTCCGTTTTACTCAAAACGCCATCAAAATCTCTATCAAAAGCACGGAAAACTGCCTCAGTGGACAGCTTTTGAGCAGTTTTCCAGGCCTTTATTTTGCTTATAACGTCCTGCTCCCAGTCCCAATTGTCACTAGACGCCTTGGGGTCGATTTCTACATCCCGGAGAATGCGTAGAAAGGATGGGTAGTCGATTTGCCCGATACTTTGAGGGTCAAACAAACGAAAAAGACCTTCTTTTTGAGTATTTGATATAGGATAGAGGGAATCCCAGTGGGCCATAAAGGCAGAATACGCAATTGTGCCGTTTCCCTCAGTATCCAACCGCTTGAAAGCCTCAGCATAGGAGAGTTTCTGGGAGTTGAGAGAGGTTTGGATGCTGGTGAGGAGGGTTCTGGCCTGCTCTGTAGTCAAAACAGAGCTGGGTTTGAGGCTTTTCCCTGCGATTGCGATTTTATTGCGAGAGAAAAAGACGGCTTTTAGGTCTTCAGGGTCGATTTGGCCGTCTCCGTTTAGGTCCATTTTGGAGGCGATTTCAGCCATTTCAGGTGCCGAAAGCCGCTGATGCACTTTCGAGCTGAGGAAATGCGCAAAAGTCAGTATCTGCGCAGCCCCGCCCCAAGTCTCACAAAGCTGCTCCTCCGAAAGTCCATTTTGTCTCATATAGGCCTCCAGCCTCTGCGCAGTTTCCCTCAAAGGGTCCACTGGCACGTACTCCGGCCCACTCAATTTGTCCAGAAAGGCAGAGTAGTCGACTACGCGGATGTCCCGAGGGTCGAGGATTTGCAGGAGTCGTTGGATTTCTAGGGGCTGGAGGTCTAAATCGGCGCTTTGGAGGCAGCTTTGGAAGGCTGGGGGGGTTAGACGGCCGGCCCGCTTTATATCTGCGGCTTCGAAC
>Ga0247837_1003103_pt1 | contig 29884 bp, 22 predicted proteins | sample LaCtaG_2_FD_187115 | JGI IMG/M metagenome (GOLD analysis project Ga0247837, IMG submission 187115) | Freshwater microbial communities from meromictic Lake La Cruz, Castile-La Mancha, Spain - LaCruzMarch2015_14.5m | ecosystem: Environmental > Aquatic > Freshwater > Lake | place: Spain: Castile-La...
TTCGTAAACTCGGAGATGGGCCCTCTCAGGAACTTTCACAAGTTTCCTGAGGGGGTTCATTCTTTGGCCCGCAAGAAAATCGATCAGAAATTGGCAGACAGCCCTCGGTCCTCCAGCGGCTGCTCACTGCGCGAGCCCATCGCCACGTCGAAGTACGTGAACCTGCCCCCGGCGGATCGCGAGACGAGTCCCATTGAGCTGCCGAAGTCCGTCTACTGCGCCCTCATGCAGTTGACCCTCGACCTGGGTGGCCTCAAAGACTCGGGCGAACCCATCCACTTCATCCGTGACGCCTACGTGCGCGCGGGCGTCGCCGACGCGGCGACCGCCGAGAAGGACGTCGCCAAGCTCTTCACCGGCGTCGCCGATGAAGGCGAAATCCACGCTGGCGCCCACAAGCACTACGACGCCATGAAGAAGAACGGTCTGGTGCGCGAACTGCGCCACGCCGTCGAAAACAACTGATTGTTCAGTCACTGGGTGAGCTGCTGGGCGCCTCGCCAAGTGTTTGAACAATCATCACTCTTCGACCACGCCGTGGTCGAGTTCCGCTGACCCGAAATACCAACGCCGTCGTCGACCGTGAGGAAGACGACGGCGTGGGGCGTTTCAGGCGATGACTCAGCCGGCTTTCTTGTCAGCCTTCTTGTCAGCCTTCTTGTCGGTCTTCTTGTCGGTCTTCTTCTTGTCGGCCTTCTTGTCGGCCATCTTCTTGTCGGCCTTCTTGTCGGCCTTCTTGTCGGCCTTCTTGTCAGCCTTCTTGTCGGCCATCTTCTTGTCGGCCTTCTTGTCGGCCTTCTTGTCGGCCTTCTTGTCGGCCTTCTTGTCGGCCTTCTTGTCGGCCTTCTTGTCGGCCATCTTCTTGTCGGCCTTCTTCTTGTCGCCCTTCTTGGCGCTGGCGTGTTTCAGGGCCTCGTCCCGGGCGGCCTTCTCGCGGGCCCGCGTCTGCTGACGGGCCTTGTCGTCGGCGTCGGCCTTGTCGTCGTGATGGTGGTGCAGCAGCCCGGCGACGCCGACGGCGATGTCGCGGAGCATTTTTCGCAGCTCCAGCGAGTGCATCTCCTCGGCCGCGATCTGGGTGCGGGCGAATTCCTCCAGGTAGACGCTGCAGTCGTCGACCTCGTCGAGGAGCTCCTTGTAGAGCTTGAGGGCCCGGGCTTCGTGGGCGGCGCTTTCCTCGAGGATGTCCTTCACCGCGTGGCGATAGGTCTCGTCGATGGGCGCAATTTGCAGGGTGGGATGGCCGCCAAGACCGGTCAGGATCTCGCCCGCTTGCTGGGCATGGAGCAGGGATTCCGACGCCTGGGCTTGCATGAACTGCACAATGGGAATGCGGTTGGGGCCCGCCACCATCAAGGAGTAGTGCGTGTAGCGGACGACGCCCGCGAGCTCGAACTCCATGATACGCGACAGCAGCTTTTGGGTCCGCTCGACGTTGAGGTCTTTCATTTTTCTCCAATGGTCCCGAGGCGGTGGTGTGCGTGGGGTGAGGCGCAGGTCGGCGCGGTCAGCGAAAACAGGGCTGTCTAGCGTTTCCCTCGTCGCGACAACAGCGCTTCATCAACGATCCCGAGGACCTGTTCGAAGCGGAACGGCTTCGAAATGACGAGGTCGACGCCGTACTCGCGGGCCTTTTCCTGGTCGAGGGTTGCCCCCCAGCCGGTGACGAGGCCAACGAGGAGGTCGGGCCGCAGGCGCTTCATCTCCTGGGCGATTTCGTAGCCGCTCATGCCTGGCAGGCTCAGGTCGGTGAAGACGAGGTCGATGCCGGGATCGCCCTTCAACTTGTGGAGGGCCTCGGCCCCGTCGGCAGCGGTCAGGACTTCGTGGTCGGCCGTCATCAGCATCTCGGCGAGGATCTCGCGGATGTTTTCTTCGTCGTCGACGACCAGCACCTTGGCTCGTCCCGGCGCGCCCTCGGTTGCCGTGGCGGCTGCGGCGGCGACGGCGACGCCGCCGTCCACGAAGGCCGGCAGGTCGATGCTGAACGTCGTGCCTCGTTCAGGACCGACGGTGCGGGAATTGACCCGGAGCTGGCCGCCGTGGCGGCGAATGATGCTGTGGGACACCGACAACCCAAGGCCCGTGCCCCGCTCGCCCTTGGTGGTGAAGTAGGGGTCAAAGATGCGACCGATGGTCTCGGCTGGAATGCCCAGGCCGGTGTCACGCACATCAATGATGATGCGGTCCCCTTCGCGGTGGGCGCGCAAATGCACCTGGCCCCCACCCTCGGGCATGGCGTCGCAGGCGTTGTGCACGAGGTTGATCAGGACCTCGCGCAGCTCGGAGGGGTTCGCGGCGACCCGGATGCCGTCTTCGCACACGACGTCGGTGTGCACCGTGCGCTGGGTGGTGCGGGCGCTGGTGAGCTCCATGACGTCGTCGAGGATGCCGGCGGCGTCGACGGCCACGAAGTCGTCCACCCGGTCCTGGCGGCCAATTTCATGGATACGGCGAACGGTCTCGGCGCCGTCCTGGGCGGCCTTGGCGATGATCTCGACGTGCTTCTTCAAGCCGGCGTCCTGCACCTGGGCCCGCAGCAGTTCGGCGCGACCAAGGATTGACCCGAGGACATTGTTGAAGTCGTGGGCGACGCCGTGGGCGATGAGGCCGATGGTGTTGAGCTTCTCGCTGTCGACGAGCTTCTGCTGGGCCGCGCGGAGCTCTTCGAGGGCCCGCTCGCGGGACTCCAACAACGCCGCATTCTTGGTGGCGATGGCGACGTGGGTGCCGATGGCGCTCAACACCTGCAGGTCGGTCTCGGGCAAGGGCGTCGTCGACAGATATCCGAGCCACAAGGCACCGGTCACCACGCCGTCGATGGTCACCGGCACGGCCACGGCGGTGCCCACGCCCTGGCGAAACATGGCGCTCTCATAGCAGGGGAGGGGGACGGATTTGCCGTTGAAGGGGTCGACAGCGACGTCGCCGCCGTCTTTGGGGCGCACGCGCTGCACCGGGCGACGCTCGGTGGTCGCGAGCCCCATGATGGTGTCGCCAAACGGGATGGGGACCACGGCCGCGACGGGCTCGCCGTCGTCGAGGACGTGCTCGGGGACGAAGAAGTCCCCCTCGATGTCGAGGCGCGCGATCATCACCCGCACGGCGCCAAAGAGGCGATGGGTCGACCTCGCCACCGTCAACGAGATGTCGTCGGCGTCGAGGGTCGACGCCAGGGCCAGGGCGATCTCGTCCAGGGCCACCAGTTTTCGGTTGGCCACCTGCTCGGCCTCGAGGAGCACCGCCTGTTCGATGGCGGCGCCGAGCACGTGCCCGATGGCAATCATGATGTCGCGATCAGCTTCGGTGACGGTGCGCCCGGCCTTCATGAAGCAGAACGCGGCGCCGACCACGGCGTCGGGGCCACCCGAGCCCCGCCGGCGCAGGGGCACCACCAGGGCCGGACCAAAGCCACCGTCCCGAATGGCTTCCAGGGAGATGCGGGGGTCGGTCTTGACGTCTTCGATGACGGCGATGGCGCCGCTGCGGACCACCCGGGCAAGCAGGGTCGGCGACGCGACGTCGACGTCCCCAAGGGCCGTGGCCACGGCGTCGGGCAGCTCTTCCGAGACCCGCAGCGACAAGGTCCGCCGGTCGGATGACAGCAGCGAGATGCCCGCGGCGCCGGCCCCAAGGACCGCCGAGATGTGCTGGCAGCCGAGCTTCAGCAGTTCGTCGAGGCCGATGGCGCGGTTGACCGACGCCGACAGGGCATTGAGCTGCTGGAGCTCTTTGTTGCGCTGCACCAGCAAGGCTTCGAAGCTCTTGCGCTCGGTGATGTCCTGCATGATGCCGAGGGCACCAGCCTTGCCGTCCTCGAGGTCGAGATAGGCAATCGAGACCTGGGCATCGAAGCGCTCGCCCCCCCGGCGCATGGCCAGGAACTCATAGCGGGGCTCCACCGGCAGGCCGGCGTCGACCCGCCGGCTGCGCTCGGCGAGAAAGGCCCGTGACTCGGGGGCCGTGATGAGATCGCTCATGGAGAAGTCGGGCGAGGCCAATTCCTCGGTGGTGAAGCCCACCATTTCCTGAAAGCGGCGGTTGGCCCACGAGAAATGGCCGTCGCGCAGGATGTAGATCCCGTCCGAAGAGGCCTCCACCAGGGCTCGAAACTGCCGGGCCTGGGCATCGAGATGGGCCCCGCGGGCCTCGCTTTGCAGCAGGCGCTCCACCAGGCCCATGACGAGGGGCAGGGGATCATGTGTGCCGCCAATGACGCACTCCCAGGCGGCGGTGCGGGCAATGGCGCTGCGTCGAGGGTCGTTCTCGTCGGCGAATAAGATGATGGCCTGGGGCGGGGCCGAGAACGCCTGGACCTCGGCGAGGAGACGCTGGCCGGCGCTGTCGTCGACGCTGGCCTCGAGGATGACCAGGTCGACCCGCCTGGTGGCACACGCCTCAACAAGCTCCCTCGCGAGCACCCGCTCGACACGGAGTGCGGGACTGCGCGTCAGCAGCACAGCAGACAGCGACGCACCCAGGGCATCATCGACGACGAGGAGCACGAGTTGGTCGCTCACGGGGGCCATCGTGCCGGTCTGGGCCAGCATCGGCAACTTCTTCGGCGCCAGCCGAAGAAGCGCCAATACTTCTTCGGCGCCTCCCCGGCGGCGTCGTCTTCGTCGACGCGGGCCAGGCGCGTCTGACCCGTCCAGGTGACCTGAAGGCGGCCACGGCCGTCGCGACGTGCTATCCTGGTCGGGTGACGGAGCCTGACGACCAAGCCAACAGCGAGCGAGACGCCGCGTCTTTCGAGGAAGAAAAGACGTCGCCAGAGTTGAGGGCCCGCGTCTTGCCCCGGGCAGCGGAAGACGGCCTGCGCCCCATCGCCCTGGTGGGCATCAACGATTCCCGCCGTCGCCAGCGGACCGTCGAGCTGCTGCGCTCGGATGGCTGGAATGCCCTTGAGGCCCATGACGCCGAGGAAATCCTGGAGATGGCCCTCTCGGTGGCGCCATTTCTGATCCTGGTCGACGCCGACATCCGCAGCGACCGCGATCAGTCCATTCCCGAACTCCTGCGGCTCCACCGCCCCGATGCGGCCCCGCGAACGGTGGCCATGGTGGGCCCCGACAACCAGGCCGAGCGCATCGCCCTGGCCCTGGCCGACGGCTACGACGACTTCGTCACCGACCTCGACAACGAGCTCAAACTGCTCACCCGGGCCACGGCCAACCTCCGCGCCGCCCGAACCCTGGCCCAGCTCAACAAGCAAAAGCGCGACGCCGCGCTGCTGCTGGAGCTGACCCAGACCCTCGGTTCGTCCCTCGACATGCAGCTCATCCTGCACACGGTCTCCCGGCTCATCGCCGAGGTCATCACCCTGGAGCGCTGCTCGATCATCCTGCTCGACCCGGACGACGACGAGGCCATCATGGTGGCGGCGTCGGAAGACCGCGCTGTGCGTGACCTGCGCATCCACCTCTCGAAGTACCCCGAGGTCAAGCGCTGCGTCGAAACCGGGGCCCCGGTCATCATCGCCGACGTCTCGGCGGACCCCCTGTTGTCGCCGGTGTCCCAGACCCTGATCGGGCGCGGCGTGCGGACGATGGCCCTGTTTCCCATCGTCTTTGAGGAACACGTCACCGGCGTGCTGTTTCTGCGGTCCTCCAAGCCATCCCGAATTCTGACCGAACACGAGATCCAGTTCGGCCAGACCGTCGCTGCGGCCTGTGCCGTCGCCATCCGCAATGCCCGGCTGTTCGACCAATACCGCGATCAGCACCTGCACCTGCAGACCATGCAGGAGCAGGCCGTGCGGCAAACCGAAGCCCTGCGCAAATACCAGGACTTCTTCGAGTACGCGGCCGACGGCATTTCCGTGATCGACGTCGACGGCACCATCCATTACGTCAACAAAGAGGGTCGTCGGCTGCTGAGCCGCACCCGCGACGAACTCAAGGCCATCAACTTCCAGACGTTGCTCGTCGAAGACAGCGCCCGCCGCTGGTCCGAGGTCGTCGACCAGGTCCGCCATGGCCGTTTTCAGCGAAGCTTCGACGTCTACGTCACCGTCGCCGACGAAGAACGGGTGTTTTCGCTGTCGGCGGGCGGCGTCGGTCAGGGCACCGGGCTGTTGATTCTGAGCTTCCGCGACGTCACCGAGATGCGCGAGATGGAGGGCGAACTCCGCACCACCAAGGAGTTCCTCGAGAACCTCATCAACAGCTCCGTCGACGCCATCGTGGCTGCCGACATGAACGGCAACATCATGCTGTTCAACAAGGGCGCTGAGAAGATGTACGGCTACCGCGCCGACGACGTCATCGGCCGCATGCACGTCACCCAGCTCTACCCGGGGGCCGGTGCCACCGAGGTCATGATGCGCCTGCGCGAGGGCCGCTACGGCGGCGCCGGTCGTCTGGCCCCGGAACGGCGCGAGATCCTGACGGCGGGTGGCGACGTGGTCCCCGTCAGCATGAGCGCCAGCATCATCTATGAGGACGGCGAAGAGGTCGCCACCGTCGGCGTCTTCACCGACTTGCGCGATCGGATGGCCATCGAACGGCAGCTCAACGAGGCCCGCGATCAGCTCACCAAGGCCGAGCGGGCCCGGGTGGCCGCCGAACTCGCCGGCATGGCGGCCCACGAGCTCAACCAGCCGTTGACGTCGGTGTTGGGCTACGCCGAGATGCTCAAGGCCCGCATCCCCGAGAGCGACGTCAAGCTCCGTCGGCCCATCGAGACCATCTTCACCCAGGCCGAGCGCATGGCAGAGATTGTGCGCAAGATCGGGCGGGTCACGAAATACGAGACCAAGCGCTACGGCGGCAAGACCGACATGATCGATCTGAACCGCGCCATCGAAGACGCCGCCGCCATGGTCGATGGCGCCGACGGCATTCCGTCGACGTCAACGCCGTCGTCGTTCGTGGGAATTGGTCGTCCGCCGGCCCCCCCGGTGGCGAGCCTGCCCCCTGGTTTCGCCGACGACGAGTTCACCGATCCCCGCCGCCAGCGCACCACGACCCCGCCAGGGCCCGCCCAGGCGCCGCCGCGATCCGTCGGTGTCATGGCCGCCCTGATGTCCCGGGGGGAGCCGTCGTCGTCGCTGGCTGCGGCGGGGGCCGATCCGCGCTCAGCCGTCATCCGCATGGATACCGTCGACGAGGAACCGCCGGGCTATGCCCGCCGCCTCAAGACCCCGCCGGGAGGGCTGCCACGGGCGGACGATCTCTCGGTGCCGACGGGTTCGTTCCGGGTGCCGCTGCGCTCGGTGCAGATTGAAAACGTCCCCGCGGCCGGCGACGACGACGAGGAGCACACGAACCCCGGTGTCCGGCTCAGTGATCTGCGTCGGCGAACCACGACGCCGTCTGACTCCTGATCGTCTGACTCCTGATCGACTGATGCCTGATCGACCGATGACTGATCGACCCGAGTGCCCGGTCAGAAGGGTCGGCGGATCGACAGCAGGCCGGCGTCTTCGGCGCCCATGACGTCGTCGCAGGTGAAGTCGTCGGCGACGCGCACCTCCTCAAACCAGGATCGCTTGGGATCGGGGTGGGCTGCGGCGCTGCCCTCGCTTTGGCGGTCGAGGAGGATGTTGGTGTTGCCAAGCTGGACGAGCTCGTTGGTGTTCACCGACAGGCCGAGCATGCGATCGGGTCCAAGGACGATGCCCGACGTCGTCACCGTCTTGCGCTGGATGACGTAGACGTCGCCCTCGACGGCGCCGCTGACGATGCTGGTGATGCCGTCATTGCCGTCGCCGTCCATGTCGAAGATGCGATCACGGTGGGGGTCCTGTTGGGCCTCGTCCTTGTTGGCGGGCAGGGGGGTGGTGAAGGGATCGGGCAGGTCCTTGAGGCCCCACAGCTGCACATGATCCCGCTGGGCGTAGGCGCCGTCGGCCGTGATCTCCACCAGCTCCGTCGTCGACGGTGCCACCGCCCGGTAGGTGGCCTCGGGGACCGACGTGGTCACCCCGGCGACCTCGACGTTGAAGCCCCCGCACAGGACAGACTCTTGGCGATAGAGGTCGGCGACGTCGTCCCAGGTGCGGGTGACGAGGCGGTAGTTGGTGCCGCCGCCGGCGAAGTCGCCAAGCACGGGCACCTTCACCAGGGTGGTGTTGACGACCTTGAGGGCGAAGGTGCCCGCGGCTTCACCAGGAGCCACGGGGATCGCCTCAATGCCCAGGGCATCGTCAAAGACCGGTGGGGGCCCGCCACAGGCGCTCAGGGCGCTTGCCAGTGCCGTTGCGAGTGCCGTTGCGAGTGCCGTTGTCATCACCATCGACACTGTGGGGCTGTGCATGGCCACCATCCTGCCTCGCCGGGCTCCCGGCCGCCAGACATCGGCTGATGAAACAGAGGTCAACACCTTTAATCTCAATGGTTTATTGCTGTTGATGCGACAGAATTTGGCGTATGGAGCCGTATGGGTGAGCCCGGAGAAGACCCATGTGCACCCGCCCCACCGCCACCCCCACCCTGTCCCTCGACAACCTCGGTCTGCTGATGCGGCACCCCAAGGCCACGCCCGCCGTGCAGGCCGCGTTCAGCCGGGCCCTCATCCGCTGGTCCACCGATCGCATCGGCAGCCTGACCCGGCGGATGGTCTCCTTCGACGGCGCCGACCGCGATGATCTCCTGCAGGCCTTCATGTTGCGCTGCCTGACCCGCCACCTGCCGCGCTGGGAACCCCACCGGGTGTCGTTGTCGGCGTACCTCTATCGACGCCTGCATGGCGACGTCATCGACACCCTGCGGGCCCGCCGCCGTCGAGAAGCCACCGTGAGCGACGTCGACGCCGACACCATCGTCGACGACGTCTGCGATCGCGATGCCTGGATTGAGCGGCTGAACCGGGAGTCCACCCTGCGCCTGGTGGAAGACAGCATCGAAGAGCTTCCCCGTCGGCAGCGCCAGGTGCTGCGCCGCTCCATGGGGGGCGAGACCCTCACGGAAGTGGCCGCTGGCCTGGGCCTGCACCCGTCCACCCTCTCCCGCGAGCGCAGCAGCGCCATGCGCACGGTGCGGTCCCGGGTGGAGGCCCGTCTGGCGGCCTGACGACGACGACGACGACGACGACGATGTGAGAAATGAGAAGCACGCCCACCAGGGCTCGAACCTGGGACCCCCTGCTTAGAAGGCAGATGCTCTATCCAGCTGAGCTATGGGCGCGTGGGCCGCCCTCCGCGTCCGTGACGAATCCAGGACGAGGAGGGCGGGGTGGTCGGGGCGACACGATTCGAACGTGCGACTTCCAGTACCCAAAACTGGCGCTCTACCAAGCTGAGCTACGCCCCGACAGCGCACGCGCACTATTGCCTCCATCAACTTGCTTCGCAAGCAGTACCCTCGGTACACCCCTGAGGCGCGTTGTCTCGACGCGGACAGACGGAGGAAACACATGGTTCAGCCCAGCGACATGGTGGCGAGTCCGGCCCGCGTCGCCCGGCGTGAGCACATCCTCCAGGCCGCCCGGGCCCTGGTCGGCGTGACGGTCCCGAACGATTTTGACGCCGTCCGGACGCCATTGTGCGCCATCGACGTGGTCATGGTGGCTGGCAGCCCCTGGCTCCAGGATGGTCTCGAGCGGGACTTCATCAAGGACGAGGCCGGCTACCGGAAGATCGGGGGCGGGGCGAATTCCCCCGGGCAGGCCTACTTCTTCCGATCGTCGGGGAACCTGATCCACTACCTCAAGCGGGCGGGATTCTACGTCCCCCGGGGCAGCCGGCCCGAGCCCGTGGCCGGCATGGCCTGCTTTTTCGACTGGGAAGATCGGGGCCGCTTCAACTTCACTCCCGATCGCGCCGGCGTCATCCTCGACGTCAAAGACGGCAACATCCACCGGGTGGTGCTCGCCCAGCGCGATCAAGGGGCGGGCGGGCCGCTGCTGGAAGTGCGCGTCCTCGACGTCGCCCGCGGCGATCACTACGACCGGGCCTTGATCGGCTACTCCGATTTGCCATAGCTCCGGCCATGCGCGTCATCTCGTGGAACGTGAACGGCCTGCGGGCCGTGATGGGCAAGGGCTTTGTCCGCTGGCTCAATGCCTCCGGGGCTGACGTCGTCGGCCTGCAAGAAACCCGGGCCACCCCCGACCAGGTCGAAGACGAGCTGCACAAGCTCAAGAAGTACGGCTGGCACGGCGTCATCACCCCCGCCGTCCGCAAGGGCTACTCGGGGGTCGGTCTGCTGTCCCGCCGCCCTCCCGACGAGCTCGTGACCTCGGTGGGCGTCGACGAATACGACGTCGAAGGTCGGCTGCAATTCGCCCGCTTCGGCAAGCTCCTCGTCGTCAACGGCTACTTCCCCAACGGCAACGGCAAGGAGCGGGACAACAGCCGCATCCCCTACAAGCTGGCCTTCACCCAGAAGGTCTACGACCTCGTTGACGCCGAGCGTCGCGCCGGCGGCCGGGTCCTCGTCATGGGGGACTTCAACACCGCCCACACCGAGAAAGACATCGCCCGCCCCAAAGAGAACCAGAAGACCTCGGGGTTCACCCCCATCGAGCGGGCGGAATTCGGTCGCTGGATCACGGAGGGCTGGCTGGACACCTTCCGGCACTTTGTCGACGACGGCGGCCACTATTCCTGGTGGTCCCAGCGGGTGGGGGTGCGCGAGAAGAACATCGGCTGGCGCATCGACTACGTGCTGGCGTCACAGGCCGTGCAGCCGTTTCTCGAAGGGGCGTTCATCCACAGCGCCGTCAAGGGCAGCGATCACGCCCCCGTCGGCGTCGATCTGCAAGACGGCGTCTGCGCTTGACGCCGGGCGCGTCTCTCGTGACAACACCCCATGCGCGCATTCGTGGGGTCTCGCTTCCTCGTTCTCGCTCTGTTGGCCGCCGTGGGGACCGCCTCCGAGGCCAACGCCCAGGGCCTGTCCGAGGCCCGCTCGGATGCGGTGCTGCCCAACAGCCAGGCCGCCGCCGTCGACGACGGCACCGCCATCTTCATCAATCCCGCCGGCCTCGGTGCCATCTCGGGCTTTGAGCTCGACGCCGGCTACGCCACCCGGTTTCGCGGCGTCGGCTTCGACCACGCCGTCGACGGTGTCGCTGCCCTGAGCGGCCCCCTGGGGACCATCGCGGCCGGCTTCACCTGGAGTTCCCCCAGCGTCGGGACCCCGAGCTGGCGCACGTCGCTGGCCGCCGGCCTGCAACTCGACGAGAGCGTGCTGGTGGGCGCGGCGCTGCACTCCATCAACGGCGTCGCCGCCACGGTGGACCTCGGCACCCAGCTTCGCCTCGGGCGCGGCGTGGCCATCGGCCTGGTCGGCGAGTCCCTGGGCTCGACGGCCCAGGCCGTCCGCATGGGCCTGTCCGTGCGTCCCATCGACGAGCTCCTCACCATTGGCGTTGACGCCCGCTTCAAGCCCGGGCCCTTTGCCAGCCCAATCCAGGCCATTGCCGGCGGCACCTTCATCCCGGGGCTCACCGCGCGCCTCCACCTCGGGGGCTTTGTCCTCGGGCTTGGCGCCGAGCTGCAGAACTTCGGCGGCATCGGCCCCCTGACGGCGGCAGCCACGGCCCTCCTCGAGGTCAATCTCGACCACGTCGGCGTTGGCCTGCAGGGTGGCGCCGAAGGCCTGGGCGACGACGTCATCAGTTCGGTGGTCGGCGTGCGCGGGCGTTTGTCCACCACCAGCTGGGCGTCGCTGTTGCCGCCCTCGGGCCGCTGGCTCGAGCTGCGCCTGGCGGGCGACGGCGGCGTCGTCGACGACGACGACTCCATCTGGGACGCGTTGTTTGGCGAGACGCCGTCGGCCACCCGCGTGCTCACGGTCCTCGACAACGCCGCTGACGACGAAAGCGTTGAGGGTGTGTTCCTGCGCCTCGAGGGCTTGTCGATGGGCTTTGGCACGGCGGCCGAACTGCGCGCCGCCATCGTGCGCCTGCGGGCCACGGGCAAGAAGGTCGCCATTTACATGGTGGGCGGCGACGACGTCGACGCCTGGGTCGCCTCCGCCGCTGATCGTGTGTGGCTGACGCCGTCGTCGGGCCTGGGGATCGACGGTGTGCGCGGCCGCCTCGTGTACCTGCGCGACGTCCTTGGTCGCGTCGGCATCGCCGCCGAAGCCGTCTCCGCTGGACGGTACAAAAGCGCGCCGCGCACCTTTACCCACATCGAACCCTCCCCCGAGGAGCTTGAGGTCGAGACCGCCCTCCTCGACGGCGCCTACCACGCCCTCGTCAGGGGCCTGGCCGAAGGCCGCAACAAGACCGAGGACGAGATCAAGGCCACCATCGACCTCGGTGGTCTGTCGGCCAGCGAAGCCCTCGAGCGCGGCATCGTCGACGGGCTGGCCTACCCCGACGAGGTGGGTGATCTGCTGGCGGAATTCGCCGGCCGCGAGCGCCTGAGCACCGAGCGTCGCTTCTTCAACCAGGCCCCCAAGCGCGAGCGCTGGGGTCAGGCCGCCCGCATCGCGGTGGTGCCAGTGACGGGGACCATCCAGATGGGGCGCAGCGGCGGTGGCCTGTTCTCGGGCAACAATGCCGGCGCCGACGACGTCGTCGAAGCCATCAACGCCGCCGCCGAAGACGACAGCGTCGTCGCCATCGTGCTGCGCATTGACTCTCCCGGCGGCGACGCCTTCGCGTCGGATCTCATGTGGCGGGCCGCCATGCAGGCCCGCGCCAAGAAGCCCCTCATTGCCTCGATGGGCGATGTGGCGGCGTCGGGCGGCTACTACGTCGCCAGCGCCGCCAACGCGATCTTCGCCGAGGAGAACACCATCACGGGCTCCATCGGCGTGTTCGGGCTCTTGTTCAATGCCGAGGGCCTCCTCGGCGACCTTGGCGTGCGCAGCGTTGAGCTCAAGCGCGGCGCCCTGCCAGGCCCCGACCTGTTCCGTGGCGTCACCGACGAGGAGCGGGCCCGCCTGCAGCAGAGCGTCGATGCCACCTACGAGCGTTTCCTCGACGCCGTCGTCGCCGGCCGCGGCGAAAACCGCCTGACCAAAGACAAGCTGCGGGAACTGGCCGAGGGGCGGGTGTGGACGGGGCAGCAAGCCCTCGAGCACGCCCTGATCGACGAGCAGGGCTCGATCATCGACGCCGTGCGCCGGGCCCGCGATCTGGCGGGCCTGACGGCCACCGAAGAAACCGAACTGGCGATCTTCAGCGGCAAGAGCGACCTGCCCGGACTCGGTGCCCTCGGTGGCGTCCTGAGCGCCGCGCTGGGCCTGCCGCGCACCGAGGCCATGCACCAGGCAGCCCGCCTGCTCTTTGGCGACCCGGCGATGGCTGAGCTCGCCACGATGTCCAACGGCAAGGCCCTGGTGCTCGCTCCGTCGATTTCGGTCCGCTAGCCAATGGCTGCGCCCCAAGGCCCCCACAGCGCCCCGCCCCATCACAACGGGCGGGTGTTGCTCGTCGACGTCGACCGGGCGGCACGCCAGACGGCCCGGGACGCGCTGGTGGCAGGCGGCTACGACGTCGTCGAGGTCGACGACGGCGCCCGGGCCCTGGCCTTGCTGCGCCAGGGCTTTGTGCTGTTGCCACCGTCGGCAGCGGCAGCGCCGATTCAGGGGCCCCACGGCGGCAACACCACCCTGCGCCCCGCCGTCGCTGGCGCCTCGGACATCGACGTCATCATCCTGGCGTGGTCGCTGCCCGGGCTCTCGGGGGGCGAGTTGCTGGCCCGTCTGCGCGGCGACGGCGACGAACGACCCGTCATCGTCACCGCTGAACATGCCAGCGCCGAAGACACCGCCACCATGCTCTCCCTGGGGGCTGACGACGTCATCCTCAAGCCCGTCAACCAGCGCATGCTCCTGGCCCGGGTCACCGCCCAGCTGCGCCGTCGGCGGGCCCCCAGCCTGACCCCGGGCGAAGTCCTCGACGGGCGGTATCGCCTGCAGCAGTCCCTTGGCGAGGGCCGCGTCGGCGTCGTCTGGCGGGCCCGCCATGTGGAACTTGATGTCACCGTCGACGTCGCCGTCGTCGGCAGCCGGGGCAGCGAGGCCCTTCGCCACGAGGCCCGCCGCACGGCGGGCATCTGCCATCCGGGCTTCTTGCGGATGCGCGACATCGTGCGCCTCGACACCACCCGCCACCTTGCCGTCGCCGACGCCTTGCCGACAACCACCGTCAAGCGCCTCATCGACCAGGGGGCCATCACCCCCGACCGCGCCTTCGCCATCACCACCTCGGTCCTCGACGTCGTCGTCGCCCTCCATCAGGCCGGCGTCGCCCACAAGAACATCAGCGCCAACAGCGTGTTCGTCGACGACAGCGGCGGCCAAGACCGCGTGGTCGTCGTCGACGGCGCCACCCTGCGGCTCATCAGCACCAGCCGCAAACGCGTGGGGATTTCGGCCTACACGCCCCCCGAGGCCACCGCCGCCGGCGCCGGCAAGGACGCCGATGTCTACGCCGTGGGCCGGCTCCTCTGTCATCTGCTGACGGGCAAGGCCGAGACCTTGCCGGCGCACCCCGTGGCCCGGGCCCTCGACGTCGCCCTGGCCCGCACCCCGGGAGAACGCTGCTCGGCGCGCGCGTTGTTGAGGGCCGTGGCCATCGCCGGCAAGAGCCGCCGCAAGGCGACGAGGACCCGCTGATGCCCCAGCCCATCGAGGAGCCCACCCACCAGACGCCTCGTCAGCGCACACACCTGGCCCTGTGGCTGCTCCTTGTCGTCGGCTCAATCTTCCTGGCCGAGCTGCTGATCATGCTGTTGGTGGACTCCCTCGGCCTCCCCGAGGGCCGACGCACGTCCCTCCTCGACGCGGTCTTGCTGACGGCCTTCGTGGGGCCCCTGCTCTACGTCGTTTCGGTGCGCCCGACCCGGCGCCTCATCGATGCCCAGGCGGAGGCCCTGCAGCGGGTGCAGCTGGCGTCCATCGTGTTTGACCACGCCGAGGACGGCATCGTCATCACCGACGCCGCGGGCCTCATCCAGCAGGTGAACCGGGCCTTCACCCGCATCACGGGCTACAGCGCCGAGGAGGTCGTCGGCCAGAACCCCCGGCTGCTCAAATCCGGTCGCCACGACGACGAATTCTATCGCGATATGTGGGGCGAGGTGATGCGCACGGGCCATTGGTCCGGTGAAGTCTGGAACCGCGCCAAGAACGGTTCCCTCTACCCCGAGGCCTTGTCGATCACGGCCATCCGCAACAGGGCCGGCGTCGTCACCAACTTCGCCGGCATCGCCAGCCTGGGCTTTCATGACCGGCTCACGGGGCTGCCCAACCGGCACCTGCTGGTGGACCGGGTGACCCAGGCCCTCCTCGACGCCGAGCGCAACCAGGAGGGCCTGGCCGTCGTGTTCGTCGACCTCGACGGCTTCAAGACCGTCAACGACAGCTGCGGTCACGACGCCGGCGACGAGGTCCTGCAGAGTGCGGCCGCGATCCTGCGCAACACCATCCGCAAAAATGACATCGCCGCCCGCCTGGGCGGTGATGAGTTCGTGCTGGTGTTGCGGGGCGTGAAGGCCGTCGACGACGTCAGCACCGTCCTCGACAAGCTGCTGCCCCAGCGGCCGACGCCATCGGCCCGCTTCGCGCCACCAACTTCCGTGACCTTCAGCGTGGGCTTCAGCCTGTATCCCGCCGACGGGACCGCCGTGGACGAACTGCTCCGTCACGCCGACGAAGCCATGTACGTGGCCAAGCAGCGGGGCAAGAACACCTGGGTGCAATACATGTCGTCGATGTCGTCGAAGTCGTCGGTGTCGTCGGTGTCGTCGTCGACGACCGGGACTCAGGCTGCGGCCGGGGCAGCACGGGAAGACGCGACCACGGCGTCGAGGAGCTGAGCAAGATCCGCCACCGTGGTGTGGGGATTTTGCAGGGCACAGCGCAGCCACAAGCCCTCGCGGTCTTTGGCGAGGCCGTCGGCATGGAGATGGACCTGCACGGGGTAGAAGCGACCCGCCGCCAGCACCGCCCGGCGAATGGCGGCATTGTCGCCGCCCGATCGTCCAATCACCCGAAAACAAACGATATTCAGCTCCGGCTCGCACAGAAGTTCAAGCTCGGGTCGGGCCCGGACCATGGCCGCGAGGGCCGTGCCCAGGGCCATGCAATGGCGCACATGGTTCTCGAAATGGGCGCGGCCGAACATCTGCAGACTGCCCCAGACCTTCAGCCCCAACATGGCCTTGGTGCATTCGATGGTGCGCCGGCCGATGTCGGCCCAGGAGTCGTCAACGGCGTCGCCCGCAGCGCTCCCCGCCTTGACTGCGTCGTCGTCGGGAAAGAGGTAGCCGGCCTTCTGGGCGAAGGCCTGGGCCCCCGTGCGGCCATCTTTGAAGAGCACCGCCGTACACACGGCGGGCATCAACAGCAGCTTGTGGAAGTCGCAGACGACGCTGTCGGCGCGCTCGATGCCCCGCAGGTCGGCGCGCCGTTCGGGCAACAGGCCCAGGGGGGCGCCGTGGGCCCCGTCGACGTGGAGCCACAGGCCTTCGGCGGCACACACATCGGCGATGGCGTCGATGGGGTCGATGGCGCCGGCGGCGGTGGAGCCGGCAGAGGCGACGACGGCGATGGGTCGCTTCTTCTTGCCGCGGGCATCGCGGATGGCGGCCTTCAACGCCGTGACGTCCATGCGGAGGTGGTCGTCGACGGCGACGCTGACGCAGCCGTCGTCGCCCAGGCCCATGATGCGGCAGGCCCGGGCCACGCTGTAGTGGGCAGTCTCGGCGACAAAGATGGCCAGCTGGGGCTGCACCCGCAGGCCCCGTCGCCAGGCGTCGTCGCTCATGTGTTGGCGCGCGGCCAACAGCGCCGTCAGGTTGCCGATGCTGCCCCCCAGGCAGAGCACGCCCGTGGCCTGCGCCGACAAGCCGAGGACCTCGCCGAGCCAGCGCAGGGCGGCCCGCTCCAAAGCAGTGCCCCCCTTGCCCATCTCAAAGATGGCCATGCCGTTGTTCAGCACGCTGCTGACGAGGTCGAACAGCGCTGCGGTCGGCAGGGGCGTGGCCACCTGGTGGCCCACAAAGCCCGGGGCATGGAGCTGCGTGGCCGTCAGCAGGGCCTGGTCGACGGCGTCGGTGAAGGCGGCGTCGACGTCGTCGGCCCCGACCCCGGCCCCGGTGCCCGAAGCGGGTGGCGTCGGAAAATGACCGCAAGCCTCCGTCGGCGACAGCAGGGGCATGACGGGGCCCGTGCCCGCCCGCTGCTGGGCGAGGTGGTCGGCGAGGCGATCGATGAGGCGGTGGCCCAGCCGGCGAAACAGCTCGGGGTCATGGGCCTGGCCGGTGGTCATGGTGGAGGCGCTGTCGTCGTCGTCACGCATGGGGTCAGCGGGCCCAGGACTTCAAGAACGCGGCCACACCGGCGGGATCGTGGCCCACCACATTGGGCAGCTGAAACGCCGTCGACGGCTGGGTGTGCAGATGCTTGCCGTCGGCGTCAAACACCAGCAGCACGGGGAAGCCGTAGTCGAAGGGCTTGCCGTAGCGCTGGTTCATGTCCTCGGCGCTGCCGGCGTCGATGTGGACGGCCACGTACTGGTCGCGCAGGCCGTTGAGGGTGGCGTCTTTGTCGATGAGCTCGTCGAGGGCCTGGCAAAAGACGCACCAGTTGCCGCCAAACTGCACAAGGACCCGCTTGTTGGACGCCTTCGCCTTCGCCAGCGCCGCCGCCATCTGATCGGCGGGGACCGCCTTGCCGTCGTAGGCCCGGTAGCGGCCGAGGGCCTTGTTGATCGACGCCTTGGTTTCGGGATCGCAGCCGGCGGCTGCGGGAACCATGACGGCGAGGCTCAGGACAAGGGCGAGTGGGCGCATCCCGGTCGTGTAGCAAAGCCACCACGGCGGCTCCAGGATCGTCGTCAGGGCGTCATCGGGTGTGCCGACGGTGGCAGGGCCGCCAGCGCCTGTTCCCGGGGATCGCTGCTCCAGACGGCGATGAGGTCGAGGACCAGCAGCCCGGCCCCCTGGGTGGCGATGCCGACCCCGTGGGAAAACACGTCCACCCGTGGCTCGGCGCCAAGCTGGCTGGCGGCCGCCAGGGTCCCACCGACCATCAGGTAGCCGACGTCGAGGCCCACGTTGACCCACAGGACTTTGGCGAGGTCGTCTTCGGCGGCGAGGGCGTCGTCGCGGTCGGTGATGGGAGCCCGCGGAACCACCGCCCCGATGCCCACGATGGCGAGGTTGATGGTGCCCCAGGCCACGCTCTGGATGCCGAAGCCCTGCAGGGCCCCAGCGCCATCGTCGACGACGACACCCGGCATGCTCAAGGCCAGCAGCCCGGCCCCGCCCAGCACCGAGGCCGCCCCCCAGATCCCGAGCCGTCGCAGGTGGTCCTCTTCGGCCTGGACCCGGGCCTGCACGAGGCCTTCGACGGCGGCGTCAACAGCGCCATCAGACGCCGGAGCGGCCAAGGCAGGCCCCGTGGCCAAAACCGTCACCACCATCAGGAAAACCGACCCCAGGCTGCGCATGGGGCCTTGGATGCCCGATCCGACGGCGGCGGCATCGGACAATCGACGTACCCCGATCTCCCACTTTGTGGGGACTGGTACGGAACAGGCCCACATGTGGGCCGATACACACTCCATGACCATCTGGACCCGCTCCCGGCCCACCCCTCCGACCGTCCAGACCGTGCCGACCGTCCCCATGGCGATGACAGCGACAACAGCCACGACAGCGACGGCACACCGGGAAACGCCGGTGGCGTCGAGTTCGTCGTCGTTGGCGCTGGCCTCGCCCGTCCAGCAACGGCAGGCCCGCTCCCAGGCCCTCGCGGGCGGTGCCGCCCTGCAACAGACCCTGCACGCCCGGACTGCCTCGTCGTCGTCGTCGTCGTCGTCACTGTCGGCGCCGCCAACTGACGCTGCCACCCGGGTCATCGCCGGCTTCAAGCAGGGCGGGGCGGGCAACTGCGTCAGCATCGCGGCCATGAAGGCGGCCATGGTGGCCTTTGGCCCCGACAACGTCTTTCGCAGCGTCACCCGGGGCCCCGGTGGCACCGACATCACCATGCGCGACGGCGTCACGGTCACCGTCAGCGACGCCGAACTCCGCGAGGCTGCCCGCCACTCCCGGCTGACAGGCCCCGACCAGCCCCTCGTCGACAGCGCCACCCTCATGTACGCGGCCATGGCCAGGCGAGCCATGGCCGAAGGCAACGACGGACGTCGTCACCGCACCTTCGCCTCCGCCTGCAACTCGTTGAACAATGGCGAGAGCTACCTTGAGGGCGCCCACTGGCTCGGCATCGAGCAGCACATGAAGGAGATCCCGGCGTCGGAGATCAAAGACCACGTCGCCGTCGTCGCCGCCTCCAACAAGCACGCGGTCTTTTCGAGCAACGGCACCATCGACCGCTTCGGCGCCGCCCAACAGACGGGCACCGACGGCTTCGGCCGCACGCTGCACTCGGCGTACGCGATCATCCCCGACGCCACCCAAACACCCGCCGAGACGCCCGCGCCGACCCCGACGCCGATACCGTCACCGGTGCCGACGCCGTCGCCCACCCACGGTTCGGGGTCGACGCTGCCGGGCTCGGGAGGCACCCGGGTGTCGGGGGCCCAAATCATCGCCGGCTTCAAGCAGGGGGGCACGGGCAACTGCGTCAGCGTCGCCGCCATCAAGGCTGCCATGACGGCGTTTGGCCCCGACCAGATCTTCCGCAGCGTCACCCGCACCCCCACGGGCCATGACGTCGTCATGCGCGACGGCGTCTCCGTCCACGTCACCGACGCCGAACTGGCCCGCAGCCGCTCCCTGTCCCGCTTCGAGGGGCCAGACCAGGCCCTCCTCGACCAGGCGAACCTCGCCTTCGCCGCCATGAGCAAGCGCGTCATGGTCGAGGGCAACGACGGCTCTCGTCAGAGGTCCCTCGACAGCGCCGCCCGCTCCCTCAACAACGGCGAGAGCTTTCTCGAAGGCGCCCATTGGCTCGGCCTCGACGGCCACATGAAGAGCATCGCCCCCGGCGAGATCCACCAGCACCAGGCGGTGGTGGCGGCGTCGAAGAAGCACGCGGTCTTTGTCACCGACGGCGTCGTCGACCGCTTCGGCCAGGCCCGAAACACCCCCACCGACGACGGCTTCGGTCGCAGCCTGCGCTGGGCCTACGCCATCGTCCCCGAGCTGCAGCCCCAGCCCCAGGCCTGAGGGGGGGCGGGCTCAGCGTGGGCGTCGTCGCCGCGCCAGGAACGCGAGGAAGAGGGCCGCCGGCAACGGCGTCGCCGCGCACCCGTCAGAGGATGGGCCGTCGGCGTCATCCTCAGCGTCATCTTCAGCATCCTCGCCGTTCGGCACGGCGCAGGCGGGGATGTCCGTCAGCGGGGGATCGGCGAAGGTATGGCAGAAGACGCCGTCGTCGCAGCGGAAGTCAGCGTTGGCGGCACCGTTGACGGGACAGCCATCGGCGAACTGAGCGCTCACGCCGGGCAGGTCGGGGCAGGCGTCGCCCGGATCGCCGACGCCGTCACAGTCGCGGTCCCCAGGGAGGGTGAGCGTGACGGGCTCACCCCACCCGCCTGGGGTGCCGTCGAGACCCATGGCGGCGAAGCGGACCTGCGCCGTCCCATCGAAAAACGCGCCCGGCCACTCGCCCGTGACCGACGAGACCGACGGTCCGGCGCCCGTAAAGCCGTCCGCGGCGGACACGCCACCGACGACGCCGAAGTCGTGCAGCAGCAACTCGCCGACGTCCGGACTGCTCACCACGGTGACGCCGAAGCCGCCTTCAAGGGTGCCGAAATACAGCGTGAGAAAGCCGCTGGAGCTCAGCTGGGCGACGCTGGGCACGACGAGCTCGTCTGAGGGCTCCGTGCCAGTCGAGAAGTTCACGCCGCGGAACGGAAACGTGCCGGAAACGACGATGGTCGCGCCCGGCGGCCAGAGCCCAGCGGTGGGCTTGACGACGAGGAAGCCCTCGCCCGGGGTCGTCGCTTCCACCCGGACCAGCGTGACCGCAACGGCGACGTCATTGGCGACGACGACTGGCGGTTCGGTCGGCAGCGGCGACTGAAAGACCGAATACCGATGGATGATCGCGGCGTTCGTCGGAACGTTCGTCGCGCCGTCTGCGGGCGCCGCGAGCGTCAGCACATCGATGATCGGCTCCGCCCGTCCGGCGCTGGCGACGGCCATCAGAAGGACGAATGAGAGTCGGTGCATGGGTGGAGTCTACGCGGCGTGGGATGCCTGCGCCCCCAGGGCCCAAAAAGAAAACGGCGAGGATGCAATCCTCGCCGTTTCGGTTTCCTTGGCGCGCCCGGAGCGATTCGAACGCCCGACCCTCAGATTCGTAGTCTGATGCTCTATCCAGCTGAGCTACGGGCGCACAAGGTGAGCGTTTTGTGCCGAACCTTCGGGCGAAGGTCAAGCCGAAAGTTCTGCTGCTCCACCGACGCTACTCCGCCGCGGCCCAGGCCCCCGGCACCATCAGCATCTGCAGCTTCTCGGCGCCGACGGAGACGACGACCGCGGCCGCACCGCCCACGACGGCCACGATGCCGGCGCCGCCGAGCAGCTCGGCGTTGGTCTGGTCCCGGTTGTCTTGATCGGTCAGGGACACCGTGAGGCCGGCGCCAAACAGTCCCACGCCAATGCCCAGGCCCACGTGGCCCACGGCCATCGACCAGCCCTGGACGGCGCTCAGGGTGTCGGCTGTGCGATCCATCCCCGACAGATCGACCTTCTCGACCCCCATGACCTCGCGGGCGTAGCGCCGGGTCCGCCACTTCACCTGCTCGGCGTACTTTTCCGACCGCCAGATGGGGCCCACCACGGGCACCGCCCAGGCCCATTCAAACGGCGGCCGTGAACCAGCCACGGTGGCCATGAGCCCAAAGCCCGCCGGCGCGCCGTCAAGGCCAGGCTGAATCCAGCCATCCCGTCTGGCGTCGGCGGTGGCTTCGTCGCCGGTTTCCTCCACCAGCACCCCGTAGCTTTTTTCAAAGATGAAGTTGCCGATGCCGTCGCGCACCCCCTTCAAGCCCAGCCAGGCTACCAGGGTGACGCCGACGGCGCCGGCGGTGACGACGGTGACGGGAATCCCCGCCAGCAACGCCGACGCCACCCCGCCGACGGCAACGGTGACGATGACCCCGATGGTCACAATGATGATCGGCGCGTCCACCAGGGTCTCAAAGCCCTTCTTGAGCACCAGGGCGAGGGCAGGCTGCCAGAAGGTGCTCTCGCGCCGACCATGGTTGGCGCCGGCGTAGTCGATGGCCACGGCAGCGGGGATGATGCAGAACCAGTCGGCGATGGTGCCCACGATGTCGCCCACGCCGGGGACGATGGTGAGGGGCAGGACCACCGCCGAACACACCCGCAACGAGCCGTCGGCCACCCGCACTACTTCATTGTCGAAGGGCTCCCATTGGGTGCGGGGGATGACTGGTGCCACGGGCTCCACGGGCGCCGGGGTGATGGGGGTTGTGGGCGCTGGTTCAACCGCCACGGGAGGGACCGGTGCAGGCTGTTCGGGCTGAACGGGCTGTTCGGGCTGAAGGGGCGCTGGCTCCGAGAGTGCAGGTTCTGCTTCCACAGAAGGGACCAGCCCTGGCTCCGGGGCCGTCACGCCCGCGGGCAGGGGGTTCGCGGTGCCGTCGGCTGGCCGGGCCCCCAGGGACCCGCTCAACAGCAGCAGCAGGGCCATGGTGACGATACAAAACGGGTGCTGAATCAACTCAAGAGTTGATTTCTGACGGGGGCCTTGGAGCATCTGAACACCTGTTGCGTACATTCGGCCCTTGGGGGAAAGGAGTGGCGCATCTGGCGGTCCTCCGCTACGAGCGACGCCCATTGACTGACATGGACACACCGGACCACACGGTCGGGTGTCCAGGCGCGACCCGGAGCAGGAACGTGGCAAAGGCACTGGTCATCGTCGAGTCCCCTGCGAAGGCAAAAACCATCGCGAAGTTCCTTGGCAAGGACTTCATCGTGGAGTCTTCCATCGGTCATATCCGGGACCTGCCGTCGAAGGCAGACCAGATCCCCGAGGCCTTCAAAAAGAAGTCCTGGGCCCGCACGGGGGTCGACGTCGAAAACGACTTCACGCCCCTGTATATCGTGCCGCCCGAAAAGAAGGCCCAGGTCACCAAGCTCAAGAACCTGCTGGCGGACGCCGACGCCCTCTACCTGGCCACCGACGAAGATCGCGAAGGAGAGGCCATCGCCTGGCATCTGCGCGAGGTCTTGAAGCCCAAGGTCCCCGTCAAGCGCATGGTGTTCCACGAGATCACCGAGCAGGCGATCAAGAAGGCCATCAAGAATCCCCGCGAGATCGACCAGCCCCTCGTCGACGCCCAGGAAGCCCGCCGCATCCTCGACCGGCTGTTTGGCTATGAGGTCAGCCCGATCCTGTGGAAAAAGATTGCCCCCCGCCTGTCCGCGGGTCGTGTGCAGTCCGTGGCCACCCGCCTCATCGTCGAGCGTGAGCGCGCTCGTCGGGCGTTCGTGTCTGGTACCTACTGGGGCATCAGCGCCCAGCTGGCCGCCAAAGACGCCGCCACCAAAGTCATGGCCGAGATGGTCGAGCTCGACGGCACCCGCATCGCCCGCGGCTCGGACTTCGATCCCAACACCGGTGCCCTTGCCACGGGTTCCAAGGTCGTCCTCCTCGACGAGAAGAAGGCCAGGGCCCTCGAAGCCCTGCTGCCAAAGACCCCGTTTGTCGTCGGCGACGTCCAAAAGAAGCCGTTCACCCAGAAGCCGGCGCCGCCGTTTACGACGTCGACCATCCAGCAGGAGTCGGCCCGCAAGCTGCGCTTCACGGCCCAGCGCACCATGCGCACCGCCCAGCGCTTGTACGAAAACGGCTACATCACCTACATGCGTACCGACAGCACGACGCTGTCGGAGCAGGCCCTGACGGCGGCCCGCACCCAAATCGGCGAGATGTACGGCGACGCCTACGTCCCCGCCGAGCCCCGCAAATACGCCACCAAGAGCAAGGGCGCCCAGGAGGCCCACGAAGCCATCCGCCCCGCCGGCGAGACCTTCCGCACCCCCGACCAGCTCAAGGGCGAGCTCGACGACGACCAGTTCCGCCTCTACGAACTCATCTGGAAGCGCACCATCGCCAGCCAGATGAAGGACGCCACCGGCGAGCGCACCCAGGTCCGCTTTGAAGCGGCCACCACCGCTGGCAAGGCCACGTTCCAGGCCTCGGGCAAGGTCATCCACTTCCCCGGCTTCCTGCGGGCCTACGTCGAGGGCTCTGACGACCCCGACGCCGAGCTCGAGGAGCAGGAGCGCGTGCTGCCCCCGCTCAACACGGGCGACAAGCTCGGTGCCGACAAGGTCGACGCCGCCGGTCACCAGACCCAGCCCCCCGCTCGCTACACCGAAGCGTCGCTCGTCAAAGAGCTCGAAGATCGCGGCATCGGCCGTCCGTCGACGTACGCCAGCATCATCCAGACGATTCAGGATCGCGGCTACGTCTTCAAGAAGGCGACGGCGCTGGTGCCGACCTTCACGGCGTTTGCGGTGGTGAATCTCCTCGAGAAGCACTTCGGCGAGCTCGTCGACTACGCGTTCACGGCCACAATGGAGGCCGACCTCGACGCCATCAGCGAGGGCGAGAAGCAGGCCACCCCCTGGCTCAAGCGCTTCTATTGGGGCGTCAGCCTCAAGCCCCGCGACCTCACAAAGACCCTCAAGACCAAGGGCGAGACCCTGTCGGAGATAGGCCTCAAGGCCAAGGTCGACGGCGGCGCCGACGACATCGATCCCCGCAGCATCTGTGAGCTGCCCCTGGGCCTCACCGAGGACGGCCAGCTCGTGGCTGCCCGTGTGGGTCGCTACGGTCCCTACATCCAGATTGGCGACACCCCCGTGCGCGCCAACATCCCCGACGACACCGCTCCCGACGAACTCACCGTCGCCCGGGCCCTGCAGCTGCTCAAGGACGCCAGCCAGGCCAACAAGCCCCTGGGCACAGACCCGGCGTCGAAGAAGCCCGTCTACGTGAAGTCGGGACGCTTTGGTCCCTACGTCCAGCTCGGCGACATGGAGCTCAACGACAAGGGCAAGCCCAAGGGCGACAAGCCCCGCATGGCCAGCCTGTGGCCGGGCATGACGGTGCAGACCATCAGCCTCGACGAAGCCCTGTTGGTGCTGTCGTACCCGAAGATCCTCGGCGAGCATCCCGTCACGGGTCTCGACGTCACCATGTACGACGGCAAGTTCGGGCCCTACATCGCCATGGAAGGCACCGCCAAAGACGGCGTCTACATCAAAGAAACCCGCAGTCTCCCCGAGCGCGGCCTGCTGTTGACCATGGGCCTCGACGACGCCGTCGAGCTCCTCAAGCAGCCCCGCATCCGCGGTGGCCGTGGCGCGGTGGTGCAGCCGCCCCTCGCCCTGCTTGGGCAGTCCCTGGTCACCGGGCAGCCGATTGCTGTGAAGACCGGTCGCTTCGGCGCCTACGTCACCGACGGCCAGGTGAATGCCACCATCCCGTCGGGCAAAGATCCCGCCCGCCTGAGCATGGACGACGCCCTCGAGCTCATCGCGGCCCGCGAGGCCAAGATGCGCGAACAGGGTCTCGATCCCCGGCCGCCAGCCAAGGGTCAGCGCGCCTCGGCTCCCAAGAAGGGCGCCCCCGCCAAGAAGGCCGCTGCGTCGGCCCCCAAGGCCCCGCCCGCTGCCAAGAAGGCTCCCGCCAAAAAAGCCGCCAAGAAGGTCGCCAAGAAGGCTCCCGTCAAGGCTGCCGTCGTCGAGGCCCCCAAGAAGGCTGTGACGAAGAAGGCCCCGGCGGCGAAGGCGGCCAAGAAGGCCACCAAGAAAGCCCCGGCCAAGAAGAAGGCCTGAGTCGGCTCTTCACCGACCCGAAAAGGCCCACGCCAGAAAAGAGGCCACCCGAGAGGGTGGCCTTTTTTTGCCTCTTTCCGGGCTCCCTTCCCCAGAGCGGCCAACACCACCGCCGACACCGCACAAAGACGACCGCGCTCATGGGGAAGGCCGGGGATGGGGCCAAGCCACCCAAGAGGGTGGCTTCTTTCGGTCGCCAATCGAGACCGGCAAAAAAAGCGCTGATTATCCGGATAGTTGGCGGGAGCGGGCCAGGTCGGCGGCACTGTTGAGATCCAGGGTGAGCCGCCGGTCGGTCGACGGCACCGCCACCACCTGATCGAGCTCGTCGAGGACCTGCCGGGGGCCGCCCCGGGAGCCCGCCAGCCGCAGGGCCCCAAACGCACCCCGCCCAAAGGCCACAGGATGACCGCGGACGCCGTCGACGGTGATGACGGCGGCGTCGGCCCCCGCCCACACGGCCGCGATCAGGGCCGCCACGATGGCGGGCGTCGCGAAGGGCGCATCCACCGGACAGAGCACCAGCACATCGGCGTCGTCGTCGTGGTCGAGGGCGGCGATGACCGAGCCCGTCAGCCCGAGGGCGGGCGCCGGATTGGCGAGGCAGACGGCATCGATGGAGGCTCGGCGGACGACGTCGACGATGGCGGCAGCGCTGCCGGCGTCGTCGGGGACGGTGACCACGACGGTGTCGGCGCCACCACCCGCCAGGGCCCGCACCAGGTGGCTGACGAAGCAGTCGGCGATGCCATCGTCTTCGACGACAGCATCGTGGAAGTCATGGGGCAGCAGGGCCTTGGGGGAGCCCATGCGGGTGGAGGCGCCGGCGGCGGCGATGAGGCCCAGGACGCGGGGGCGGCACTTGTCCACGTCGTCCACGTCGTCCACGTCGTCAGCCCGCGCGATCAACGGGCGTGCTGGCGGTGACGGGAGCGCCCCGGGTCCGGCGGCTGGCGGCCTCGCCACGACGACGGACCTGGACCATCTCGGCGACGATGGCGAGGGCAATCTCCTCGGGGGTCTCGGCCCCGATGTCGAGGCCTGCCGGGCAGCGCAGGCGCTCGATGACGTCGTCAGCGATGCCTTTGTTGCGGCAGCGCTCGCGGGTGAGGGTGGCCTTGCGGGTGCTGCCCACCAGGCCGAGATAGGTGAAGTCCCGGGTGATCACGCGCTCGGCCAGGCGCTGATCCGTCTGGTGATCGTGGGTGGCGATGACGACGAAGGCATCGGCGGCAAAGGGCAGGGCCTGGAGGTCGTCGTCGTGGTCGTAGCTGTTGCGCAGGGTGGCGGTGGGAAACCGTTCAGTGGTGCACAACTCATCGCGGGGGTCGACGACGGTGACGTCGAAGCCGGCGGCGTCGGCGGCGGCGGCGAGGGCCTGGCTTGTGTGGCCGGCGCCAAACAGGATGCAGGGAGGGCGCATGCGCAGGCTCTCGATGAAGATGGTCATGGTGCCGCCGCAGCACATGCCGAGGACGGTGGTGAGGGGGATCTCCACGAGGAGGGGCCTGGTGGTGGCGATGACCTCCCGGGCCCGGCGCCGGACCTCATGCTCGACGGCGCCACCGCCCACGGTGCCCTCGATACGGCCGAGGTCGCTGCCGTCGTCGACGACGAGCATGGTGGCTCCCGCCTTGCGGGGGGTCGAGCCCCGGGTGGACACCACGGTGCAGATGGCGGCGGCGGCGCCGCTGTCGATGGTCTGCTGCAGGAGGGCCGGGTCGAGCACGGGGGAAGCATACGGCGCGGTTTGCAGCCGGAAAGGAGGCGCTGCCGCCCGGGGGCGAGTACCATTGGCCGATGCACGCGTTGTTGTTCCTGCCGCTGCTGTTCACGGCCGTCGGCGCTGATCTGGAAGCCGCCAAGAAGGCCTACACCGACGTCGACTATGCCCGCTGTCACGACGGGGCCGAGGCCGCCCTCAAGCAGCCGGCGACCCTGGCCGATCGGGTGACGGCCTATCGCCTGTTGGGCCTGTGCAGCGCGGCCCTCGGCGACACCGACGAGGCCCGCGACGCCTTCCGCGTCATGCTGACCCTCGATCGCGAGGCCCGCCTGCCCGAGGGCTTGTCGCCCCGCTTCACGTCGAGCTTCCGCGAGGCCAAGGGCTCCCTGGTGGGCCAGACCCCGTTGGCGATAGCCATCGTGTCCGACGTCGGCGCCGGCGCCACCCGCTCCCTCCGTCTGCGCATCGAAGACAGCGACGACATCGTCACCGCCATTGCCTTTCGACCAGCGGACGGACCGTTGTCGCCGCGCATCAAGAAGGCCGTTGAGCTCGAGGTCGACGTCCCCAGCGCCGTCGCCGTCGACGTCATCGCCTACGACGCCCACGACGGCGAGGTCGCCGTGCTGCACCTGGCGGCCCTGGGGACCGCCGTCCCGGTGGCTGGTGGGGGCAACGCCCCGGTGGCCCCTGCGGATGACGGCGGCCTCACCACGGCCATCGTGGCTGGCGGCGTCGTCGGCGCCGTGGTCCTCGTCGGTGGCGCCGCGGCGGTGTTGGCGGTGTTGTTGGCGCCGCCCACCTCGGTGATCCTGAAAACCGACGTCGCCTTCGCCGACTGAGCCGGGGGCCTTCGCCATGACGACGACCTGGGACCGAACCATCACGCTTCCCAAGAGCACCCTGCGCTGGTGGTCCCCCGCCCGGGGCGTGCTCTGCAGCGAGATCACGGGCCACATGACCGTCGAGGTCGTCGAGCCCCTCATCACGAGCTTTGTCGCCGTCTACGACGACCGCCCCGGCAACAAGGTCAAGACCTTCCACGATTGGCGCGCGGCCACGGGCTACGATAGCGCCGCCCGCGTCGCCTACACCGAAGCGGCCAAACCCCTGATGGTCCACGTCGACACCATCGAATTTCTGTTGGCGTCGCGCATCGTGGCCATGGGGGTCGAGGTCGCGAAGATCGTTCTCGGCCAGGCCCTCTCGGCCTCGGTGGACTGGCCGACGTTTGAGCGTCGGCGGCAAGAGGCCATCGAGGCCGGTGGTCGTCGACCCGGCTTCTGACGGGGGTCACTCGCCGACGCTGGCGAGCACCGAGCCGATGCCGATGGTGACCAGGGTGACGACGACGGTGGCGACGACGATGCCAAAGCGTCGCCGCTCATGGTGTTTGGGCGGTGCCGCCCGGGGCGCTGGCCGTGGCGGGCGCAGGGCCACCACGCCGCAGCGTCGACAGCGGGTCCCGGGGCGCAGCTCGATGAGGATGGCGCTCCGCTCGCCCCCACAGCGGGGGCACACGCCCGGGGGCTGATGGGCAAAGGCCAGCCGGACGACCCCGGGTCGGCCGTCGTCGGCGCGGCACTCCCGCGCGTGGCGAAACACCATGACGCCGCAGTGTCGACAGTGGTCCCCCGGGGGCGGCAGGTCGTCGCCACAGGCCGGACACAGGCTCAACGGCGATGGCGGCACGACAGGCAGCAAGGCGGGGAGCAAGACGGGAACCGGTGACGTCGTCGGCGGCATGCCTCGCAGCAGTCCACACATCGTGCCAGCGATCTCGGCCCGGACCCGCCGCTGCCATGGCGCAGCCCGTGGGTGGCCACAGCGATCAGGGCTTCTGCCGTGGATGGGGTCGCCGCTGTCGTCGTGGGCAGCCGTCCACAGGCCTGTGTCTGGCTGGCCCCGCCAGTCAACGAACTGGTCACTGCGCTGGTCACCGCGCCGGTCATTGGCTCACTCGCCAACAGCCAGGCCATGGCCACCGACGATGGCGGCGCCGTCGGTGCGGCGACGCAACTGGAGGGCTTCGGCGACGTGGGCGACGCCGACGTCGTCGCTGCCGTCGAGGTCGGCGATGGTGCGGGCCACCCGCCGCACCCGATCGTAGCCACGTCCCGACAACCCCAAACGTTCCATCGCCCGCACCAGCAGGGCCCGGCCGCCGACGTCGAGACGGACCAGTCGCTGCAATTCACCGGGCTCCAGTTGGGCGTTGACCTTGCCCTGGCGCTCCTGCTGCCGGGCCCGGGCCATGGCCACCCGCACCGCCACCACCGCCGACGATTCGCCGGTGCTGGCGTCGGCCATGGTGGCGAGGTCCACGGCGGGGACGTCGACGTGGATGTCGATCCGGTCCAACAGGGGACCCGACACCCGGGCCTGGTAGCGGGCCACGTCGTTGCCGCTGCAGCGGCAGCGCAGCCGGGGATGGCCCAGCATGCCGCACGGGC
>Ga0247837_1003106_pt1 | contig 29823 bp, 25 predicted proteins | sample LaCtaG_2_FD_187115 | JGI IMG/M metagenome (GOLD analysis project Ga0247837, IMG submission 187115) | Freshwater microbial communities from meromictic Lake La Cruz, Castile-La Mancha, Spain - LaCruzMarch2015_14.5m | ecosystem: Environmental > Aquatic > Freshwater > Lake | place: Spain: Castile-La...
TCACTAATGGTGGCCTTTCGTTTGAGTGGGTTTGTTGCTTCGTAACCACACTCTCACCCAGGCAGAAGGCCGCCGCCAGCTCCTGCCACACCTCGCTTCAGCCGTTGTTTATGAAACTACGGGGTAGAGACTCCCATGTTGGCATCTGGCGCGCTGGCCAGACTGCGGAAAATCATCATTGCCATGCCAAAGGCCAGCATGAACCAGAGTGCGTTGGCACCCTCAAAGCCCGCGATGCCCTGCTGGGTCTCGCGGCCTTCGTTCGTCTCATGAAGTTTGACGCCTTGCTGTTCCATGATGGGTAGGGATACCCTCCGGCGGACCCACATGGGTCCGCCGCAGAGCTGTCATTTCCGGCTGAGCGGTTACTGGGCCATCTCAATGGCGTCCACGTCTGAGGAGCCACCAGCGGTGGAGAACATGACCTTCGTGATGATGAAGGCGAGGCCACCGATACCAGCACCCACGAGGCCGTAGAGCACGCGTTCCGTCTGGCCCATCATGAACATGACGGCGGAGAACAGCAGGCCGCCGAAGGCAAGAACAAGGCCGACGAGGTTCAGGATGTTGATGATGCCGCCAAACTTTTCCGTCAGCTGGCTCGAAGTAGCGGCCAGGGGCATGGTAAAGCGGAGGATGTTGGTGCCGAAGGTGGCGATGGCGATGGAGTTCATCTCTAGTTTGGATGTGTTGAGTTTTGAGTGTCTGGGTTCAGCTCGCGGGTATGTGACCGTCTGCTGACATGCATTAACCGGACTCCCCAAAGCTGTGACAGACTATTTTAACCGCCAGGGCGACGCGGAACAAAGGGCATGTGCTTCCATCCTTATCTTCCCCCTCATGAAAGCCGCACCGTCCCTCGTTCCTGGGTGGAGGAGTCAGCGGATATTGAGGAGGATGTGATCTTCCTTCGAAAGACATGGACACGGAAAGTTGGGTTAGCCAAAATGCGTGTTTAGGTTCATGTCGGTATGGATAGTTACCCAACTTTTGCTGTCCGTATAAACGAAGCAGGCTCAGGTGAGGTGTCTGTGGTGCTCGACAAGGCATCTGGCGCGCTCAACAGCCGAGCTGGCCGGGGGATCTCGTCATAAGTCATAGTCGGGAAGGCTGTGCCCCATGAAAAAATGAGTTTCCGGGAGTTCCCAATAGCTATCTGGCTGATATTGAACGAAAAGCGGGACGGGGCATCTCAGTAGCCCCAACCTATCTCTACCGTGATCCTGCTTCCGTACGTGCGAGTCCTCTGCACGGCGCTCTGCGTCGTTACCCCATGTGCAATGGCACAGACTGGGGGAGACGCGCGGGATGACTCCATCGCCTCCAGTGCAGGGGAGTTTGTGGCACGGGTGATTTTTTGGACAGCAGACCAGACACCGGCGGACTTTCTGGAGATGGCGGGCAAGCACACAAAGGCACGCTGGCGCACGCTCTACCGGCCACAGCCGCCGAACCCCACGGCGGACCGTAGCAAGGCCGCCTTCACGCTCGGCAGCTTGATTGGGGAAACGTTTCTCGTGCGTGAGGCGGGGGATTCGCAGCAGTTCCGCAACAACAACGCGGACATCGTTACCTACTGCCGTATGCTGGGCATGGGAGAGAAGATGATGCCGCGGCTGATGGCGCAGGCGAAGATGGCGGAGATGGATGAATGGAACGATCTGCGCCAGGAGATCGTGGACGGGCACCAGGAGCTGATGCGCGGGCTGCGGGAGCAGAAGGATGAGGATCTGGCAGTGCTGGTGGACATCGGCGCGTGGATGCGCTCCCTGGAAATCGTGTCAAAGCTGGTGGTGGAGACGCCGGATGTGGACAAACGCCCGCTGTGCATCGGCTCGCCCGCGCTTCTGGCGGACTTGCGCGAGGATTTCGCCACCCTGAGTGAGCCTGTGCGCCGCTCTGACCTGGTGCAACCAGTGATTGCTGTGCTCACTGAGTTGGAGAAAGTTTGGAGTGACAAGAACCTGGGGCCGCCGACGCAGGGCATGGTGGCGCGGACACATGAGCAACTGCGGCAGGTGATGGAGGACTTGACCCTGAAGTAGGTAAACGAGTTTTCCAACTCGTTCTGGTTTCCCTGCCAGGATGCCCGTGCTCCTGTCCCACGAGTTCGAAAACTCATTTACATGCCCCCCGCAGACCGCATCGCCCACATCCGCCGCGCCTTTCCAGAGGCGGGCATGTTTCGTGACAAGGAGTGGGTGATTTCGCCGGACGCCTTTCCGCTTGATGCCGATACGGTGCGGCTCATTGAATCCCTCGGCCCGGCGTTGCGGGCGTTTCAGCGGGCGTGCAACCGGCTCTACTTTGAGTCCCTGGAGAAACCCGAACTCGCCTGGGTGGCGGCATTGCTGGACCAGGGTAAGCCGCCGCAGGTCATTGCACTCGGCAGGCAGCAGCGGTGGCGGGAGGAGCTGCCCGGCGTGCTGCGGCCTGACCTAGTGCTGACGGATGACGGCGTGTGCATCTCCGAGCTTGATTCGCTGCCCGGCGGCATCGGCCTCACGGGCTGGCTGGGGGAAACTTATGCCGCGCTGGGACAGGCGGTGATCGGTGGTGCGGAAGGGATGATCGCGGGCTTCGCGGCGGCGTTTCCGCAGGAGGACATCCTTATTTCGCGCGAGTCGGGTGATTACCAGCCGGAGATGGAGTGGCTGGTCGGCAGGCTCAATGAACGCAGCGGCGGCCTGCCGCGTAGTGTGATGAATCCCTGGAACCTGACACCGCGTGAACTCACCGGCTCCAGCATCTACCGCTTCTTTGAGCTGTTCGATCTGGAGAATGTGGACCTCTCCACCGAAATGTTGCACATGGCGCGGGAGGGTGAGCTGCACTTCACCCCACCGCTGAAGGCCTTTCTGGAGGAGAAGCTCTGGCTCGTGCTTTTCTGGACACCTCAGCTTCAAGACTTCTGGATCTCCGCATTGGGCGCTGAGCACCTTGCGCTCCTGAGCAAATGCATTCCCCAAGGCTGGATCATGGACCCTGCGCCACTGCCGCCGCACGCCGTTTATCCCGGCCTGAACATCCAGTCCTGGCAGGAGGCGAAACGTTTCGGCGGCAAACAGCGTGAACTCGTCGTGAAGATCAGCGGCTTCTCCGAGATTAGTTGGGGATCACGCAGCGTGTCTATCGGCCACGATCTTTCGCAGGAGCAATGGTCCGCCGCGCTGGAGGAGGCACTGGCGAGCTTCCCCACGAACCCTTTTGTCATGCAGCAGTTTCACCGCGCCAAAGTGGTGAATCATCCTGCCTGGAACGAGGAGCGCCAGGACACGGTGATGATGAAGTCCCGTGTGCGCCTCTGCCCCTACTACTTCGTGCCGCAGGGCACCGAGGACACACGCCTCGGCGGAGTGCTGGCGACGGTCTGCCCGGCGGACAAAAAGATACTTCACGGGATGAGGGATGCGATGATGCTGCCGTGTGTGGCAGGGTGAGATCGTGCTTGGACAAAGCAGCGCCGTGGGCTAAAAATCACGTCATGTCCGTCATCATGGAGCCAACAGCGCGCCGACTCACCTTTTCAGAGGCCATCCCGCCTCTGGAGAATGGCGACCACCTCACCGCCCATGAATTCATGCGCCGTTATGAGGCGATGCCGGAGTTGAAGAAGGCGGAACTCATCCAAGGACGTGTTTACATTATGGCTTCACCCGTTCGCATTGACCAACACGCCGAGCCTGATGGACTTGTCCAAGGCTGGCTCTGCACTTATGCCGCCTACACTCCAGGTGTCCGGCACGGCACCAATGGAACAGTCCGCCTGGGCAGGGATGATGTTCCCCAGCCGGACGGCTTTCTGCGCATCAAGCCCGAATACGGCGGACAGGCGCGGCTGGACAGGGACGGCTACCTTGGCGGTGCCCCAGAACTGATTGTCGAAGTCGCGGCCAGCAGCGCCTCTGTGGACACGCGGGAGAAGCTGGACACCTACCGCCGCGCGGGCGTGCTGAAATACATCGTTTGGCGCACGCGGGATGGCGAGGCGGATGCCTGGAGGCTGGAGAATGACGACTATGTTCCCTGGCATGCCGATGCCGATGGCATCCTGCGCAGCCGTGTCTTTCCGGGGCTGTGGCTGAACGTGCGCGCCCTCATCCTGGAGGACGCCGCTGCACTTTTGGCGACGGCTCAGGAGGGTATTGCCGCTCCTGAGCACGCTGCGTTTGTGAAGGTGCTCGCCGACTTCAAGGCTGGAGCCTGAGTGCGCACTCGCTCACTTCGCCTTTGGCTTCTCCGGCAGACCCTGGCCGGGCTTGAGGTCCAGATTCGCCACCATGTCGGCCTCGGTCACGGTGGACTCGATGCCATTTGTGGGCACGTCCACATGGGCGGTCCAGAGGATGGCGTTGAGCACGAGCTTCCGCTGGTCGTTGTTCGCCCAACCTTTGTGATAATGGCCGCCAGTGAAGCCGAAGCCGCGCCCGCCGCCCATGCGCTCCGCCGCCCAGGCGACATGCTGTTTCTCTTTGTTCTTCACGGACTCACGTACGGCGGGATTGCCGCTATGGTGACCGTCGCCACGGCTCATCGTCGAGTCCGGGGCCACATCGCTGAGGATGGGAGTCACGCCCTTCATGCCGGGGCGGAAGCGCATGTAGAAGTACCATTCGTCATTGGTGGCGAAGGGCTTCACACCGTTGGCGATGGGATGCGCGGGGAATTCCTTGAAGCTCGCGTCCCAGTGCGGGTTGACGCTCCAGTTGATCTCAAAGGCACCGCCCATCCAATCAATGAACTCCTTGTTCCCCTTCTCAATCGTCGGCTCCACCGCGTAGTGGATTGTCAGGAAACCGCAGCCGCGTTTCATCTCCGTATCAAGCTGCTGGAGGCGACCCTCCTGCAGCGCTGGGTGCCCGCCACCGCCGTCGGAGTAGATGACAATGCTGGCGGCCTTTGCCAGTTCATCCGCCGCAGGCCACTCGCCGTTCAGATGATGCTTGATCTCCACCTGCTCCCCCGCGCTCTGTTCCAGGCACTTCTTTAGTAGCTGGATGCCTGCATTGTGCTCATGCTGGCCAGGGCCGTGCGAGGGCTTGCCTGCGATCATGACGATGAGTTTTTTGTCCGCAGAAAATGCAGAGCCGAGGAGAGCGAATGCGAAGATAAAAGTTAAAAACTTCATGGGCTACCACAAACGCCGCACTGGGAAGTTGCTATCAATTTGCCTGCCGTTCCTTTGCAAAAGTTTGGATTAAAGCAGAGAGACTGGTTGATCCATCTTGGCGGATTTTTCAGTTTCCGGGTCTGCCCTTTAGGCCTTTGACGATCACGGTGCGACCCAGCAGCATGTCCACGGTGTTCATGGCATTGACCAGCGGCGCGTTGGCTTCGTCGAGGGTCTTGAAGCGAGTGCGCTCTTTGTGTTTGGCCAGCAGGCTGTAAAGCCAGATGAAGGGGTAGAGGAGGACCAGCTTCGGCAAGGCGGAGCGCTGCACTTTGTCAATGTGCGGGGTCACGTCTTTGAACCCAGCATCGAGCATGGCGTGGGCGATGTAGAACCAGGAGACGGGGTTGATGTGGCCACCAGTGGAGTAGAGCGCGCTGTGCTTCACGGGTAGGGGGCCAAAGAGGTTCCAGAAGCCGAAGCCGAGGAAGCGCAGCCGCGAGTTGAGGTTGAGGATGTTCGGCGTGCTGAGGATGCAGATGCCGCCTGGTTTCAGCACGCGAAGTATCTCGCGGACGACGCGGCGGAAGTGCTCCAGGTGCTCAATGACCTCCGTGGCGGTGACGATGTCAAAGCTGGCGTCCGGGTAGGGCAGAGGAGCCTCGTTGAGATTGGCGATGTCCACCTTCTGTCCCGGCAGGCGCATGAGCTCGTCCGTGTAGTCGCAGGCGCTGGTCTCCAGCGGCAGGGCCTCCTTGATGCGGGTGATGAGCGATCCACGGCCGGCTCCAATGTCGAGATAGGTGCGCCAGGACTTCACGTCCGGCGCGGCCAGCACGAGTTCGAGGACTTTTTCGTGGATGCGGTCAATGCTCATGGAGAATCAGGATGGGGCGTGGTCGCCAGCGCCTTGATAAATGGAGGGATGCGCTGGGGCAATCACGAATCTGTCCCTGCACTAGCCCTGTCGGCCACCTTTTTACTTCTCAAAGGGGACGGCGAGTGCTCTCCTAGCGCGCCCTCACCCCACATGTCCACTTTCCGCCCCCTCTTTGCCAAACTGAAGTCTGAAATGCAAAAGGCCATCGTCGGCTACGACGAACTGCTTGGCGATGTGCTGGTGGCTATTTTCTCCGGCGGGCATGTGCTGCTTGAGGGCGTGCCTGGGCTGGGGAAGACCTTCCTGGTGCGGACGCTGTCGCAGGTCATCGGAGTGGAGCCGGGGCGAGTGCAATGCACGCCGGACCTGATGCCTGCGGACATCCTGGGCACGCACATCGTCAATGAGAACGAGCATGGCCGCCGCGTGATGTTCTTTGAGAAGGGGCCGGTCTTTAAAAACCTGCTGCTGGTGGATGAGATCAACCGCGCCACGCCGAAGACGCAGGCCGCGCTGCTGGAGGTGATGCAGGAGCGCTGCGTGACGACGGGGGGCGAGCGGCATCTGCTGCCAGAGCCGTTCCTGGTGCTGGCCACGCAGAACCCGATGGAGATGGAAGGCACCTATCCTCTGCCGGAGGCTCAGCTCGACCGCTTCATGTTCAAGATCCGCGTGCCCTTCCCGGACCTGGACTCCCTGGTGGAGATCAGCCGCCGCACGACAGGCTTCACCGAGCCGAAGCTGGAGCCGGTGACGAGCGGGGTGGAGCTGATCCGGCTGCAGCACGAGCTGGCGCAGATGCCGGTGGCCGATCCGGTGGCGCACTACGCCAGCCGTCTGGTGCTGGCCACGCACCCAGAGCAGCCGGGCGTGCTGCCGGAGGTACAGAGATTCGTCGCCTATGGCAGCAGCCCGCGCGGTTTGCAGAGCCTCATCCGCGGCGCACGTGTCTGGGCTGCGGTGAATGGTGCCACTGCCGTGTCCACGGACGATGTGCGGGCGCTGGCCCATGTGGCGCTGCGGCACCGCATCATCCTGAACTTCGAGGGCGAGGCGCAGCAGGTGAAGGTGGATGACATCATCACCAAGCTGCTGGACCAGGTGAAGACACCGGCGATGCAGGCGGTGTGAGCATGTCATCATTATGACCACTGATCTGACCACTACTTTCAAACAGAGAGTCTATGTCGAGACGACTGTGCCGAGCTTTTACCACAGTTACCGTCCGGAGGCACAAATGGTGGCGCGCAGGGAATGGACGTGTGAGTGGTGGGATTATTACTCCGACCGCTATGAATTGGCGACGAGCCTTTATGTGCTGAACGAACTGAGCGAAGGAAGCTACCCTGACCAGGATAAGTGCGTTCAAATGGCGGCTGAGCTTCCACTGCTGGCCTATGATCCTGAGATCGCCCGCATCGCAGAAATCTACAAAGAACGTTTTGTGATGCCTGCCAGAGCGGGGCTGGACGCCCTGCACCTAGCGATGGCATCGTTTCACAAGTGTGATATTCTGCTGACGTGGAACTGCGTCCACCTGGCCAACGCGAACAAGTTTCGTCATATCCGTTCGGTGAACCAAGAGCTTGATCTGACTGTGCCGCTTATCACCACGCCCTACAATCTGCTGGAGGAGAAGACATCATGAAAACGCCTGCTCAACACGATGAAATCTTGGAACGTGTGTGGAATGCACGGGAGAAGATGCTTGAGTCCATCGGTCATGATTTAAAGCGCCTTGATGAACTGAATCAGAGGCTGGAGGAGAAGTGGGCACCGAAGATCAGAGTATTGAGAGCCAAGCCACGGATTGGAGAATCCAAACCCTGATTTACACAGAGAAATTCCGCTCATGTGTGCTTGGCGGCTTTCTTCGCTACTGGAACGCGGGCGTTCGCACTCGCTGATGTTGACCCTGCTGCTCAGCGTCTGCGCGCTGCATGCGCAGCAGGATGCCGCCTTTGAAAAGTCCTCCCTGGGCTGGCGCACGGCGCTGCATTTTGATCCTGGGGCGGAGGCTCCGCTGAGGTCGCTGGTCGGCCAGCATCAGGCTGCGGGACGTGTCGCGGAGCTGGTGGGGCTTTACACCGAGCACCTCGCGCAGTTCCCGGATGACGAGGGGGCAAAGGTGGTGCTGGCGCGGCTATACCTTGAAACGCGGGACACGCGGGCAGAGTCATTCATCACCCAGGCGGTGGCGGCGCATCCGCAGAGCGCCCTGCTGGCCCGCACGCGGGCGCGCTGGCTGGAGTCGAAGTTCGACCCGCGCGCCCTGGAGGCGCTGGACGCGGCCATTGCGCTGGAGACGGTGGCCTCGCGGCGGGCGCTGTGGCTGGGGGAGCTGCTCACGGCTGTGGCCACGGCCCAGCGCGAGGACATCGTGCTGGCGCGCCTGGGGGCCCTGGTGAAGGAGGGCGCGTTGAGTCCGGCGCAGCGCTTGCAGTGGGCGCGGCGGGCGCTGGAACTTGGCCTGAGCAGGAGTGCGGGCGTGGTCATGGTGGGCGGGGACTTCTCAAGCCTCCAGGGGGATGAGGGGGTGGAGGCGCGCTTCATCCAGGCGCGCGTGGCCCTTGCGAACGGACAGCGTGCGGAGGCCGCGCTGATCGCGAAGGGGCTGCTCGACATCCTGGCCGCCGATCACTGGCGGCGGCGGGAGGCGCTGCTGCTGCGCTGGCAGACGGCGGTGGATGCGGCAGAGCGAGAGCGCCTGCTGGCGGAGACACAGCAGGCGTGGCAGGTAGCCCCGCAATCAGAGGCGGCGGCGCTGGCGCATGGCGACCTCCTGGTGACGGCGGGGAGAAAAGACGAGGCGCTGAAGGTGTGGCGCGCGGCTTTGCAGCAGATTCCCTCCTCGCGCCTGCTGGAGGAGCGGGTGCTGGACCTGCTGGAGCAGACGCACCAGGACGATGCGGTGCTGGCCTTTCTGGCGCAGCGAATCGAGCAGCAGCCGGAGCGGGAAGATCTGGCACTGCGCCGTGCACGCGGGCTGCTGTTGCTGGGGCGATTAGAGGCGGGCATGACGGCCCTGGACGCACTGTTGGCAAAGGCGGACGCGAGGCAGCGGGCTGGGACGCTCATCCAGACGGCGCGCTGGCTGCGAACACGCAATTTGTTCGGCGAAGGGGCGCGCGTCCTGGAGGCATTGGTGGCGCGCGAACCGGGGCGCTGGGATGCGCGGAAGGAGCTGGCGGAGCTGTACGCACTGCTGCGGCGGCGGGAGGACATGGAGCGCTTGTTTGAGAAGGAGATGCCCGAAGATGTGGCCCCGGAGGTGCGGCTGGAGGTGGCGCAGTTTCTCATCAGCCAGCGGCTCTGGGCGCAGGCGCGGCGCAGCCTGGAGGCTTGGGTGGTGGCGCGGCCTGCGGAGTTCGATGCGCGGCTGCTGCTGGCAAAGATATGTGCGCTCTCTGGGGACGATACCGCCGCAGCCCGGTTGCTGGATGAATGCCGTGCCGTGTGCGACACGGAGGCGCGCTATGCTGCCTGGCTGGCGGCGGCGTGGGAGCGTGCCGACGCGGCGGAGACCACGGCGGACCTCATCCGTGTGGAGCGTGCTCGGCTGTGGCCGCAGACGGCTGGCGGCTGGGATGCGGCGCGGCTTTCCAGGCTGTCCCTGCTGGCGCAGCAAACGCTGGCGGCGAGTGAGCAGGCGGATGCGGAGAAGCTGCTGCGTGCTGCATTGGCGGCGGTGGACCTGCCTGTGGATCAGCGGCGCGCGCTGCGGCTCCAGCTCATCGCCGTGCTGGAGGGGCAGCAGGACCGGGAGAAAGACTTGGAGGCCGAGATCAAGGCTGCGCTGGATGATCCCGGTGTGGTCCTGGGCGATCTGCAACTGCGCCTGGCGCTGATGTATGCTGCCGCGCGGCGTGGCGATCTGGCGCGCAGCACGCTGGATCAGGCGGACCCGGCGCAGTGCCAGGACAGCGTGCTCGTGCTCCGCGCGGCGGCACTGGCGCGGCAGATGCAGTTGCCTGAGCGCGCCGCAGCACTTTATGGGCGGCTGGTGCGGCTGCAGCCGGACGAGCGCGCTCATTGGACTGCCTGGACGGGCCTGCTGATGGAGAAAGGCGATGAGGAGATGCTGCGCGCAGCCTTGCGGGAAATGCGGGCACTGGCAGGAAAGTGGCACCTTAGCGGGGACTCTTTGGAGCTACTGCGGCGGCATTTGGCGGCGAGCTGCTGGCGCAGCGTGGGCCGTTTGCTTGCGGATGAGGTGGATGCCAGCCTGGTCCTGCGCGTGGTGGAGGAGGTGGAGCGGCTGGAGCTGGACCCGCAGCGGCGTCTCTGGGCTGCCTGGGTGCGCGGGGCGGTGGCGTTGCGCGCGGGGGATGAGGTGGCACTGGCGGAGGCACGGCAGACATTGGCAGGGAAGGAGGAGTGGGTGGAGTTCCCGGATGGTCTCGCGCTCTCGCTGCCGGAGGCGCGGAGGCTTCTGGAAGCGGCACCAGCGCAGACTGCGCCACCTGAAATGGCGACGACGACTCCACAGCCGCCCTTGTCCCTGGCGTGGGCCTTTGAGCCGGGGGCAGGCGTGGATTTGCAACGCTGGGAACTGACCCCTGATGGCGCGCGGGTTATCGTCCTGGACGCCCGTAAATGCTTGTACTGCCTGGACCGCCGTACGGGGAAGCTGCTCTGGCAGCGCCGCATACCCAAGGTTGCGGGCGCTGCGATAGCGCTGCCGACTGCATCCTGGAATGGGCGCGGTGAGGAACAGATCAACCAGCCTGCGGAGTGGGCCGTGAGTGATCGCTTTCTCAGCATACAGGATGCAGGTGGCCTAGCCTGCCTGGGCCTGGAGGATGGGGCCGTGCTCTGGCAGACTGCCGTTGGGTTTGACGAGCAGGGACCATTGACGCAGCACGCGGGCCGGGTGCTGTGGTGGCGACCACATCAGGGCCGTCTGGATGCCTTTGATGCCGCCAGTGGCAGGCTGGTGTGGACGCGCCGCATTCCGCCTCTTTCAGAAACGCCGCCGCTGAACCCGGCGAACCCGCAATGGCTGGCCTCCGGCATCCACGCCGATGCAGGCCGCGTGCTGGTTTGGGGGAATGGCGGGGCGGTGTTGGGTGTGGAGGATGGCCGCATCCAGTGGCAGGCCAGCGCGGCGCGATCACCCATAGCCTTTCCCCTGGAACTGCGTGCGGAGGATGAGCCGCCATCCACCTTGGCGCAAACGCCGCCCTTGATCCTGAGCGGCGGCATGTCCTCAGCCATGCGCAGCTATCGCGGCGCGTCGGGCGTGCAGCGGACAGTCTATGCCAGTGCACTGGCTGTGCCATCCTATGGCTACCCCGGCATGTATGGCGCACCGCAGACCAGTCCGTGGATCACCTGGGGGGCGGAGGGCACGCGGTTGCTGCGCGGCGGCGGTGTGTGGATGGTCAGCCAGAACAACGGCACCGCGCGCTGGTCAGTGCTGGGCCTACCGGTCACGGGCGCGCCTACCACCAGCGGCTACTCCACTACCGGGATTCCGGTGGGCTTTGCCGGGAAGTTGCTGCTGCTGGCGGGGGACACGGGCGTGGTCAAAGTGCAGCCCGGAGGCCAGGTCACGCCGCTGTGGTACATCGCGCGTCAGGACAACCGACCCGCGCGGCATCCGCTGCCAGCCGTGGCCCTGGCGGGCCGCACGGTCTGCATCGCCACCCAGGAGTTGCTGCGGCTGCAGGACGCCATCACCGGCACCCTGCTCTGGGAGGGGCCGTGGCCGGAGGAGGCGCAGAAGTATGCTGCCCGTGCGCGAGCGTCGCTGGATATTTGGCAGAACCTGCGCTGGAGCACGCGCGGCCTCTATCTCTACGATGGCAAAGGCCGCACCCTGGCCCTGGACTGGCGCGCCCTGGCAGCAGGCGGGGACTGGATACTGCCTGCCGGAACGCGGGCGCTGGTGTGTCTGCGCGGGCCACCAAGATCGTAGCCCGCATCTGTCCAAGGGCAGGGTCAACCGGAAAACAATCCTGCATAATCCTGGAATCCTGTTAATCATGTCCCAAATAAGCAGTGCCAATGCCGACTGATTCCGCCCCCGCCCCCGCCCCCGCCCTCGAACGCGAAGACCTCTTCGATGCCGCCTTTCTGGACCGGCTGCGTTCCCTGGCGGTGCGGCTGCGGAAACGGCGGGCGCTGATGCGGCGTGGGTCGCAGTCCACACCGGCCACGGGCTTCACGCGCGAGTTCAAGGACTACCGCCACTACACGCCGCGCGAGGACTACCGGGCGATTGACTGGCGGCTTTACGCGCGCTTGGACAAGCTATTTGTTCGTCTTTATGAGGAGACGCAGGAGCTGAACCTGCACATCCTGGTGGACACCAGCGGCTCGATGGCGGAGCCCTATGCGGAGAAGCGGAAGCAGGCGCTTCGCTTCGCCGTGGCGCTGGCCTACCTGGGCCTGGCGGGGCACCAGCGGGTCAGCCTTTATTCGCTTGGAGACACTGTGCGCCAGGAGCTGCCGCCACTGCGCGGGCAGGGGAACATCGAGAAGATCATCCAGGCGGCGAAGCGACTGAAGTTCGGCGGCCTGACGGACCTGCAGCGCGGTTTTGCGGAGTTCCACCCGACGCGGCAGCGTTACGGCGTGATCTTTGTCATCTCTGACTTTTTTGGCCGCGACGTGACCACCGCCACTGAGTCGGTGAAGCGCGCCGCCGCCTGGCCGGGCGAGTGCCACTTTGTGCAAATCCTGCACCCGGAGGAGCGTCAGCCGTCCCTGGAGGGCGAGGTGGAGTTGGCCGAGGTGGAGACCGGCGAGCGCCGCCGTTTCTGGCTGACGCGCCGGGATGTGCAGCGCTATGTGGATGTCTTTGATGCCTTCTGCGAGGAGCTTTCCCGCACCTGCGCCAGCCACCGCATTGACTTCATGCAGTGCGGCGCGATGGAGCCTTTCGAGGACCGTTTCCTGGACCTGCTGAACCGCGGCACTGCGCTGGCGGGGGGCGTGTGATTGAACTAAACCATGCGTCTGCTTGCCCCCCATCTCCTGCATCTGGCCTGGCTGGCGCTGATCCCGCTGGCGCTTTACCTTTTCAAAAAGAAGGCGCGGCGGGTGCCGGTCTCGACACTGCTGTTCTTCCGCTCGCTGTCACGGGAGCACCAGGAGTCGGCCTGGCTGCGAAAGCTGAAGAAGTGGCTGTCGCTGCTGCTGACGCTGCTGGTGGTGATCTTCGCCGTGCTGGCGCTGGCGCGGCCTGCGAATGAGCTGGGTGCGGATGCGCCGGGCGCGGTGGTGCTGGTGCTGGACCGGTCGGCCTCGATGGCGGCGAAAGATGAGAAAGGGATCACGCGGCTGGAGGCAGCGAAGCGACTGCTGAAGGAACGGCTACAGGCGCTGCCGGACCAAGTCATCGTCTCCCTGGTGGCCTACGATGCGAAGCCGCATGTGCTGCTTTCCCGCAGCCGCAACCGCCGCGAGTGCCTGCGTCTGTTGGAGGAGATGAAGCCGGTGCCGATGGAGGCGCGGCCAGACTCCGTGATGACGGTGACGCGGCGGCTGGCGGAGCTGGAGGCGCGCTCGCAGGTCTGGCACGCGGGTGACACGGCGTTCATGGAGCCGGGGGAGATGGCATATGCCTTTCTCGGAGTGGCTTTGGTTAGGCCGGTCAATGTGGGCATCACCGGCTTTCAGATTCGGCAGGCACCGCTTGCACGGGATCGTTACGAGGGCTTTGTGAAGGTCAGCGCCGCGCAGTCGAATCCGGGAAAGATCACCGCCACGCTGGAGGTGACAATCGCAGGGCGGCTGGCCCAGTTGCGTGAACTGGAGCTGGAGCCGGGGGCGTCCACCTCGCTCATCCTGCCGCTGGAGGGCGTGCGCGGGCAGCGCCTGGAGATGCGCATGAAGGCGACGGGCGACTGCCTGGGCTGGGATGACGCGGTAGCCGCTCCGCTGCCACAGACGCGGCCGCTGATTGTTGCCTGGCTGGCGGACAAGGCGGACCCGTTTACCGAGCTGGCGCTGGCCTCAATGATTGAGGCCGGACGCATCGAGATGCTGAAAGGAGATGTCACAGCATGGCCGATGCAGGACAAGCCGGACGTGTATGTCTTTGAGCACTGGCTGCCCGCCGAGTGGCCGGTGGACCGCCCGGTGATCGCGCTGAATCCGGTGCAGTCCGCCGGGCCGGTGCAGTTGCGCAGGCTCCAGGAGCCGGGCCTGCCGCATGACAGCGTGCGCAGCGTCGCGCCCGATCATCCGGTGCTGTTCCGTGTGTCATCCAGCCGTCTTGCAGTCACGCAGACGAGCGTGATGGAGATGAACGGAGCGCTGGAGCCGCTGTGGATGGCGGGCAATGAACCCGTGCTGGCGGCGGGCGAGGTGAACGGCCAGCGCCTCGTCGTCAGCGCCTTTTCTCCGTCGCGCTCGGAGCAACTGGCGCTGCTGCCCGCCTTTCCCCTGGTGCTAGGCAACGCTCTGTACTGGTGCGCGGAAAACAGCGACGCCCTGGCCGACCTGAAGACGCAGCAGCCCGGCGACCTGCTGCATGAGACCGGCATCGTGCAGTGGCTGGAATGGGACGGCGCGCAGTTTGTGGAAAGCTCCGACATGGCGCACAACGACCTGCTCCAGATCACCCGCATCGGTGCCTGGCAGGCAGGCACGCGGGGCGGAGCCAGTGTGCTAGCCTCTGCAGCAGAGACGAACATTCCAGGCGCGCCAGATGCGCAGGCAAAACAGCCGACTTTAGCGCCCATCGTGGCGCGCGCTGGCATCAGCGACTGGCCGCGTTTGCTGGTCTGGGCGGTGCTTGGCGTGCTGCTGCTGGAGAGCTTCCTATTTCACCGGAAGGCAGTGTTTTGATTGCTCTAGCCTCTTTGACCGCATTCCACGGAAAGTCCTGATCCTACCCGCCCGTTCCTGCCATACCCCATACCCATGCGCCTTATTCACTTGCTGTCCCTCCTTTCCCTCACCTCCGCCCTGGCTGACTGGCCGCAATGGCGCGGACCTAACCGCGATGGTGTATCCACAGACACCTCGCCGATCACGGAGACTTTTCCTGCCGAGGGCATGAAGAAAGTGTGGGAGAGCGATTTCATCCCCAGCGACCATCTTGGAGGGCACGGCAGCCCGGTCATCGCGGGTGAGCAGGCTTTCATCTCCGTAGTCTGGCATGACCGCGTGGTATCCGAACAGCGGGAAATTGACAGCGAGACGATGCAACAGATGAACTACCGCGGCACCACGCCGGAACTAGCGCAAAAGCTGGAAGACGCCCGCCTGAACCTGCCCGCCATGCGCGGTACGAAGCTGGACGAATGGATCACCGAATGGCGGAAGGCAAACCTGACGGAGAAGGAGGAGGTGAGCATCGGGAGCTGGGTCGCCTCACGCTTTAAAGCTGGGAAGACCGCCTTACCGCTCACAGAGTTAGAAAAGGTGTCGAAGATGCAGGGGAAACCTTTCGCGAATGCGGAGGCGTTCAAGAAATGGATGGACGATACGGGGCTGTCCGCACCAGTGAAGGAAAAGCTGCTGACCGCCGTGCCAAATACAATCAAGGTGGCCAAAGATGTGGTGGTCTGCCTGGACATGAACACTGGCAAGCAGGTGTGGAAATTCGAAGCCGAGGGGAAGCCTACCGGACGTAGCAGTAGCAGCACTGCCGCTGTGGTGGATGAGAAAGTGTATGCCGCCGGCAGCACGCATCTTTATTGCCTAAGCCAAAAGGATGGCAAACTCCTGTGGAAGGCGGAACTGCCAGTGGGTGGGCCTGCAGCATCGCCCCTGATCGTCGGGGATAAGGTCTTCATGGCTGCTGGACGCGCTCAGGCATTCTCCACGGCAGATGGCAAACTTGTGTGGGAGCAAAAAGATGCCAAGGGGAACACAGGCAGTCCCGCCTGGTGGGCACCCGCCTCGGGGAAGCCGCTGGTTTTGATCGTGGGCAACAACGCCGTCTATGGCCTTTCCCCCACTGACGGCAAGCTACTGTGGACCGTAGAGGGCGGCGGTCAGTCCACACCCGTGACGCAAGGAGACTGGCTAGTCATTTACAGCGGTGCCAAGGATGTGGGGCTGCGCGCCTATCGCTACCAGAAAGAAGGCCCGCCCAAGGTGGCGTGGTCACACTTTTGGGTAACTCTGCGCTACAGCGGCAGTCCCATCATTCATGAAGACCATGTCTATCTGACCTGCGGTGGTAAGCATCAATGCGTGGAGCTGGCCACGGGAAAAGTTAACTGGCAGGAAAATGAAGTGAACAGCACTATCACCTCCCCCATCATCGCCGATGGCAAGCTGATGGTCCTGGAAAACAATGGCACGCACCTGCGCCTGGTAAAGGCCGCTCCTAACGCGTACACCCAACTCGCCCGCGCCAAGATCGAAGGAATGGGCTGCACCTCCCCCGCACTGAGCAACGGACGCCTCATCGTGCGCCAGCGCGAAAAGCTAGCGTGCTTTGACCTGCGCCCTGCCCCGTAGCACGCGTCTTCCAAGGCACAGCGCCTTCGTGAGGTTAGAGGCTTTCTGCTCCCCAACGATCTTCATGCCTTAACCGAGTTCATCAGGCACCATCCCAGCAGCCCGCAAAGGCCGAATCCGAACACATTCAGCGAGCCGTGTAGCGCCCACATCTGCGGCATCGTCAGCGCTAGTCCCGGCAGCACGTGCCGCAGACCAAAGCACAGCGCCAGAACCATCGCCGTCATCAAAGCCATGCCTGAGACACCCAGCAGCATCCGGTGCGAAAGCGGCTGCTCCCGCTGCCATGCCAGCCGCAGTTGCAGCACCGCCACCGTGAGGCTGCCCAGCACGAGTAGGGACACCCCCAGCGGCTCCATCCACGCCACCACGCCGAAGTGCGTGCAGGTGATCCCCGCCGCTACCAGCGGCACCCCGGCTAGCACCGCTGCGCAGGCGAGGCACGCCAGCCCGTCTGAACGGGCTTTGCCATGCAGTCCGGCGATCAGCGGCAGCGTGAATCCTGCATGATGAAAGTGCGCTGCCGTTAGCAGCACGATCAACGGATCAAAGCCAAACGGCGTCCAGTTCGCCCGGTGCGCCACCAGCCATGCCGCGCCGATGGCGGGGAAGACACGCGCCGCCAGCACACATGCCTGCGATAAGGAAAGCCAACCCTGCGTGCGACATTCACGCAAAGCGTCATACGCAGAGAGTAGCCGGATCATCAGCCAGGGCAGAGTCAGCAGCGCCGTGCCCGGTGTAGGCATCCAGCAAAAGGAAATGCCCAGCAGTACCGCAGCCGACATGGACGCCCGCTCGCGCCGTTGCACCTGCTCCGGCACCTCCAACAGCCTTCGTGAAAGCGACATGAGGAACAGTAGGGAGAACATCAGTAGGACGACGATCCATGACTCACTCTCTAGTCCGGCGGACATCAACTGAGTCAGAAGCAACCAGAGCAGTACACCAAGGATTTTGAGGGAGAGTTCGATATTCAAGGCAAGAGGGCAGTCGGAGGGTTTGCGGTTTCCTTCATCCGCACCTGCGAGTCATGTGCGAACTGCAACTGCCACCAGCGCGCAAGCGGAAAGCCTGCCCAGGCCAGCCAATGCCGGGGCCGCGAAAAGGCACGGATTTCATACCATACGCTGCCATCGGGCAGCATCTCTACCATGAAGCGCTCCTCCCCGCATTCCGCATGTTCTGGTAGCGTGCCATAGACGAAGCCGTGTGTGTGATCGCTGTCACAGCGTCTCAGGATGCGACAAGGATTCACCCACCAGAGACCACAAATCCTCACCACCATCGCCACGATCTCGCGAGCGTGTTGCCCATCCGCGTCGCGATGTACCCGCGTCCATTCCGGGAACATTTGCCAGCCATCCAAAGCCGCGCACGCCCGCTGATAAACCGCCACTCCCAGACCTAGGCGCACCCGATGCACGTCCACGATAAAGCCCGCCAGCGGCGGAGCCTCCACCCCGCCCTTGTGCGCATAACTCACCTGCGCCTGCGCCCATTCACGCAGCCAGGGGGAAATATCCGCAGGAGAGTTCAGCAAAACCATGCACAAGCTTGGCGCGGCGAAGACTTATCAGCAATGCACTTTCCATTTTGCCATGTCTTGGAGCGCTGCATACTCGGCCAATGTCTGCCCCCATTAGCGCGATCATCTTCGACTTCGACGGCCTCATCGTGGATACCGAAAGCGTCGGCTACCAGACCTGGCGCGAGCTATACTTGGCGCACGGGCATGAACTAGTCGTGCAGACGTATGCGCAGGCCATCGGTACCGAGTTTAACGATCTGTATGACCCGCGTCGTGATCTGGATGCCTTAGTGGGGAAGCGACTGCCGTGGCATGAACTCGAAGCCGCCCGCTTGCTTCGTGAACGTGAACTGCACAGCACCCTGAAAGTGCTGCCTGGAGTCGTGGATCGTCTGAAGGAGGCGCGTGAGCTAGGCATCCCCTGCGCAGTTGCCAGCAGCAGTCCGCTGTCATGGGTGGGCCGCTGGATTGAACAACTGGAGCTGGGGAACTACTTCCACCACCTCACCACCGTGGATGACACGGGAAAAGTGAAGCCTGACCCCTCGCTCTTTCTCCATGCGGCGCGGCGCATGGGTGTAGCAACGGATGAGGTGCTGATTTTTGAGGACTCGCTAAACGGCCTGCGTGCCGCCAAAGCGGCCGCGATGCGCTGCATTGTCGCGCCGGGGCCGATGACGCAGCACCTTGACCTTAGCGGAGCATGGCGGCGTGTGGAATCATTGGCAGAGGTGTCGCTGCGTAACCTGGGCGCGGAGCGGAAAAGCGCACACGCTAGGGACTGAAAGAGCATCCACGTAAAAAACACCTTGCAACACGTCGCGGCATCCCGCACACTTCGCTCGTTCTTGGTTCTCTCAATCAAGTGAACATTGGTGTCTGCTCCGGCGCATGGAGCTGTGGTTTCAAAAGCTCATAGGCTCGTGAAACCCATTCCCGCGACAGGCTTCGGCCTATTCGGGCCGACACCGCGGCAAGCCCGCTTTTCCCCAACTCCATTTCCATCCATCCCGACGGGACACCGCCGCCAACACAGCGCGGGGCTTCCGCTCATTCACCCCACCCATCAGCGCAACATGGCAGGACATAACAAGTGGTCCAAGGTCAAGCATATCAAAGCCGTCGTGGACGTGAAGCGCGGCAGGGTTTTCAGCAAGCTGTCCAAGGAACTCACCATCGCCGCAAAGCACGGAGGCTCGAACCCTGATCTCAACGCGCGCCTACGCACCGCCATCCTGGCCGCACGCGCGGCGAACGTGCCCAATGATAATATCGAGCGTGCCATCAAGAAAGGTGCGGGCGAGCTTGGAGGTGCCTCCATTGAGGAGATCACATACGAGGGCTACGGTCAGGGTGGCATCGCCTTCATGATTGAGGTCGTGACGGACAACCGCAACCGCGCGGCGAATGACCTGCGCGTGCTGCTTTCAAAAAACGGCGGCACTTTTGCCGATGCAGGCAGCGTGGCGTACCAGTTCACGCGGCGTGGTGAGATACGCCTGGAAAAAGGCGCGCTGGGCGAGGACGCGGCTATGAATCTAGCGCTCGAAGCAGGTGCCGATGATGTGCAGGACGAAGGTGACGACTGGCTTATCTACACGGCTACCGATCAGCTTTTCCAGGTGGGCACAGCCCTCAAGGACAAAGGCTACACACCGAAGTCCCAGACCATGATTTACCAGCCAAACAGCCTCGTCACGATCACTGATGAGGAGGTAGGCCGCGCCGTCATCAAACTATACGACATCCTCGACGACTACGACGACACGCAAAACGTCCACGCGAACTTCGAAATCGCCGACGAGATCGCCGACGAACTTTCCTGAAACCTCCATTTTTGAATCCCCTCCCATGAGCGAAGAACTCCAATTAGAAGCCGCCCCTGCGAAGCCAAACAAGAAAGCGGCTGCTGCGAAAAAGTCCCCGGCCAAGAAAGCAGGTGCCAAGAAAGTTGCTGGCAGAAAGACAACCCCACAGGTAGCCGAGGCGATCCTGCGGCACGATGCCGTGACTGAGATCACACCTCCGGCCACAAATGGCACGAAGAAGTCTAAGCTGCCACGCAAGTCTCCTGTGCTAAAGAAGGCAGCGGAAATTCTGGCACTGATGAGTCGGCAGACAGAAGCCGCTGCTGAAGAAGTTGCGCTGCCAATGCACGAAGTCGAGATGGCCAATGCAGCCGAGAAGTATGAAGCACCCGTGGCTGAGCCGGTTTCTGAACCTGTGATGGCCGATGCGCCCGTTGCTGATGATATGGCTGAGCCGGGACGCGACATTCCCGCACCCGAAGATGAGGCAGTGACACGCAGTTCTTTAGCCCCGGAGATAAGGGGAGAGACACCGCTACCGGAGCGCCGGAAGACGAAGTTCGAGCGCTGGAAGGAGAGGCGTGAGCGCTTCCGCCAGGAGAAGTTAGCGCGTCAGCAGGCTGGCGGCGGTACTGTCGTCACCCAGTCCAACGGTCAGCACGGACAGCCGCGCCACAGCGATGCACAGGCCAATGGAGATGACGACCACTCACGTATGCCTGACGTGCAACTTGGCCCGCCAGAGCCAGCGGACGGTATTTTGGAAATGACGCCGAAGGGCTACGGTTTTCTGCGCCAGCGCGACCGTGCATACGCCCAGCACCCCAATGATGCCTTTATCGCGCCGGAGTTCATCCGTCAGTATGGGCTACGCGAAGGGATGCAAGTCATCGGCATTGCGCAAAAGGGACAACGCGGCCCACAAATCACCAGCGTCAATGAGGTAAATGGGCGCGCCCCAGAGGCCATGCGTGACATGCCGCTCTTTGAGGAACTCAAGGCGATCAATCCGAACAAGAAAATCCAGTTCGAGACCACGAAGGATCGCATGACCACGCGCGTCATTGACATGTTCACACCCGTGGGCCGCGGTCAGCGCGGTCTCATCGTCGCGCCGCCGCGTGCCGGGAAGACGACTCTGCTCCAGCACATCGCCGAGGCATTAGTCCTGAATCATCCGACCATCCACCTCATGATCTTGCTCGTGGATGAGCGCCCAGAGGAGGTCACTGAATTCAAGCGTATCCTGCCAAAGGCAGAAATTTACGCCAGCTCCAACGACCAAGACGTGAAGAGTCACACGCGCATCGCCGCCTTTGCGGTGGAGCGTGCGAAGCGGCTCGTGGAATGCGGGGAGCACGTCTTCATGCTCATGGACTCCATCACCCGCCTGGCACGTGCTTACAACAATGCTAAGCAGGGCGGTGCGACGATGAGCGGGGGGATGGGCGTGGGAGCGATGGAAATCCCGCGTCGCCTTTTCGCCGCTGCGCGCAACACCCGCACGGCGGGTAGCCTCACCGTGCTCGCCACTGCTTTGATTGAAACCGGCAGCCGCATGGACGACCTGATTTTTCAGGAGTTCAAAGGCACGGGTAACATGGAACTCGTGCTCGACCGCAAGATCGCCGAGCAGTTCTACTACCCGGCGGTGAACATCTTTAAATCCGGTACGCGGCGTGAGGAATTGCTGCTACAGCCCTTCCAACTCGACAAAATCCACATGCTGCGCCGCGGCCTGGCCGGGCATAAGCCCATTGATGCCATCCAGCGCGTACTCCAGCTCATGGAGCGCTACCCCAGCAATGCGCAAATGCTAGTGGACCTGCCGAGCAAGGGCTGATTGCAGCGCAAAGGCGGCAAGTTATGCTTGCCCTGGCGCGTTGTTTTCCTGCATTCTTTGCAGCCTATGGAAAACACACCCGCCAACACTTCGCGACGCGACTTTCTCAAAAACACCACCAAGACCGTAGCTGGTCTCTCCACCCTCTCGGGCATCACCCTGCCGCACGTTCATGCGGCTGGGGAAGACACCATCAATGTGGCCCTCATCGGCTGCGGTGGGCGCGGCACTGGCGCGGCGAGCAATTCGATGGGCGTGAAGCAGCGCACACGCCTCATTGCTATGGCAGATGTGCAGGAAAACCGCCTGGAGGCCAGCTTCAACGGCCTGAGCAGCAAGCACCCCGACCGCTTCTCCGTCTCCGCTGACACGAAGTTCATCGGCTTCGATGCCTACAAGCAGGCGATTGATATGCTGAAGCCCGGAGACATCGCCATCATGGCCACACCGCCCGCCTTCCGCTGGGTGCAGTTCAAGTATGCCATTGAAAAAGGTATCAATGTCTTCATGGAAAAGCCCATCTGCGTGGACGCGCCGAGCGGCAAGCGGATGTTGGAACTGGGCAAGCAAGCCGAGGCCAAGGGCATGAAGGTCGGCGTGGGCCTCATGTGCCGCCATTGCCGCGTGCGCGGGGAGCTTTTCGACCGAATCCAGCAGGGCGAGATCGGCGACATCATCCTGGGCCGCGCCTACCGCCTGCAAGGCCCCGTAGGCACCTGCTTCACCCTGCCGCGTGATCCGGCTGCGGACAAAAGCGAACTGGTCTGGCAGATCAAAAACTTCCACTCCTTCCTGTGGGCCAGTGGCGGTGCCTTTAGCGACTTCAACATCCACAACATTGACGAAATCTGCTGGATGAAGAACGACTTCCCCATTGAGGCCAAGGCCACCGGCGGCCGCAGTGATCGGGGCGATTACATTGACCAAAACTTTGACCACTACAGCGTCGAGTACACTTTCCGCGACGGTACCAAGTTCTGGCTGGAAGGCCGCAACGCCATGAAGACGCACAACGAGTTTGCCAGCTACGTTCACGGCACCAAAGGCATGGCCGTTGTCTCCACCGCCGGTCACTTCCCTTCAAAGGCCATGACCTTCAAAGGCCACAACAAGAGCGCCACCGATATCATCTGGCGCGGCAAGCAGCCGGAGCCTAACCCTTATGATCTAGAGTGGCAGGATCTCGTGGACGCAGTGATCAACAACAAGCCCTATAACGAGGTCGAGCGCGGGGCTAAAGCCAGCCTCGTCACCGTCATGGGCCGTATGTCTGCCCACACGGGACAGTCCATCACCTATGACCAACTCCTGGCGCACGATCACGAGTTCGCCCCCGGTGCCGATAAACTCGCGCTCGACGGCCCCGCCCCGTTGCTGGCGGACAAGGACGGCAAGTACCCCATTCCGTATGCGGGCCGCCACGGCATGTACGAATACGTCGTGCCCGCTGCCTGATCGCCTCAGCGGCATTGTTCCTCCTCAAACGCAGCAGGGCAGGTCTTGGGCCTGCCCTGCTTTGCGTTCAGCGTGGATTCTCAAAGAAGATGTAGTTGGTCGAGTAATCGCTGAACTCGAAGTACACCTTCTTTTCCCCAGCGTCCTTTTCTCCATTGTGGTTCGCGTCCAGCACCCCGTAGCCGAAGCGGTATGGCCGTACGCCTCCGCCTGCCGTCGCTGATGCCGTGGTTAGCTTATCAATCTGGATGAAGCGCTTCACCAGCTTTTCACCCGCATAGATTTCTAAAACACCATCCACTCCCGTCCAGTTTTGAATGGAGCGGTTCACTTGGTTTTGAGTCTCCTGGGTGCAGGCTGTGGGCAGCAGCATGAGGCAGGGCAGCGCTAGGAGTCGGATGATGCTGGGGAAGGGAATGTTCATGGGATTACCAGAGACATAGCCGACAAAAATGGATTCACAAGTTACCGTCTCCGCAGCCGGTCCACAAGCACTGCGCCCAGGATCACGCCGCCGAGTACGATCTTTTGCGTGTTGCCCTCCACGTTTGTGAGATTCATGCCATTCTGGATGACGGCGATGATGAATGCGCCGACTAGCGTGCCGGGCATGGTGCCTTTGCCGCCGCTCAGGCTGGTGCCGCCGACCACGACTGCGGCGATGACGTACAGCTCATACATCTGGCCGTAAGTCGGCGAGCCGCTCTTTAGCAGAGAGGCCGTGACGACGCCACCAAGACCCGCTAGCAGCCCGCAGATGGCATACGCCCAGAGAGTGACACGCCGCACCGTGATGCCAGAGAGCGTAGCGGCCTCAATGTTGCCTCCCACGGCGTAAAGATGCCTACCCAAAAGTGTGCGCGTCATCACCACATGCGCCACTGCATATAGCACCAGCATCAGCAGCACGGCATTTGGCAGACCGCCCAGGCTGGTGCCACGCCCCAGCCAGACAAACGAGTCCGGCACCTGATAAATGGACTGATTTTCCGCCAGGCGAAAGGCCGCGCCGCTAGCCGCGAGCATGAGGCTGAGTGTCACGATAAACGGTGGCACCTGCATCTGCGTGATGAGCACCCCGCTGATAGCCCCGCACAGGCCGCATAAGGCGATGCCGACTAGCGCAGCGGCCAGCATCCCCATCACGCCTGCCTGCACGCCGCCAAAGACATCCCGGATGAGTAGGGTGGTGACGACGGCGGCTAGCGCGATGAGGCTGCCCACGCTCAAATCAATACCGCCGCTGATGATGACCATCGTCATGCCGATGGCGAGAATGGCGATGACGGCGATCTGGTTGGCGATATTGAGCAGGTTGTCTGCCTTGAGAAAATTCGGCCAAGAATAGCTGCGCGGCTGCACGATCCGTACATCCCCCAATGCAGGGAAGTCGGCTGCCAGACCGCTGAATACGAGCCACATCGCGGAGGCATGATTGCACGCGATCACATCCAGCCCACCTACGGTCGCAGCGCGCTGTAGAGCGGCGCGTGCATCCGCCGGTCCACCCCGGACTGTTTCAGTGGCAGTCACGCCCCGCTGCCGCAGTTCCACCAGTAGGGCATCTGCAAATGCAGCATCCTCCGCCTGTGAACGCACGGCGATCAGCACGCGTGCTGCCTCCCCCTCCTGCGCCGTAATCGCGGCGGCGAGCACGCGCGCGGCTGCTGCGTCCTGCGGATGCTGCTCCGTCCAGGTCGCCAAGCTGAAGTAGCTGCACAGTAACAGCAGCGCTAGCACCATGCCGGAACCCGCGAGTTGGCGGCCAATGAGACTGCGGAGATGCGCGCTCATGCTGCACTATCTCAGAGTTGTGTCCGCTTCTGCATCCGCCCGGCGGTACAGGCTGGTCGGGATGAGTATCTGCGCAGGTAGCTCCTCCCCCTTTGAATGACGCAGGAATGCACGCACGATTTCAGTCCCCATCTTGTCGGGGAACTGCACCGGGTCAGCGTAGATTTTGCCATCTTTGATCGCCTGCTTGCCCTCTGGCTGCCCGTCGAAACCGATGAGTACGACCTTCTCTGCCCTGCCAGCTTTCTCCAGGGCACCCCGTGCCCCGAGTGCTGAGGGGTCATTGATGGCAAAGATGCCGACAAGGTCGGGATGCGCTTGCAACATATCCTCCGCTGCCTTGTAGCCCTTATCTTTTGCACCACCGCCGTCCAGCTCGCTGACGATGATGATCTTCTGCGCAGTGCCTTCGTTGTGCTTCTCAATGACCTCTTTGAAACCCCGCACGCGCAGGATGCAGGACTCCACCTGCTTGAGGTCCAGCACGCCGATCTTGCCACTACCACCGCTGAGCGCTTCGATCATCGCCTTCGCCGCCTCCTTGCCGCCGCCAAGGTTGTCCGTTGCCACCTGGGTGACGATTTTTACGCCGGGTTCATTGCACGGGATGTCCACGGTGAAGACTGGGATGCCCGCCGCGTTCGCCTCCTGGATCACCGGCACGATGGCCTTGGAGTCCGCCGGACTCAGCACGATGGCGACGGCCTTTTTGACAATGAAGTCCTTCACCTGGTTACTCTGCCGCGCTACGTCATTGTCCGCGCTGACGACCAGCGTGTCATAGCCGTGCTTTGCGGCCTCGGCGGTGATGCTGTCGCCGATGACCTTAAAGAAAGGGTTCTGCAGAGTCAGCAGCGAAACGCCGATGATGCCACGCGGTGCCGTGTTGTTTGGTTCTTTGCCACAAGTCGTCAGCAGCAGCAGGCAAGCGCTAGTGAGGCGGAGGATGATTTTCAAGCGTGCGGTTGGAAACATCCGCCGATGCTGAGGCTTCCCCCTGCGGATGGCAATCACACTCTGAGTAAAAGCAGGAGAAACTAAATCATGCGGCAATAGGCAGTGCCTGGGCTGAATGGAGTTGAGGCAATAAACGAAAGGGCGTTTCGTTCTCCTCCACACATGTCCAGCAAGCTCATTTTAATCCCCCTCCTGATCGCCCCCCCGCTCATTGCAGAGGACGCTGAAACCCTCTTTGTGCGCCGCGTGTGGCCGCTGTTTCAGGAAAAGTGCCTGGCCTGCCACGGCAATGACGAGCACAAGATCAAAGGTGGCCTCGACATGCGCACGCGCGCCACCACGCTCAAAGGTGGTGAGAGCGGGCAGGCTGCGCTAGTCCCGGGCAAGGCTGATCAAAGCCCGCTGTATCTCGCCACTACCCGCAAGCATGATGACTGGGAGCCTATGCCACCGAAAGAGGCGGACAAGATCTATGCCGAGCAGACCACCTGGATCAAAGATTGGATCACCTTCGGCGCTACCTGGCCGGAAGAAGCCCGCCGTAAAGAGATCGCCAAATTGAATGCGGAAAAGTGGAGCACTGAAGATGGCATCACGGTCAACACAACCGGCGCATTGTCGTCAGAGTGGGCGGGGCGGCGCTACAAGCCGGAGAACTTGTGGGCCTATCAGCCGGTTAAAAAAGTCCATATCAGTAATCAGCAATCAGAAAACCCGATTGACGAGCTAATCGCAATGCGGATGCCGCCAGACATGAAGCCTGCGCCACCTGCGGACGCACGCACCTTCATCCGCAGGGCCACCTATGACCTCACGGGCCTGCCGCCCACGCCGGAGCAGGTTACGGCCTTTGAGGCGGACACAATCCGCGATCCAGAAGCAGCCATCCGCGATCTCATCCACCGCCTGCTGGAAAGCCCCCACTACGGCGAGCGCATGGCCCGCCATTGGCTGGACGTGGCGCGCTATGCGGATACAAGCGGCTTCGCAAATGACTTCGAGCGCGGCAATGCCTGGCGTTACCGCGATTACGTCGTGCGCAGCTTTAACAACGATAAGCCTTATGACCAATTCGTCCGCGAGCAGGTGGCTGGTGATGAGATACGCCCGCGCACTCCTGAAAAGCTCATCGCCACCGGCTTCCTGCGCATGGGCCCCTGGGAGCTGACAGGCATGGAGGTGGCAAAAATTGCCCGCCAGCGCTTCCTGGATGACGTGACGAACAGCGTGGGTGAGACCTTCCTCGCTCATTCCCTGCAATGCGCGCGCTGTCACGACCATAAATTTGACCCCATCCCCACGCACGATTATTACGCCATGCAGGCGTGTTTTTCGACCACCCAGCTCGCCGAGAGGCCCGCCGTGTTCTTGAAAGAGGAAAATACGGCAGGTTTTGAGGAACGGCAGCACCTGGAAACCCGCTTCGCCGATCACCTCGCCGTTTTGCAGCGACTCGATGACAAGGAACTCGCCAACGGCGACAAGTGGTTCGCTGAAAACAAGCTTGATCGCACTGCTTGGGACATGGCTCTGGAAAAAGCGCGCACGATGGCCTCGTCCGGCAAAAGCAGCGGTCCCCGCACCCGCAACTTCTTCGCCATCTCCGAAGCCGCGCGTTCAATCATGCGAAAGCAGGGGGTGCCTGAAGACCAGTATCCGCCAAAGAACGTCGGCTTTGAGTCTGCCGACTTCGGCGGCGAGCGCGTGGCCCGCAAAGGACTGGAGCGCCTGCGCTGGGAGATGGAGCGTTACGAGCCTTTCGCGTTTAGCGTTTACAATGGCCGCACGCCGCAGATGACCGCCGTGTATCAGCCCCTGCGGATGCCGGACGATCGCATGACAAACGGCGAGCTGGAGCAGACGGCTATCCTCGGCGGTGGCGACCCTTTTTCACCGACAAAACCGGTGCTTCCCAATGGGCTCTCCGTCCTCTCTGAAACCGCAAATCTGAAGTGCGAAATCCCGGATGCCATCGAAGGTCGCCGCAGCGCGCTCGCGGACTGGATCGCCAGCAAAGACAATCCCTTAACCACCCGCGCTATCGCCAATCGCCTCTGGCTCTGGCACTTCGGCCAAGCCCTTGCGGGCAATCCAAACAACTTCGGCGGCACGGGTAAAAAGCCCACGCATCCTGAGTTGCTCGACTGGCTCGCCGCCACGCTGGTGGAGAAGAACTGGAGCCTCAAAGAGATGCATCGCATCATCATGATGAGCGCGGCCTATCGTAGAACGAGTTTTCCAACTCGTTCCGGGGAAACCGAGTTGGAAAACTCGGTTTACGCCACCTTCAAACCCCGCCGCCTCAGTGCCGAGGAAGTCCGAGACACGATGCTGAGCATCACCGGCGAGCTAAACCCCACGCTCGGCGGCATTCCCAACCGCCCTGAAATCAACATCGAAGTCGCCATGCAACCGCGTCAGGTCATGGGCACATTTGCCGCAGCCTGGGTGCCGAATGCACTGCCACAGCAGCGGCACCGCCGCAGTCTTTACGCACTGAAGATTCGTGGCGTGCGCGATCCGTTCATGGAGGTCTTTAATGAGCCTGCGCCGGATTTTTCGTGCGAGGCACGTGAGGTCTCCACCGTCACACCGCAAGTCTTCAGCCTCTTCAATGGCCTGGCCAGCCATGACCGCGCCCTGGCGCTCGCGAACCGCGTCTTGAAGGAAAAAGCCACCGATCCCATCGCCCGCATCTTCGCTCTCGCCTATGGTCGCCAGCCCACCGCCGATGAAAAAGCCGCCTGCGAGGCCCATTGGCAGCAAATGGAGAAGACACAGACCACGCTGACCTTCACAAAGCCAAACCCGCCGCTCGAAATCCGCCGCGACGCGGTGGAGGAGAACACGGGTGAGAAGTTCTCCTTCAACGAGAAGCTCCCCGGTTACGCCGAGTTCGTCCCCGACCTCCAACCCGCCGATTGCGATGCACGCACCCGCGCACTGGCGGATGTCTGCCTCGTGCTGCTAAACTCGAACGAGTTCGCGTATCTTTATTGAGCCAACGGTGGGGCGAGTTCTGGGGCTTCGCCGGGTTTCGGGGTGAAGGTGTAGCCGAGTTGCCGCAGCACGCGGCGGATGGCGGAGGCTTCCTCCTTGCGCAGGGCGTGGCTCACCTCGGCCTTGGCATCGGCGATCAAGTCGTCCGCGCTCTCGCGCAGTTCGGCCGCCGCAGCCTGGGCGGTGCGCAGCTTTTCATCCGCCGGCTTCACCTCGCCAGCCTCCTTGGCAAAGGCTTGCAGCTTCGCGTTCACCTGCGCCGCGCTCGGGTTCGACATTGCGGGGAAGCCGGCCGCCACCGCCGCCGTCTCACCGTTGACGATGCTGTTGGCGGCCTTCACCAGATGCTCGGCGGCGCGCAGCTTCGGCACATCGCCCGCCTGCGTCAGGCCGTAATGCACCAGCACAGACACATTGTGCTCCTCGCGCTCGGTCCGGCGCTTCAGCACCTCAAAGAAATCGCGCACGTAGATGTCCAGCTTTGCCTGTGCGGTGTCCTTCTCCTTGACCTCCTTCGCCCGGCCCGCCTCTGCCGCAGACCCGGCCTGCACGATGGGCTCGTAGCGCGTCACAAAGGCGTCAATGTCCGCCCGCAGCGCGGCAGGCAGCAGCGCATTCAGGCTGGGTTCAGCCGCTGTGGCGCTGAGCAGCGTCTTCAGCACGGCGAGGCGGTCTTCATCAGAACCAGGGGCGGAGTAGGTCGGCATGGGAATGAGGGGTGAAGGGTGGTTGGGTCGGGGAATGCGGTGATAAGCCGCCCGAATCGAATCAAATCGGCGCGAAAAACGCCAGCCTCTTTTCGGGAAAAAACGCCCCCGTCGCCGGGAACGCACGCCTTCACCGGCTCGGAAACGCACCCGGAGCCGCGTCCGGGTCGATTTCCGCTGGCGGCCCCCCAGGCGGAGCCGGGGACGGAAGCCTCCCCGCCGCCCGAAACACCCCCGGATTCCGCTCCGGGCCGATTTCCGGCATCAAAAAAGCGCCCGGAGCCCACAACGGGCCAATTTCCGGCAAAAAAGG
>Ga0247837_1003108_pt1 | contig 29808 bp, 33 predicted proteins | sample LaCtaG_2_FD_187115 | JGI IMG/M metagenome (GOLD analysis project Ga0247837, IMG submission 187115) | Freshwater microbial communities from meromictic Lake La Cruz, Castile-La Mancha, Spain - LaCruzMarch2015_14.5m | ecosystem: Environmental > Aquatic > Freshwater > Lake | place: Spain: Castile-La...
GTAATAAGGTGAACCAGTTGAGTATGTTACCTGAACTAGTTGAGTGCAGTACCTAAACTAATTGAGTAAAAAGGTGAACCAGTTGAGTATGTTACCTGAACTAGTTGAGTGCTGTACCTAAACCAATTTAGTACCGTAACATAACTAGTTTAGTAAAAAGGTGAACCAGTTATGTATGTTACCTGAACTAGTTGAGTGCAGTACCTAAACTAGTTTAGTATCGTAACATAACTTGTTTAGTAAAAAGGTGAACCAGTTATGTATGTTACCTGAACTAGTTGAGTGCAGTACCTATACTAGTTTTTGTCCATGGTTGGTGTCCTCACCAATCGAATAGTGGATTGGTGAGGACACCAACCATGGACAAATGGGTTATGCGTTGCTAAGCCTTTAGATGGGTAAATTATACAACAATACCTATCAAATTTTCAAAACCTGATAGGTATAATTTCAAAAATATGGGACTATTCTGCACTGATTATTATTTAATTGCTTAATATCAATATTTTTTTTTTAGAAAAGGCTTTATTTTTTGTAAAAAAAAAATACTTTTGCACTCCCCAAAACGAAAGTAATGGAAAATTGTCTGATGGTGTAACTGGCAACACAACTGATTTTGGTTCAGTAGAGTCTAGGTTCGAGCCCTAGTCGGACAACAATTTTAGTTTCAAATTATTTAATTAGCTTACTTAACGCAGTTTAGGTAAGCTAATTGTTTAGAAACACGATACTTAAAATTCTAATCAATGTCAAACAATAACCAAGTAAAACTATTTTCGGGTACTAATTCACGTTATTTATCCGAGAAAATTGCTGAAGCATTCGGTCAAGAACTTGGTGATTGTACAACGGCAAGGTTTAGTGATGGCGAGTTTCAGCCAAGTTTTAACGAAAGTGTTCGTGGTTGCGATGTGTTTTTAATTCAATCTACTTTTGCTAATTCCGATAACTTAATGGAATTGTTACTAATGATTGATGCTGCAAAACGTGCATCGGCTCATTATATTACAGCAGTTATTCCTTATTTTGGAATGGCTAGGCAGGATAGAAAAGATAAACCACGCGTAGCAATAGGATCGAAAGTAGTAGCTGATATGCTTACTGCGGTAGGTGCAAGCCGAGTAATGACTATGGATTTACATGCTCCTCAAATTCAAGGATTTTTTGAAATTCCTGTAGATCACATGGATCCATCGGTAATATTTTTACCTTATATTAAAAAATTAGCAAACGTAGGAAACTTAATCATTGCTTCGCCCGATATGGGTTCTACAACCAGGGCAAGAACTTATGCTAAAGCCTTAGGAATTGACATGGTAATTTGTGACAAAGAAAGACGCAGAGCCAATGAAATAGCCTCCATGACTTTAATTGGTGATGTTAGCGGCAAACATGTAGTAATGGTAGATGATATTATTGATACTGGAAGTACATTGGCCAAAGCTGCTTTATTAATGAAAGAAAAAGGTGCTTTGAGTGTTCGTGCTTTTTGTACACATCCTGTTCTTTCGGGTAAAGCCATTGAAACCATTGAAAATTCGGTAATTGATGAATTAGTGATTACCGATACTATTCCATTAAAACAGGAAAGTGCTAAAATAAAAGTATTGAGTTCAGCAAATTTGTTTGCCGAAGCAATTAGAAACGTAAATGAACACGGAAGTATTAGTTCATTATTTGACTTACAAAAAAATTAAATAAATTATAAACAAAAAGCAAGATTAGTATCGGGAATTTCGAAATGGGTTTTGCCACTTAAAAAAAACAAAAAGGAGAAACAAAAAGAATGAAAACTTTAGCAATGTTTGGTTACAAACGCAACGATTTAGGAAAAGCAGCTACAAAAGCTGTTAGAGCAGCCGGAAAAGTACCTTGTGTGCTTTATGGTGGTAAAGAACATATACATTTTACTATGTATGAATCAGATTTCAAACTTTTAGTTTATACTCCAAATACTTATAAAGTACAATTGGATATTGACGGTACTATTTTCAAAACTATTTTGAAAGATATTCAGTTTCATCCTGTAAACGATTCTATTAGACATGCTGATTTTTTAGAATTAAGCGAAAACAAAGAAATTGAAATATTAATTCCTATCAAATGTGTTGGTAATTCAGTAGGTGTTCGCCAGGGTGGTAAGTTAGTAATTAAGCAACAAAAAGTTAAAGTAAAAGGTTTACCAGCTAATTTACCTGAGTTTATTGAAATAAAAATAGATGCTTTAGAAATTGGTAAATCAATTGTTGTAAAAGAATTATCGTCACCTAATATTGTATTATTAGATTCACCAAACAATCCAGTTGTGATTGTAAAATCAACTAGAGCAGCAGTTGCAGCAGCTTCAGATGACGGAGGTAAAAAGAAAAAATAATTGGTTTAAACCAAAATCAAACAAAAAGAGGCATTTCGTTATGAAATTGCCTCTTTTTTTTGTGTTTATTGGTTGGTGTTTTTAATATGAGCATCAACTTAAGTAATTGAAGAATAAAAGTTAATCCTTATAGCTATCGCATGTGCATCAAGCTAATAACACTAAAAAGAGAAACTCCTTCGGAGTTTTCCTTATCTAGAGGAATATGATATAGTTATCAGGGAGGAGTCATTTTTCAAACTTATAGTCATTGACTGATTGTAATCGCCTAGGCGTCAACTCAAGTTAATGATCATATTGAAAACACTAAATGCAGACAATATAAAATTACATTCTTGGTCGCCAAGCAATTTCGGTAGCACCAGCATCAATTACTATTTTGCGCGAAAGCATGAATATATAATCGCTTAATCGGTTCAAGTATTTTGGAACAATTGGATTTACTTCGGTTTCAGTAGCCAAGTGAACAACTAATCGCTCAGCTCTGCGGCAAATACAGCGCGCCACGTGGCAATGCGATGCAACAATATTGCCACCAGGCAACACAAAACTTTTTAGTTCTGGTAAAGTTTTATCCATTAAATCCATTTCGTTTTCCAACAGTTCAATGTCTTTTTCAAAAATATCTGGAACTTTCATTTTACTTTTTTCAGGGTCACTAGCCAAAAGGCTTCCTATGGTAAATAATCGGTCTTGAATTTCAGCTAAAATTTCTTGTAAATGAGTGTTTGTTAAACTATCTTTTATTAACCCAATGTACGAATTTAACTCATCAATGGTACCATAACTTTCTATTCGCAAATGAAATTTTGGAACCCTCACACCTCCAATTAGTGAGGTTTGGCCTTCATCGCCAGTTTTTGTGTATATTTTAAACGACATAATTATATTTAATTACAAACTGTTAGCAATATAGTTTTATTTATATTTTTGGAAAATAAAATTCAATATTCAAATTTGAAGTTGCTAAGTTATTAAACAATTAGATTTACAAAATGAAAAATCCTGAATTAGAAAGGTTGAGATCAAATTTACTTGATTTAGAAAATCAGTTTGATGATTTAGATATCAATGAATTTGAAGAAAGGCTTTTAAACCTGCAAGATGAGTTAATAGCTTTTAAAGCAATAAGTTTAAAAGAAGAAGTGAATGATTTTATTAAATTAAAGAAGAAAATTAACAATATAAAAAAGAAACATAATTTTCATCAAGAACAATCTGAAAAAGATAGAATGTTCCCAAATATTGAGTTAACTAATAACCTAGATTCAGTTTTTGACGATGATTTAGAGGATGATTTTTAGAGAAACAGTAGCTGTTTTGAATGCTTTAAATTACAAATAACTTAGAAAGATAAATTATTGATAGAATTGAAACTCTCCATTTAGTTATCTATAGAAACATAATTAACATAGTTTTAGGTTATGATTTTTTTAAGTTTCGTTTATTTTCCAATAATATAAAAACAGATATTTTATTATATAAGCAATTTCATTTCCTAAATTGAATATTGTAACCTAAGAAATTGGATTTGATTATTTTAAAAATGCAAGTAATGAAATATTTTAGTTTGCGCTTTTTACCACTTTAAAATGCTAATTTTCACCTAAAAATAATTATTCTAAATTGTATATTTCAAGTTTAAATACAAAAAGTTTAACTACTATTGCGCTCATTTATAAAAACAGGAGAAGTATAATATTCTAGGAATTAGAAAATTAAGTTTAATTGGATAATTTAAAACTTTTTTTACAATTTTTTCTACAAGTGTTTGTTATTCTAAACATAATGATATACTTTTGCCACCCCTAAAAAAAAGAATAAAGCTGTGGATTCATTGAGTTACAAAACAATATCGGCTAACAAAGCAACAGTCAACAAAGATTGGTATGTGTTTGACGCTGAAGGACAAACTGTAGGACGTTTCTCTACAAGATTAGCAAATATGTTGCGTGGAAAGAACAAAGTAAACTTTACACCAAATGTTGATTGTGGAGATAATATCATAGTTGTCAATGCTAGTAAAGTGCGCTTTACTGGAAATAAATTAAACGATAAAGAATACAAATTCTACTCTGGTCATCCAGGTGGATTGAGAACTGAAACTGCTAAGCAGTTATTAGTTCGTAGACCAACTTACGTTGTAGAACATGCAATAAAAGGTATGTTGCCTAAAAACAAATTGGGTGCTGAAATATTCCGCAACCTATATGTTTATGAAGGTGCAGAACATCCTCATGCACCGCAACAACCAAAAGAACTTAAATTTTAAAAATGGAAGTGAATAACGCACTAGGAAGAAGAAAAACTGCTGTTGCTCGAGTGTACCTATCAGTAGGAACGGGCAATGTAACGGTAAACGGTAAAGATGTGAAAGAATACTTTCCATCACTTGTAATGCAAAATGCTGCTTTAAAACCTTTTGAGGTTACCAACACTGTTGGTCAGTATGATGTAAGAGTACTTGTGAATGGTGGTGGAACATCAGGCCAATCCGAAGCAGTTAGTTTAGGAATTACAAGAGCGCTTGTAAAATTCGATGCAGAACTGAAGCCTGCCTTAAAAGCAGTTGGTTTAACAACACGTGATCCAAGAATGGTTGAACGTAAAAAACCTGGTCAGAAAAAAGCTCGTAAGCGTTTCCAATTTGTTAAACGTTAATAAAAAGGTACACATAAAATGGCAAAAATTACTCAAGAAGAATTATTGGAAGCAGGTGTTCACTTTGGTCACCTTACCCGTAAGTGGAGCCCTAAAATGGCACCGTATATTTTCATGGAAAAGAACGGTATTCACTTAATAGATTTAAATAAAACTGCAGTTAAGTTAGAAGAAGCTGCTCACGCTCTAAAAAATATCATACGCTCTGGTCGCAAAGTAATGTTTGTGGCAACTAAAAAACAGGCTAAAGAAATTATTGAAGCTGAAGCTAAACGCGTTAACATGCCTTACGTAACTGAACGTTGGTTAGGTGGAATGTTAACAAACTTTCAAACTGTTCGTAAGTCAATCAAAAAAATGCAAATGATAGAAAAAATGGGTATCGATGGTACTTATACTAATATCAACAAAAAAGAGCGTTTAATGTTAGACAGAGAAAAAGAAAAATTGACTAGATTAGTTGGTGGTATTGCGGAAATGAATCGTACTCCTGCAGCTTTAATTATAGTTGATGCAAAACGCGAACATTTAGCAGTAGCTGAAGCAATTCGTTTAAATATTCCAACTTTTGCTTTAGTTGATACCAATACTGATCCAAACAATATTGATTATCCAATTCCAGCAAATGACGATGCAGCAAAATCAATCGCTTTAATTACAAAATACCTAACCGATGCAATAGTAGAAGGAATGGCTGAACGTAAGAGCGATAAAGAAAAAGAAAGCGATAAAGATACTATAGTTGTAGCTGAAACAGAAACCGAAACAGCTGAAGCTTAATTTATAAAATTTGTATAATATTTAATAAGGAAAAGAGAATTTGGATTTTGGTTCAAATTCTCTTTTTTACAAAATGGAATTTGCTGTTTTTTTACAGAAATTCCCAATCTTAAAATTTTAAAACCATAAAAAAATATAAAAATATGTCGATTACAGCAGCAGATGTAAACAAATTACGCCAAATGACTGGTTCAGGAATGATGGATTGTAAAAAAGCTTTAACTGAAACCAATGGTGATTTTGAAGCAGCAGTAGATTTATTACGCAAAAGAGGAGCTAAAGTTTCAGCTGCTCGTGCAGATAGAGATGCTAAAGAAGGTGCAGTTATTGCAAAAACTTCAGCCGATAAAAAATTAGGAGTTATTATTCATTTAACTTGCGAAACTGATTTCGTTGCAAAAAATGATGATTTCGTTGCTTTTGCTAATCAAATTGCTGATTTAGCTTTAGCTAACAAAGCCGAAAATGTAGAAGCTTTAAAAGCTTTAACAATGGATGGTTTACCATTATCTGAAAAATTATTAGAACAAGTTGGTAAAATTGGCGAAAAAATAGATGTTATCAATTATGTAATAATGGATGGTGAAAACATTGTTCCTTACATTCATGCTGCTAATCGTTTAGGAGTTTTGGTTTCATTGAACAATGAAGCTAGTGATGCAAATTTTTTAGCTGGAAAAGATGTAGCTATGCAAATTGCTGCAATGAATCCAATTGCTTTAGACAAAGATGGTGTTGATGCTTCAATCATTGAACGTGAAATTCAAATTGGAAAAGATCAAGCCATTGCCGAAGGTAAACCAGAAGCCATGTTAGAAAAAATTGCTTTAGGCAAATTAGGTAAATTCTATAAAGATAACACACTTTTGAATCAAGAATTTGTAAAAGATAGTTCTAAAACTATTACACAAATGTTAGACAATGTAGAAAAAGGCTTAACAGTTAAAGCTTTCAAACGAGTAGCACTTGGTTAATAAAATCTTTAAAAGTCCCTCACAAGGGACTTTTTTTTTGTGCTATTATTGCATTTGAAAATAAATTGTTAAATCCCTAAAAATTATCAAAATGAAATACAAACGCGTACTTTTAAAATTAAGTGGTGAAGCCTTAATGGGCGACCAACAATACGGAATTGATCCTAAAATATTAGAGCAATATGCTCGAGAAGTAAAACAAGTAGTTGATATGGGTGTGGAAGTAGCTGTGGTTATTGGTGGTGGAAATATATTTAGAGGTGTTCAAGGTGTAGCTGGTGGAATAGTTGATAGAGCTCAGGGCGATTACATGGGAATGTTAGCTACAGTAATAAATGCTATGGCTTTGCAAGGTGCTTTTGAAAAATATGGTATAAAAACCCGTTTGCTTTCGGCTATAAAAATGGAGCAAATTAGTGAACCTTTTATTCGCAGACGTGCAATTAGACATTTAGAAAAAGGTAGGGTAGTAATATTTGGTGCAGGTACTGGAAATCCATATTTTACTACCGATTCAGCTGCTTCGTTAAGAGCAGTGGAAGTTGGTGCAGAGTTGGTTTTAAAAGGTACTCGCGTGGATGGAATTTACACTGCTGACCCTGAAAAAGATAAAACTGCTACTAAGTTCGATACCATTAGTTACCAAGAAGTTTATGAACGTGGTTTAAACGTAATGGACATGACAGCTATTACGCTTTGTCAAGAAAATAAATTAGCCATTGTGGTTTTTGATATGAACAAAGAAGGCAACTTTTTAAAAGTTTGTCAAGGTGAAACTATAGGTACTTTAGTTTGCTAAATAATATTCACTATTTATGTTTTCACAGCTTTTAGTTGATTTACAAAATGGAAATAAACGTGCTTTAGCACGTGCCATTTCATTGGTAGAAAATAACACTGAAGGCTATGAATCGTTATTAGAGGGAATAAACTTTAACAAAAAAGTTCCAATTATTGGTGTTACAGGTCCACCTGGAGCAGGGAAAAGCACCTTAATAAATGCATTTGCAAAACATTTATTAGACCAAAATAAAAAGGTTGCCATCATAGCCGTTGACCCAAGTTCGCCTTTTAACAAAGGTTCGCTTATGGGCGATAGATTGCGAATGAGCGAACATTTTTTAAATCCAAATATTTTTATTAGAAGCATGGCCACCAGAGGAAGTTTGGGTGGTCTTGCTCCTAAAATTTTTGAAGTAGCCGATTTAATTCGTGCTGCGCAATTTGATATTGTTATTATTGAAACTGTTGGTGTAGGCCAAAGTGAAGTAGAAATCGCTAGTTTAGCCGATACAACTGTTTTGGTTTTAGTTCCTGAAGCTGGCGATGATATTCAAACCATAAAAAGTGGTGTAATGGAAATAGCCGATGTATTTGTTTTAAATAAATCGGATAGGAGCGGGGCTGATACTTTTTATAAAAACTTGTGTGCCTTAACACATAGTAATTCATCTAATAATTGGGAAACTCCAGTTATAAAAACAATTGCACATAAGTATATAGGAATGGTAGAATTAGAAGAAGCTATTTTTAAACATCAACATGCAGATAATTTATTTGATAAAAAGAATTTATTATTAGCCGAAAAAGCGGTGATGTTAATTAAAAACCAACGTGTTAAAGATTTGAACTTTGAGCAAATTTTAAACGAACTCAAACAAATTAGCAATCAGCAAAACTTTAACATCTATCGCTACGTTAAAAAATATACAATATAATTTTTTATGAACATAGCAATCATTAGTGGCTCAGCAAGGGCAAATAATAATACTTTACGTGTGGCAAAAGCCATTCAATTACAATTGACAAATTTGAATTATCAATCCAATATTATTGATTTTACTTATTATGATCTACCGCTAATCAATCAAGGGAAAATTGACATCAATAATTGGACTGAATTTCAAGAAAATTTGATTTCAAAATGGCAAAATGCCGATTTAATCATAACTATTTCGCCAGAATATAATTGGAGTGCAACACCTGAATTATTAAACATGTATAATGCAATAGGAGTAAAAGAATACTTGGATTTATTTGCCGAAAAAACCTTTGCATTTGTTGGAGTTTCATCAGGCAAAGGTGGTAAAATGCCTTGTTTACAATTAATTCAAGTAGTTGGAAAATTGGTAAGTTTTAGCAATAGCCAATCTATTATTTCACCTAAAATATTTGAATCGCATTTTACCAAAGAAGTGTTAGATGAAAATGGAAATTCGTTAGGAAATTCCATGTTCGACAAAGGACTGCTAGATTTTATAAACTACAATTTATCTGTTACTGAACGTTGGAAAAAGTAGTTATTTTTTTATATTCCATCTGTAAATAATTCTGTAATCTGTAAAGTTTGCATTTTGGTTATTTGCAAATAATGAAACACCTATACTCCAGTTTTTAGTAATTTTATATGCAATGGTGTGCCTATGGTAAATCCAGTTAAAATAAGGAACATCTTTATATAAATAAACACCAAAATATTGTCCCCAAGTAAATCGGTGAAACAAAAATTCATGACCTATAAGTGTTCCAAACCTTTGGTAATTGAGAGAATCTAATTTATCGTACCATAACCTATACTCAATTGATTTATCGTTAATCCATTCTAAGCCAATAGCCAAACTATGCGATTTTTTTTTGCCAAAAGGTTTGTTATAACTAACTGCAATTCCATTTACCCAAAAATAGCTAAAAAAATTAACAGGGGTAGTTTTATAGGTTGCAAATGTTGCTATTTGTAAATTACTTTTGCCTTCAAATTGTCCATTCCTTTTCTTAAAATCTAATTTTTTGTTTGCATCAGGAACAATTCTTCTATGATAAGAAAGTGCTGCTGTTATGTAATTAACACCTAAATTGGGGTTCCTATTTCCTCCATTTGAATAGTGATTGAGTATTACTTTAGCTCCAATTTCGTTGGCATCATTGATTTTAAAATTGGTAACTAAACCAAATCCTAAATAATAATTTATATAATTACTATATGATCGATTTTGCGGATTTGAAATTTGATTGTAAGGATGAAAGACAAAGTTGAAACCACCATTAGCTTTAAAGGCAAAATTCAGTTTTTTTATCCTTAAAAAATTAGATTCTAACGTATAAAACAAATTGATATTATCTCCTAAAATAGTATTGTCGAAATAGAAATAGTTGATACCAAATCCAGTTAAAAAACCACTTTTGTTGTAATGATTGTCGAAAGTATCATTGCGTTTTCGTAATAATTCCATTTCTAAGCCAAGTACCAATGCGTTTTCTGAGTGTTTTGCGCTTGAAGAGTGCGCCCAAATAAAACCTCTGTGTAAATTGGTTCTTAAAAAATAAGAAGTGTTTTTGAACAACAAAGAATCGTTGTTTGCAAAACAAACATTGGAAAATAATAGTAAAATATATAATCCAAGAATTTTACCCATTTTTCCTTTTTAAAATATAAAAAACAGGAACACCAATTAACACCAAAAACAAGCCAGAAAATGCAAAAGCTGGTTTGTAAATCAATAAACTTACACATATAATGAATGCCATTAGCATATATGCCGCTGGCAAAATAGGATATCCAATTACTTTATAAGTGCGTTCTGCATTTGGTTGTTTTTTGCGTAAAATAAATACAGCACCAACTGTTAAAATATAAAACACCAAAACAGCAAAAACTACATAATCTAACAAGTCGCCATAAGAGCCAGAAAGCACTAAAATACATGCCCAAATGCCTTGATAAATCAATGATTTTTGAGGTGACTGATGTTTGTTTAACTCACTTGCTTGTTTAAAAAACAAACCTTCATCGGCCATTACTTTATAAACACGAGAGCCACTTAAAATAATTCCATTTACACAGCCAAAAGTTGAGACCATGATAAGAATAGCCATGATTATTGCGCCTTTTTCGCCAAATACTTTTTGCAATAAAAGTGTGCCAACCCTACTTTGTTCCGCATGTTGAATTTCGGAAATAGAAAGTGCGTTGATGTAAATAAAATTGATGAGAATGTATAAAAACAAAACACTTCCTGTTCCTATCAATAACGATAATGGTAAATTCCGTTTAGGATTCTCTATTTCGCCAGCAGTAAAAGTGATATTGTTCCATGCATCGGCACTAAAAATAGAACCAACTAAAGCTGCTGCAAAAATGCCAATGTTTAAGGTAAATGGAGTTGATAAGTTTTGAACTGGTGCTAATACTTCGTTATTGGTTAAAATAAAATACAATCCTGCAAAAATAATAAACAGCAATGAGCCAATTTTAGCAATGGTAAAAACGTTTTGAAGCAAAGCTGCATGTTTTACTTTTCCAAAATTGAAAATGGTTAAGAGTGCTATCAATGTTATGCCTAACAATTGCGCAGCACTAATATTTAAAGTGTAAGTGTTGGTAATTATTAAAGAAAATAAAATATTTTTTTCGCTAAAAACAGGGAAAATTACTCCTGTAAATTTAGCAAAACCAACTGCTACTGCAGCAATGGTTCCTGTTTGAATAATAGTAAATAATGTCCAGCCATACAAAAAACCAAATAATGGTGAATAGGCTTCTTTTAAATATACATATTGTCCGCCAGCTTTAGGCATCAAGGCTGCTAATTCGCCATAACTTAATGCAGCAAAAATGGTAAGCACTGCAGTAACCACCCAAGCTAAAATAAGCATGGTTGGAGTTCCTAATTCGGTAAGCATTCCGGCCGAAACAATAAAAATACCTGAGCCAATCATGCTGCCCATTATGAGCATTATACTATCTAATAAATTTAGTTTTTTATTCATTTATAAATTGTTGATTGGAAAATCAATGGTCAATTATAAATAAAAAGTTGGGGAAAATATGCAAAATGTTTTTTTATAAATTAAAAATAGCAATACTTTTTTCTTTTAAAATTCGATGGTTTTGATACTTTTGAAGTATGAAATACATTTTATCTGATAGTGGGAAAAAAGAAGCTGTTTTGATTCCAATAAATGAATGGGAGTCTTTATTAAATGAGCAACAAGAAATGAAACACTTTTTAAAAAGTATCAATAAAAAATACCCAGGACATACAGAAAATTTAGCAGCTTTTCAACAGAAAATAGAAGCAGCAAGAGAACAATTTAAGAACAATCAATTTGTTGCTGATACTGAATTGGATTCAATTATTAGTAATTGGTAAGAAATGATATATTCAATTTATTGGTCAGAAAATGCTTTATTAACTTTAAAAGATATTTTTGATTGGTATAAAGAAGATTATTCGTATACAAGAGCACAAAAAGTAATTAAGTCAATTAGAAAAAAAGTAAATAGTATTTCAGAAAATCCTTTTCACTTTCAACAATGCTTTCAAGTGTTGAATCCTAATCCAAATATTCGAAATTGTTTGGTTCATCAAACTTTTTGGGTAGTTTTTGAAATAGAAGAAAATCAAGTAAGAATTTTAGATATTATAAGTGGATACCATAACCCAGATCTTTTCGAGAATATTAGTTACTAAAAACAGTTGATTTATGTTTTAAATAGAAACAGCAATTGCCTTGGCACAATTTTCACCATCCATGGCGGCACTTACTATTCCGCCTGCGTAACCTGCTCCTTCGGCACACGGATACAAACCTTTTATTTGAGTATGTTCAAATGTTTCTTTGTTCCTTGGTATTCGAACTGGCGAAGATGTGCGGCTTTCGGTAGCTAATAAAATGGCTTCGTTTGTTAAATAGCCATTCATTTTTTTGCCAAAAGCTTTCATAGCTCCTTGCAAACTTTTTGCTACATAATTGGGCAATATTTCACTTAAATTCCTACTTACGGTACCGGGTAAATAGGAGTTATTTGGTAATGTAGAGGAAGGTTTATTATTCACAAAATCTACCATTCGTTGCGCAGGTGCTTGCAATGTTTTATTGCCTTGTTCAAAACAATTTTGCTCCACCATTTTTTGAAAATACATTCCGGCTAACGGTCCGTGTTTTTCAAATGCTTTAAAGTCTTCGGCATTAATTGAAACCACCATACCAGAATTGGCAAATGGATTATTTCGCTTAGAAGGACTCCAACCGTTTACCACTATTTCGCCAGGGGCTGTCATGGCAGGTGCAATAATTCCACCCGGACACATACAAAAACTAAACACCCCACGGCCATTTACTTGTTCTACCAAACTGTAACTAGCTGCTGGCAAATATTCGCTTCGTTGAGTGCCGCAGCGGTATTGAATGCTATCAATTAACGCTTGCGGATGTTCAACCCTAACGCCTAACGCAAATGGTTTAGCTTCAATTTTTATTTGTTTGCGGTGCAATAATTCAAAAATATCTTGAGCAGAATGACCTGTTGCAAGAATTAAATTTCGAATTTCGTACCGATAGCTATCGGTATTCGAAATTCGAATTTCGTTATTTGTTATTGTAATTCTTTTTATTTTATCGCCTTCCAATTCTATATCGGTGAGTTTGGAGTTGAAGTGAATTTCGCCACCGCAGCTAATAATTGTTTCACGTATTTTTTCAATAATATGTGGCAATTTATTGGTACCAATATGCGGGTGACTTTCGTATAAAATACTTTCATCGGCACCATGGTAAACCAATAATTTTAAAATTCGGTTTACATCGCCACGTTTAGATGCACGAGTATATAATTTGCCATCGCTATAAGTTCCTGCACCTCCTTCGCCAAAGCAGTAATTACTTTCGGGATTTACCGTGTTGTTTTTGGTAATATTGGCTAAATCGCGTCTGCGTTCTTGTACATTTTTTCCTCGTTCAAAAATTACAGGTTTTAAACCCAATTCTATTAATTGCAAAGCAGCAAATAAACCCGCAGGACCTGCACCAATAATGGCAACTTCTTGCGCATTTGTAACATTTTTAAAATCAAATTCAATGGTTTCTTTTACAGGATTTTCGTTAATAAAAACATCAACAGTTAAGTTAATTCTTACTGGTTTTTTGCGTGCATCAATCGATTTTTTTTGAAACACCAAACCCGAAATTTCATTGGCAGCAATGCCATGATATTTACCAATAAATTTTTTGATGCCTTCGGCATGGCCTAATTCTTCTGGTAATCCAGTTAATTCAAGTGTTTTTTTCATGGTTAGGTTTTTATCCTAAAATTAGGTATGCAATGATAGAGAATAGTTTTAGTTAAGACAAAAAAGGTAAAATGTGTTTTCAATAAATAATTGATCAATACTTTTAACTCAAGAATATTGGAAAGAATATTTACTTTTGAAGTATGGAAAGTATTTTAATAAAACCTAAAACACAAAAGGATCTGACTTTTTTGCAAGAAATGCTAAAGTCGTTTGACAAAATAAAAAGCGTAGATTTATTAGATGAAAAAATGGTAGAAGAATTAGAAGACCAAGCTTTAGGAAGAGCTATTAAAGCAAATAGAAAAAATGATTTTGTCAGCAAGCATGAAATTATTAAAAAACTAAAGCAATAATGGATGTTTTATTTGAAAAGCATTTTTTAAAATCAATAGATAAACTTGGAAATAAAGAACTACAAGAAAGTATTATTGAAATAATTGAAAAAGTTGAAATAGCAAAATCTCTTGTTGAAATAAAAAATATAAAGAAACTTAGAGGATACCAAACTTTTTACCGTATAAAATTGAAAGATTATAGAATAGGTATTTCAATTGAAAATCAAAAAGTAGTTTTTGTGGAATTTGGTCACAGAAAAGATATTTACAGGAAGTTTCCTAAATAAAAAGTAAGTTAGTGTAGTGTTTCAATTTTATAACTCATCAAATAGCTCTTCAGCGTTGCGAGTTTTTAGTTTTCCTTCATTTGCCAAATTTAATTCATTAACAGCCTCGCTCAAGTTTTCTAAAACATTGGCTTTGTATGGTGTTAGTTGCTTGGTTTTTATAAAAGGAAAGTTTTTTAACAGTTCCAATACAAAAGGAACTTTTGCATCTTTTATTTCTAAAATCAATTTCATTTTTCTGCTTCAATTGCTTTACAAATATAATACTAGTTGTTTATTATTTGCTTCGATTAAATAATGTTTGAATTAAGTTATTAATGAAACTTTTGATAGGTGAAGAGCTAGAAGACCAAGCTTTAGGAAGAGCTATTAAAGCAAATAGGAAAAATGATTTTGTAAGTAGGGTTCACTCAAAAAGTAAGGCTTTCCAAAAATTGATTTTTTTTCAAAAAGATTCGAATAAATAGGTAAATATTTAATTTAATTGAAATACACTTATTTTTCAAAAAAGTATAGACGTGCTGTTGCACCAACCTGACCAGGTTGAGTACAACAACGATTGCTCCTATCATTGATTCACTTGTGTTTTGTAGCCTTGCATGTATGTTGTCCATGCCATACCATCGTTTTGCCTGTCCAAATTTTCCTTCTACACAATTTCGTTCACTTACTCCCTTTTTCAGTTCCTTAAGTTTTTCTTTGGTATGTTCTGTTGGTCTGCCCAAAGGTTTACCATTTAGTTGAATATTACGTTCTTTGCACCAGTTGCGATTGTTTCGGGTAATATATATTTGATCTGCGTTTATTTTTGATGGATAAAATCCGTTACGTTTTTTATAATTCTCGACACTTATTTCTAAATCCATTGTTTCATTATAACTTTCCCAACTCAACATATCCAAATAGGTTAAGCCATTATGAATACACACGCCAATTTTTGAACCAAATTCAACATTCACTCCTGCTTTACCTCTAACCATTGGGCGAACATGGGGTTGATGAATAGATACTATTCGATGTGCAATGCTGTGTGTTTTTTGTGTGTACATTTCTTGTTGCTGTCGATAAACTTCATTTATCACTTGCAAATATTTTAGTTCGTATTTGTTCAAAATACGGTAAAGACTGCTTCTTGTAGATAATAGAGTGTCGATGTGTTTCAAATCTCTTTTCACAAAGTTTAGTTGTTGCCCAACGGCAGTTCTAATTTTTTTGTGCGATTTATTCTTTTTCTTTGCCACATTCAAGTATAATTTTCGGGCATTAATTCTATACGTTCGAGGTTTTTCATGTTTGGTTTTGAGGCAAATTACATCAATGATTTCTTCTAATTTTTCTCTTGATTCGTTTAACAATCCTAAGTCTGTAGGGTATTGAATATCTTGCTCTACTATAGTTGCGTCAAGATTTATAGTGCCTTGGTTAGCTGATTCTGTAGCTGTATTTGGTGTTGCGTTGTTTCCATCCTCGCCATTGCTTTTGTCTTTAGGATCATTATGTTTTATGATAATCTCATTTATTGTTTGCCAGTAGTCTAATCCTAAGCGCTTCCTTATCTCTACAAACAAACTCGGGGCAAATACTTTTTCTTTTTGAAAGCTTGGCAAGCCCAACAAATACTGCATATAAAGGTTCTCTTGGATAACCTCAATACACCCTTCATCACTCAATTTTTCATGATGTTTGATGATAATTGCACCTAAAACAATACGAGCATCTAGTGCACCTGCACCCATGCTATTATCCATCTTGCTGTAATAATAACCAGATAATTTATCCCAAGGAATAATTTTAGCAAACTTTACCCAACGATTGTCTGAATCTAAATGTTCATCAAAAGGATTTGGAAATAATACATACTGATTATGGCTTTTTGATACTATCATCTGCAAGGCTTTTTAAGGTTTTATGGCAAATGTCTTGCATTTAATTTAGCTTTCTATCACTATTTATCAACTACCTAAGTGTGTAAGTGAACCCTATTTATGAATATTGGTTTTATGTTTTAACTTATAAAGTGTATAAACGAAATTTTATTCTCTTCCAAAAACCTCTAAATAAACCTTACTTAAATCAACATAACTTTGAGCATTGAGTTTAATCTTTTCAACTTGTTCGGGTGTAATTTGCTTAACCACTTTGGCGGGTGAACCAAGCACCAACGAATAAGGTGGAATTTGCATACCATCGGTCACTAAAGCATTTGCACCAACTATGCTAAAATCGCCAATAACAGCATTGTTTAAAATGGTGGAATGCATACCAATTAACACATGGTTTCCAATTTTTGCACCATGCACTATGGCCGAATGACCAATGATGCAATCGTGGCCAATATGTACCGGAAAATTAGGATCTACATGAATGACTGCATTGTCTTGTACATTGCTTCTGTCGCCAATAATAATGTCATCATTATCGCCACGAAGAACAGCACCAAACCAAATAGAAACTTCACTCCCCAAGTTTATATTTCCAAAAACAGTTGCATTATTTGCTATAAAAACATCCTTGCCTTTAACAATGGTTTTGGTTAAAGTTTGTTTCATTTTTTCTGTATCCAACATGGTTTATAAAGCTAAAGCAATGTCTAAATACACAAAAATATCATCGGGTAATTCATCGCCTTTTTTAGTAGCACGTTTATGTCCGGTTCTAACTATTAATAAATTGCTGTCAGGCACAGCAAAAATGTATTGTCCGCGTATGCCTCTGCAATAAAATATATCGTGTCCTTTGTGTTTCATAATCCACCATTGGTAACCATATTTATCGTTTGGTTTGCCTTCTGTATCTTTTAAATTGGCTAATTGAATAGATTCATTTACATACAAAGTATCCAAAAGTTGTTCACCATTACAATATCCTTTGTTGGTATAAAGTTTAGCAAAACGTGCAAAATCGCGGGAAGTGGCGTACCAACAGCAACTTACTTTTTCCATTCCGTTAGCTTTATCCAAACTCCAAAAAGCAGTTTGTTCGGCCCCTATTTTTTGCCATAAACTTTCAGCTGCAAATTGAGAAATTGATTTATCACCCAATACTTTTTTTAGAATAATTCCTAGCAACTGAGTATCGCCTCCTTTGTATTTCCATGTAATTCCAGGTGCATGTTTTACCCCCGATTTTAAAGTTAAAGCATTCACATCATCGCCATAATAAGCTTCGCTTGGCCATGCCATTGGACTTGAATATGTTTCGTCAAAGTCAATTCCGCTGCTCATGGTGAGCAAATGTTTGATTGTAATTTTTGCTTTTTCACCTTCTTTATAACTATCAATGTAATTTCCTACTGGTTCATCCACATTTTTTATTAAACCTTGTTTTATAGCAATGCCAATTAAAGTAGCGGTAAAACTTTTGGCCATACTGAACGAGTTGGTTACACTTTTATTATTGTATTGTTCCCAATAATTTTCATAAATAATCGAATCGTTTTTGATAACCAAATAAGAAGTTGTTTTAAAATCTTCCATTTTTTTCATCAAAGCCACATCAATTTTTGCTTTGTTATAATTTACCGATACTGGCCATGGTTGTGGTTTTGTAGCCGTCATTTCGCGGTATGGAAATGAATTTAGTTCATTAATATCTGGACTTAATTTACCACTAAAAATTGTCATGGCAAACACACGGTTTAAAAATGTTTTGCCTGAAATGAACATGGCAGCTTCGCCAATAACTAGTAAACTAATAATAACTATAAAAAACCATTTGATGAAATTCATATATGAGGATTGATTAATTGATTAAGATTCCAAATATAAAAATATTTGTGAAATATGGTTGGTTCAAATTATTGTAGTTGCCACAATTACTCTTCTCTAAAGCCTCAATAATATTGACTTCTTTAATTTTTTATTTGAAAATTATTCTAAACTGCACTAATTAATAAGCAAGATTATTAAACTAAAATTTTGAAGAACTAATAAAATACAGCAACAAATAATTTTGTTATAGTTCTAATAACCATATTTTTCTTTCCACCTAAGTTTTAAAAAATTCCGTTGTTCGTTTTCCCTAGCATTGTTTCCTGGCTCATAAAACTTTTGACCACTTATGCCATCGGGTAAAAATTCTTGAAGTATAAAATTGTTTTCATAAACGTGCGCATAATGGTAATCAGTTCCATAGTTTAAGTCCTTCATTAATTGAGTAGGTGCGTTGCGCAAATGCAATGGAACAGGCAAGTTTCCTGTTTTTTTAACAGTGCTCATGGCTTCATCTATGGCCAAATAACTGGCATTACTTTTTACCGAAGTTGCCAAATATATTACAGTTTGACTCAAAATAATTCTTGCTTCGGGCATTCCAATTATTTGAATTGCCTGAAAACAATTGGTGGCTAAAAGCAGTGCATTTGGATTGGCATTCCCAATATCTTCGCTAGCCAAAATAAGCATCCTTCGGGCTATAAATTCTATACTTTCACCTGCATCTAACATTCTGGCCAAATAATACACAGCCGCATTGGGGTCGCTACCTCGCATTGATTTTATAAATGCAGAAATTACATTGTAATGTTCCTCGCCACCTTTGTCGTACATAGCAGTTTTTTGTTGTAAAATTCTGGTTGTACTTTCATTATTTATTATAATAGGAGTGGAGTTGGTTTGAGTAATAATTTGCTCTAATATATTCAATAGCTTTCGAGCATCGCCACCACTATGCAAAAACAAAGCTTCGGTTTCTTTAAAAAATATTTCTTTGCTTCGCAACCATTCATCTTTAGCAATTGCTTTATCAATAATTTGCTGCAAATGTTCCTTATTTAAATCTTTTAAAATATATACTTGGCAGCGCGAAAGCAACGCGTTATTTACTTCAAAACTCGGATTTTCGGTAGTAGCTCCAATTAACACAATACTTCCATTTTCAACAGCACCTAAAAGTGCGTCTTGTTGGCTTTTATTAAATCGGTGTATTTCATCTAAAAACAACAAAACTTTACCAATTACTTTTGCTTCAGCAATAATTTTTCTAACATCGGCCACACCAGCATTGATAGCACTAAGGCCATAAAAAGGTAAGTTTAATTCATGTCCAATTATTCGTGCAAGCGTAGTTTTTCCAACTCCTGGAGGTCCCCAAAATATAATAGATGGAATGGTTTTATTCTGAATAGCTTCCCGCAAAATTGCACCTTTACCTATCAAATGTTCTTGCCCAGTATATTCGTCTAAATTGATTGGTCTAACCCTTTCGGCTAATGGTTTTTGAGTATTCATTTTATTGCAAATGTATTTGCAATAATAAGCATCAAAATTTCAGTTCAATAATTGCAACTATTTTATTTGTTTATAGTCAATCAGTTTTTATGGAAAAGCGCGATTCACTGCGGTTTTTTTTACATAACGACTATATAGCCTAAAAATTACTAATCCTAAAAAGAAGAATCTGCGTTTAAGCCTTATATGTTATCATTTGTCACTAATAATTGTGTTCAACTCTACAAATATAAAAGTCTGCTGTAGTTGGAAGTGAACTGAATATGTCTGATTGTTTTAAATTCTCAATTATACTGTCAATAGCAATTGCGTAATCAGAATTAGCTTGATTTTCATCGTCATTGTGATAATGGTCTAAATAAGAGTTCATGTCAAACCCATCATTGTCGCTTAGTTCTGTAAAACCTTGATATGTCCAGTCTCCTGTATTATTTTTTAAATCTTGTATTTCGTCATTAGTTGTATATCCTCCCCATTTCTCTTGGTAGTTTAGTAGTGTTTCTTCAAACTTTTCCACAGAGTTGAGGCAGAGCAAATTGGCGTCAATAGCAAATCCATAAAATGTTTCGTTTTGATGCTCCTTTGCAAAAGTTGAAATCTCCTGTTCAATATACTTTGTCAATTTAACTGTGTCAAAATTTGCCATATTCTTAATAGTTTGAAGCTGCTCTTACAATTACTAGTAACTTATAAATACACTCACCTTATACCTTCGTATTTTTATTTGTCGATTCAAATATATATTTGTTTTTAAAACTAACAAGTTATGTATTCGTACTTTTATAACCCCAAAAAACATTGATATTTAGTTTTGCTGGTTTTTTTGAGAGTTACTTTAGAGTAAAGTAACACGTTTTGAAAATAAAATGCCTTACTTCAGTGTGAAGTAGCACGTTTTGAAAATAAAATGCCTTACTTCAGTGTGAAGTAACGCATTTTGAAAAAAAAATGCCTTACTTCAGTGTGAAGTAACACGTTTTGAAAAAAAAATGCCTTACTTCAGCGTGAAGTAACACGTTTTAAAAATAAAATGCCTTACTTCAGTGTGAAGTAACGCATTTTAAAAAAAAATGCCTTACTTCAGTGTGAAGTAACGCATTTTGAAAATAAAATGTCCTACTTCAGCGTGAAGTAGCACATTTTGAAAAAAAAATGCCTTACTTCAGCGTAAAGTAACACGTTTTGAAAAAAAAATGCCCTACTTCAGTGTGAAGTAGCACGTTTTGAAAATAAAATGCCTTACTTCAGCGTGAAGTAACGCGTTTTGAAAAAAAAATGCCCTACTTCAACGTGAAGTAACTTACTAAATTTGTTTAATTTTATCTCCAACCAACTTTTTTTTAGTATAAGTTTCCATTTTGAACACTTTGAACTTATAAATTAATAAAATTTATTATTTAAGCCGAACAACCTTTTGATATCATAAATTCATACAAAACCATTTTTACAAATATCCAAACTGATTTAAATAAACAGAAAATACAATTTTTAGATTGATACATTTTTTATGCTTTACAATGCTAAAGTTACTGTTTATAATATTTACAAAATATTCATTTTTATAAGAAGTATTTTTCTATTTTTGAAAACCATCAAATGTTAAAACAAGGACTATATCAAAAACAACAGCAGAAGCTTTCTCCTTTGCAAATTCAGTTTATTAAGTTATTACAACTTACTACTGTCGATTTTTTGCAGCGAGTTGATTTAGAAATGATTGAAAACCCTGCTTTGCTTAGCAATAAAGATACAGATGCACTTCCTAGCGAAGACCCAAAAACTGAAACGCAAGATACTGATGAATACGAGAAAGATTCGAGTGTAGATGATTATTTGGCAAGCGAATCGTTTGATGTAAAAGAATATGTGAACGATGAATACGAACCCGATGGTTTTCATTTAAGTGATGAAGGAAATGAAGAACGAAAAGATTCACCAATAGCCGATACTTCTACCTTTCACGATGCTTTATTAGAACAGTTTAGCGCGGTAGTTACTTCCGAAAAAGAAGAAATTATTGGCAATCAAATTATAGGTACAATTGACGATGATGGTTATTTACGCAGACCTTTAGAGGCTTTGATTAACGATTTGGCTTTTTCTCAAAATGTAGAAACCAATTTGAGCGAAATTAAGCATGTATTGGCTAAAATTCAAAAACTTGATCCTCCTGGAATTGGTGCAACAAGCTTGCAACAATGCCTAATAATTCAATTGCAACGCAAAGATTATTACAACCGCGCCATTGAATTAGCCATTGAAGTTTTGGAGAAATATTTTGAAGAATTTACCAAAAAACACTACGAAAAAATAGCCAAAGAGCTTCATCTTGACGATGAAAAAATAAAGTCGATTATTGGAATTATTACCAAACTAAATCCTAAACCAGGCGATAGTTATGGTGGGCAAGCTGCCCAATATATTACCCCTGATTTTACTTTAAATGATGAAGGTGGAGTTTTAAGTATAAGTTTAAACGGACGAAATACGCCCGATTTGCGCATAAGCAGAACTTATATGGATGCCTTAAAAGCATACGATAAAAGTGATGCTCCCACCAAAGAACAAAAAGATGCGGTGATGTACATTAAGCAAAAACTTGATGGTGCAAAATGGTTCATTGATAGCATAAAACAACGTCAAAATACTTTGCTTACCACCATGAATGCCATTTTACAATACCAACACAAATATTTTGAAGATGGCGATGACAGCAAACTAAAACCTATGATTTTAAAAACCATAGCCGACATGACTGGCTATGATATTTCTACAATTAGCCGTGTGGCAAACAGTAAATATATTCAAACAAGTTGGGGTATAATTTCGCTAAAATATTTTTTTAGCGAAGGAATTACCAACGATGAAGGTGAGGAAGTAAGTAGCCGCGAAGTAAAAAAAATATTGAAAGAAGCCATTGATGTAGAGGATAAACACAAGCCTTTACCCGATGAAAAATTGATGGAAATATTGAAAGAAAAAGGATACAATATTGCCCGCAGAACTGTTGCTAAATACCGCGAACAATTAAATTTACCAGTAGCTAGGTTACGAAAAGAGCTTTAGAAATTCATGGATTTGTATTATGTAGTTGACGATATTTTTCCCGACTCGGTTATTACAAAAAGGAAAGATGGTATGCTAGCTGTTGGGGGCAAAATGAGTCCCGATTTAGTTTTAAAAGCTTACAGAAAAGGAATTTTTCATTGGTTCAATGATCCTGAGTTTCCTATGTGGTTTAGCCCAAATCCAAGAACTGTAATTTATCCAAGCGAAATTTATATTTCAAAAAGCATGAAAAAGGTAATTAAAAGTAACCAATTTCATTGCACCATTGATAAAGATTTTGAGCAATTAATTAGGCTTTGTAGAACCGAAAGGTTGAAAACCGAAGGAACTTGGATTAGCGAAGAAATAGAAGATATTTATAATATTTTACACCTAAAAGGTCACGCTCACAGCATAGAAGTTTGGTTCGAAAATAAATTAGTTGGTGGGCTTTATGGTGTAGCTATGGGCAAATGTTTTATGGGCGAAAGCATGGTAAGCACCATGAGTAATGCTAGTAAAATGGCTTTAATTTATTTATGCCAATATTTACAAAAACACGATTTTCATTTTATAGATTGCCAAATAGAAAACCCTCATTTAATGAGCATGGGCGCAGTAAATATTCCACGCAGCCATTTCTTAAAAGAGTTGAATCAATTTATGAATTTGAGCAGCAGTGCTTTTGAAAAAGAAAATTTATATAAAGAATTTAAATAGCTATTCTAACTTTTTAAGCCTCAGATTCACATATTAGTTGGTAAAGTATCAGTATTTGAAAAGCAAAAATTTCCATTTTTTTGTGATTTTTTATTCCGACAAGTTGTAATCAAAAATTATGTAAATCTGTGAATCTGTGGCTGAGTAGTTACGAATTTGAATAATCTATTAGTAAAAAGTAGGGCATTTTATTCTGCCAGGTAATCGGTAAGCTAAGCAAGTTGTAAAGGTCATGTACCAATCGTTATAGTTATCAGAACCTCTCATTGTACCTGCCACACTTGGAGTAGTTCCAATTATTTCATAACTTCTATCAGCTATTTGTTGAGTTCTTATACTGCTACTACTTAAATCAATGTATTTTCCACTTACGTCATCAATATAATCGGTATAAGTTTTTCTAATATTAAAGTTGGCTTCTAAACTAATGTTTCTAGCAAAAATCCATTTTGCACCAATTCCAAACGGAATGGCAAACGAATTAGTACTATAAGCTACACCTTCGGTTTTTAAATCACGAAGGTTTACAGTTTGGCCACCATAAACTGTTTGTGGTGTAAATTTAAATCCTGCAAATCCACCAAATATATAACCAGTAATTTTATTATCTAAAACACCATAACCATAGTTTGCAAAATTATATTCAACCAAAAAAGCAAGTTCAGTTATATTATCAGTAAAACTTAAGTTTCTTGTTTTATTAAAGGCAAAATTTTTGTCGGTTCCACTCACTTGCAGCGAGGTATACTGTCCAGTTAAAGCCCAAGTTTTGCTTAAATTCAATCGGGCAAATAAATTCAAAGTTGGTTTTGATTCTTTTAAAACTAAACTTGGTGCTAAGTCGCCCCAATAATTGGCCAATCCTATCCCTACACCTAAATCTATTTTTTGAGCTTGAGAACTAAAGGATTTTAAAATAAAAAATATAAATAATAGCTTTTTCAAAGTGGGTAATTTTAATTAAAAAAATTAGGGCAAGCTTGGCCTTTTGAGCGAATCATATAGCTAATAGTAATTCCAGTAATGATGTATATATCGCTTTCGAAATTATTTTTTTTGCTTCTTAAGTCTTTATCTGTAAAATGAGGATGTAACGGATCAATTTCAGTACTTCTATCGGAAAGGAACGCAGCAGTAGGGCCAGTATTTGATAGTACAACAGTGTTATCGGCATAATAACCGCCTACATCATCCAAATAGTTTGTGGTGGTATATCTTACTCCAGTTTCAAAACCAATTAAAAAAGCATCACTTATTCTGGCTCTAAAACCAATTCCAAAAGGAATTATTATTTCAGTTAAATTATATTTTTTTCTTTCGTTATAAACTGTAGAACCTTGACCTTCTGTAGCCAAAGGCTGTAATTCATAAACTTTACCTAATGAATCAGATTTTGGATTGAAATTAAATACGCCAATTCCAGCAAAAACATAAGGAATAAAAGGACGATTTTTCAAATTTCTCAAATCGTTTTTCAATAAATTGTATTCCAAGTGAGCACTAAACTCAAAAATATCGCTGTAAAAATTTAAGTTCCTAAGTTTAGAGGCATCTTTCGAACTTTGCTTGTCATCGCCACTAACTCGCCCATAACTTCCCATGCCTTTTACAGCTAATTTGTCCGAAAAATTGTACCTTCCAAATAACGATGCAGCAAAATAGGTATTATTGAAATTGATTTTTTCATCACTCAAATCACCTATGTAATGAGAAGTACCAAATAGCATCCCAATCTCAATTTGCTGCGCTTTTGCAGAAATGTAGGTCATTGTAAATATTATAAAAACTACTAATGGTTTTATTAGATTCATAGCAAACAAAAATATATATTTTTTTAAATGTTCAAAGCCTTTTTTTACTACTTGATAAATATATTATAATTTTAACGGATAGAATGTATTTTTATTTTATTTACTTATAAAAAATTTATTCTTCCTCTACATTATTCGTATTGGTTTTCAGGTTATTTAAGTAAAATTTACAATATTTTATAGTTCTTCCTTTTTCCGAAAAAAGTTTTTCGTAATGAGTAGTAATATTTCTCAAACTATCAAAAATGTGTGGTTCATGATGCACATTTCTAATTATTTCAACTGGTTTTATGTTCAAAATCTCCAACGTTTGTAAAGTGTAATCAAACAAATTATCGTCATCGGTTTTAAAGTGTATGGGGCCGTTTTGTTTTAAAACTTCTTTGTAAATGGCTAAAAATTCTGTATGAGTTAACCGGTTTTTCTCATGTCTTTCTTTTGGGAAAGGGTCAGGAAAAGTAATCCAAATTTCGTCCACTTCATTTTTTTCAAATACTTCATTTAGCTTTTGAACAGTCATTCGCACAAAAGCTGTATTTTGTAAATTTTCTGTTTGAGCTATTTTAGCTCCCTTCCACATTCTATTACTTTTTATATCTATTCCAATAAAATTGGTATGCAAATCTTGTTGTGCTAAATTCACTGTGTATTCGCCTTTTCCACAAGCCAATTCAAGCACAATTGGATTGTTATTTTTAAATACTTGCAATTGCCATTTTCCTTTTAAATGAAAAGGAAAATCGAAACAATTTTTTATAACTGCAAATTCTGCAAAACGTTTTAGTTTTTGTTGTCCCATATTACACAAATAATTTGTGTTTTTTATTTATTGAGGTTTTGTGTGATGTGAAGTTGGATGTTGAGTAGTTGGGTGATTGGCATGATGATTTACTCCTTTTGGCTTCTTTTTAAAACCATTTTTCTTCTTAAAATCATTAAACGGTTTGTGCTCTCTAACTTCAGGTTGGTAAAGTGGAGCTTCGCCTAAAAATACTGGCAATGGTAATTTTGTAACTTCTGCACCTATTAAATTTTCAATGCTAAAAAACCTTCGTTGGTCTTTCGGATTTATAAAAGTAATGGCCGTTCCAGTACTTTCTGCCCTTGCTGTTCTGCCTATTCTGTGAATATAATCTTCAGGATCTGGTGGAACGTCAAAATTAATCACCAAACTAATTCCATCCACATCTATTCCGCGCGAAAGAATATCGGTTCCAATCAATATTTGAACATTTTTGTTTTTAAATTCACGCATAATATCTTCTCGTTCGGCTTGTTCCAAATCGCTATGGAATGCTTTTATCGAAAAATTGGTGCGTTGTAATTCTTTGTTCAGCTCCTTTACTTTTTCTTTGGTTCCAGCAAAAATAATTACGCTTTTATGTTCCTTTTCGGTTAAAATATGTTTTACCAATTCTATTTTTTGAGCATCGTAAGCCATAAATGCTTGCTGTAAAATTCCTTCGGCTGGTTTGCTTAGCGCAATATTTATTTGCTCAGGATTTTTTAAAATTTTATTGGCTAAAGTTCTAATTTTTGGTGGCATGGTAGCCGAAAACAAAACAGTTTGCCTTGTAGTTGGTAAATAATTAATAATGCGCATAATATCGTCATGAAAACCCATATCCAACATTCTATCTGCTTCGTCTAATACCAAATGTTTCAAAGTGCTCATGTCAACTTTACCTGCTGAAGTTAGCATAGCAAGTAACCTTCCTGGCGTTGCTATAATAATATCGGCACCTTCGCGCATGGCTTTCTTTTGTTGGTCAAAAGCAGCACCATCAGTTCCTCCATAAATTGAAATAGAACTAATGCCTAAAAAGTACGCAAATCCTTCTACTTGTTGATCTATTTGTTGAGCCAATTCTCGGGTTGGTGCAATAATTAAAGTGTTTAAATTACGTGTTTCTGTTTGTACTATTTTATTTAAAATAGGCAATAAATAAGCAGCGGTTTTTCCAGTTCCAGTTTGAGCGCAAGCTATTAAATCTTTGTTTTCAATAATTAATGGAATGGCAAGTTCTTGAATAGGAGTAGGCTTTTCGTAGCCCATTGAATATAGGCCTTCTAATAGCCTTTGGTCAAAATTAAAGTCAGTAAAGTTCAACTGTTTTTGTGTTTAAATGATGATTTATTGTAATTGTTTTACTATAAAAATCATGGTAATATTTATAATTTTGGTCAATATAAGTATTTATTCTGCTAACTCAATTTTGGTAAACAATAATCAACTTTATTAAAAGTACTTTAGCGGATTCTATCGGCACTTTTTACCAAATCATCATCCTTTTTTATTAAGCGTAATACGCGCCAATTCAAGTAAAAATTAAATATCATTAGTAAAATTCCTAAAGTAGAATAAGGCATCAGTTTCCCAAATTCAAAACCTGGAATATAATTGATTGCTTTAGCAAAAACAGCTGAATATAACATGGCCATTACCAAAAAGTTTAAGCGTGTTAGTTTCATTTGTTTATCGCGGCTTTTGTAGCTAAAAATAATGCTGATGGTTAAACCAATCAAAATGGCTGCAATGGCTATTAAACCGTATTGTATGGTTTGTGATTTTAAAATACTTGTTTGTGTTTCGTGCCCACCAACCATGCTTTTTTGCACTTCGGTAACTTTAAAATAAAATATGTTCAAGTCATATTCGTCTACACCATTGGTTGGATTTGGTTGTTTGAGCGAAAGTAAACTACCACTGAACATTATTGAAGTAAGTACAATTATGGCTATTAAATATACTGTTTGAATGCGTTGAATCATTTGTGTTTTCTGTTTTAAAAGTTCGGCAATTTATGATTCTTTATTGAAATTTTTAAAAATGAAAAGTAGGATTAGCTTTGCGGAGCAATTTTTTTATATAAAATATTACCATGAAAGACGTTTTTATTATAGATGCTGTGCGCACACCGGTAGGTAAATTTGGAGGATCTTTAAGTACTATTCGCCCTGATGATTTAGGTGCTGAAGTAATCAAAGCTTTAATTGCTCGCAATCCAAACATTGACATCAATGAAATTGAAGATGTAATTTTTGGCGCTGCCAACCAAGCCGGAGAAGACAATAGAAACGTGGCACGAATGAGTGCTTTATTAGCTGGTTTGCCAATTACTGTTGGCGGAAATACTGTGAATCGTTTATGCGCTTCAGGCTTACAAAGTATAGCCGATGCAAGTCGTGCAATAGCTTGTGGCGATGGTGAAATATATATTGCCGGAGGCACAGAAAGCATGACTCGCGCGCCTTTTGTTATGGCAAAAGCTGAAACAGCTTTTAGCAGAACACCCGAAATTTATGATACCACTATTGGCTGGCGTTTTACTAATTCAAAACTGTCGGAACTTTACCATCCGTTTTCAATGGGCGAAACTGCCGAAAATGTGGCGGAGCAATGGAAAATTAGCCGTGAAGCGCAAGATGAGTTTGCTTTTGCTTCGCAATTAAAATACAAAGCCGCCCACGATTCAAATGTTTTTGCAAACGAAATTATTCCTATTAGCATTCCTCAAAAGAAAGGAGATGCCATTATTTTCAATAAAGATGAGCATCCCCGTTTGGGAACCATTGATGATTTATCTAAACTAAAGCCTGCTTTTAAAAAGGACGGTTCGGTTACTGCTGGTAATTCTTCTGGAATAAATGATGGCGCTGCTGCTTTAATTATAGCAAGTGAAGATGCTGTAAAAAAATATAATTTAACTCCAATGGCTCGTTTGGTAAGTAGGGGAATAGCCGGTGTTCATCCTTCTATTATGGGAATTGGACCAGTTCCTGCTACGCAAAAAGCTTTGAAACGTGCTGGATTAACCATGAATCAAATAGGATTGGTAGAATTAAACGAGGCATTTGCCGCTCAAGGTTTGGCGTGCATGCACGATTTGCAAATGAACCCTGAAATAGTAAATGTAAATGGTGGTGCTATTGCAATTGGTCATCCTCTTGGAGCAAGTGGCGCTAGGATTTCTACTACTTTAATTCATCAAATGCAAAAACAAAATGTTCAGTATGGTTTAGCTACCATGTGCATTGGCGTTGGCCAAGGTGTTGCGTTAATTTTTGAAAGAGTTTAGCGTTAGTTGATAGTTGTCAGTTGATAGGTCGTTGAGTTTACCCGAACGAAAAAACACTGAATATTGAATAAAAAATGTTGAATTTCGAAGGGTGTTTGCTCTGTCGTTGAGCTTTTCGAAACGTTTTAGTTTTATAGTAGTTGAGCCCTTCCGAAAAATATCAAACGATACGATAAAGGAACACAGAACATTGAATAATAAATAACGCATTTAGAAGTGAAGAACTAACGAAATTTATTGCCATTGTGGTTACTGATAAAAGTCGAAGTATAGCCAACTGATAAATGAACTAAAATATTTACACATTTAATGTAAACAACTGCAATTTATGTAAATACTTTTACAAGTATATATTAAACTACCATGCATACAGTAATTCCTTTTACACTTGTATGTTCCCACCTTAGTGCGCTGCAAACACTTTTACAATTATATGTT
>Ga0247837_1003110_pt1 | contig 29788 bp, 31 predicted proteins | sample LaCtaG_2_FD_187115 | JGI IMG/M metagenome (GOLD analysis project Ga0247837, IMG submission 187115) | Freshwater microbial communities from meromictic Lake La Cruz, Castile-La Mancha, Spain - LaCruzMarch2015_14.5m | ecosystem: Environmental > Aquatic > Freshwater > Lake | place: Spain: Castile-La...
ATTATTACTTGCGGGAGTAAGTGTTGCCTTGGCACAGCTTTGCTGTACTTGGCTGCGTCAACCTCATAGGAATGCATTATCAGACTAATACTAGTGAATCGAAGTTATGACATCTCGTCTTGGTCCCTCGATATCTAGTTCTCTTGGTCTCGTACTTTCAAACAGGGAACGCAGTTGCTGCTGGTACCGCCAGGTTAGGACACTTAAGCCTCTTGGGACAGGAGCAATTCAAAGGGCTGACGGCTCATATAATTGCGGTCGAGCGCCTGCAACAGAGCTAAAGTCAGCGCTCGAGGCAGGGCCATGACGAGGTCAAGCAGTCCCTTGCCCTTCACTTCCTTCAGCACAAGTGCGTTGAGTGTGTCTTCGGCGAGGTCTTTCGAAACGGCGAATACTGTTATTTCTGTGGGGTAGACTTGCTGTGCGAAGACTTCCGAGGCCGACAGAGTCTCTGGCGTCAGAAAAGGCAAGGCTTCATCATTCCCAGCGCCTGTATTTCCGTCAGACCTGGAGCGAACAACCGCTTTTCTCCGTTCACAAAGTACGAATTCCCATTGATCCAGCGCGCAGTGACTGTCGAGCCTTGCCTCAGGCTCTGAGATAGGCCGAGGGAGTTGGTAAAGTCCAGGATGAAGCCAGGCTCCAGCACATCTAGATCTGTAGTGGTTACATTTTCACTCAGACGAATCACTCCTTCTTCAGTAGCAAGCGAGACAGCATCAGAAGGTCTGACTCTTGGGCTAGGCTGAGATTGGGACTTTTTCCGGTCGAGTTTCTATGAGAGTTTAGTTCCCAGATCAGTTGGTCGCTTATTCTATCTTGCACCTATCAAGGCTAACTTGCTTCCCTTCTGTACTCTGTGCAACGAAGAGTTGATAGCCCAGCAGCGACTCTGGAAGGCTGAGTGACACGGCTGTGTGGGATGGGAGTAGCAGGGCTAACACCACTTCGTTAATTACTTAGGCTTGCGGATATTGCTTGTGCTTAATTGCTGACAGACCTTTCTGCACTATCCAAGAGTGCTTTTGGGTGAAGGGGGAAGTCAAAAGAACAACTGTCACCAAGACACAGCTGTCCCCTGTACCATCCATCGGTTGCACATTTCTTTCTTATATGCAGGGGCGCTAAATGCAACTCGGGAGCACTGTGGCTACTCGCTAATTAGGTCTTTTGAGAGGGAGCGCTTTCCTGCTGTGGAAGCGTTGCTTCTCAGTCTAATTGGCTGTTTAATTATTCCTCTAATGGTCAGCAGTTAAAGTCTCTTGGGACTGAAGAGTTCGGCTCCTAGTCCCCCTTTGCACAGTACTCTCATTTACAGCGTACCACTGTGGCTGCCGGCACATAATCGCAGTGCAAATCGGCTTACTTACATCTAAAGGAAATTAGCCTTGGGAAGTCTATTGCTCAACAGCCATATTTCCAGTATTCCGCGGCAATAACTAAAAGATTCAATGTCTGAAGTATGAGATGCAACTAGGGTAAGGCTAGAAGTCTGCTACCTCATCAAATAAGGCACCGGGTCAAACTCCTTCTCCGTCTCATTCTTGATCCTGCCTCCGTCCATGAAGAACAGCAAGTGTTGGCCGCAGTGCACAAAGTGCAGCACACCTGCAGCTGCATCCACTACAGGCGGACAGCAGGTCCTCACGTAGTGTCCGTGGTGTCTCTGTGCAGTGCTGGAGGTCTCCGCCAGCACTCCGTTTGACCCCATTTCGAAGCGAATCACTAAGAACTCGGTGTGGACTACGAGTTCACTACTGTCCACATATACACATCTGACAGGGTTACCAGGCAATTTGACTTGGTAATCTATATAGGTGTTCCTTGCAGGGGAATACCCCTCGATTATCCAGCTGCTCAGGTAGATGATTTCGTGGAAAAGACAAGGGTTGAAGTTGGCCCTAGGGATAGCCATTGGCTGTACGAACTGCCACATAGTGGCGAAGACCTGGTACCGCTCACTTCCTGTAATTGCTTCTCTTCGTCTCAAGTTCACATCCTCATATACGCTTCCGCCGAATACGAACACTGAGTTTCTCCACAGGATTAGCCCGTGGTAGGCTCGCACTGTGTGCATTGCAGGCAGGTCCTCCACTGCTCCCTTAGCATGTACGATATAAGCGGAGTTCCAGCCTTTGTGAGTCATATCTGTGTAAACCTTACAAGGCGCTCCGCCGCACACGAATATATTGTAGGAGTCCAGCAGCACCCAAGAACTGCTGAAAGCGTCCACATTTATCAACTTCTTGAGTGGTAAATTGGCACTCCAAGTGCGGGTCCGAAAGCTATAAAAGCGCAAATAGCGGCCTTGCAGGTCCACCAGCAGTCCAACTGCTGCAAGGTAACTGTTGACCTCTCTGAGTACGTTCGTGCTGAGAAGGGAGTAAGGGGAGCGGCAGTGCTTGGCCCACATCAGAGACACAATCTCTGTGTAGGCGTCGGAACGGTAGTCACGGCGGGAGGCTAAAAAGCTGAGGCACTTCCCCATTACTAAAATATGTGGCAATTGACAAAAAGCATGAAAGCTGACTGGGAAATCGACCGAACACTTCTATGCTTTATACCTCTTCACGGAGCCCTTTCTCCTGGCGTCCATATCCCAAAGTGGTGAGGGCTATCCAGCAGTAGTACGAAGACTTATTTCGAAATGAACCTATAGAACTAGCTGTACTTGGAGTTGCTGCAGGCCTGGCACTCTTCGCAGGTTGGGTAGTTAGCAAAGGTGCACTTTCTGCATTGCCAGCACTGGCACTTTTGGCAGATATTCCATTCGTTGGGGTTGCTAGCATAGTGACAAACTGTGCATGCCCAAAGGGTACAGGGGCACTGCCCAGTTGAGGCGGGATTAGAGCGGCGACAGTTGGAGCAGGTCCAGCCTTGAATCTGACTGCAGGCTTCACAGGGACCTGGCGCTCCGGCTTCCTTATTGCAGCTCGGACAGCGATACGTCTGACTTCTGGGGGTGTTACAGCGCCCACAGGCACTCAGAGCAACTTGGTTGTACTCGTATGTGCAGCGAGCGCAGGTCCAGATGCTCGGGTCCTTCCTTTCCTTGCTCCTCTGTCCATTCCCCATCCAAATGCTCGCCTGCGTAGGGTCTAGCATCACTGCTTTCAAGTTGACATACCCGCACTCACATCTCGTTTCGCCTGCCTTGATATCTCGCCCGTCCCTCGGACACTTCCAGGGCTTTCCTATCATGGAGGGAGACATGGAGAGTGTGTCCAAGCTAGCGAAGACTGCTTCCGGAGGAGGCATCATGGCTGGCAGAGAGCACTCGAGGTTCTGCCGGTACGTGATGATAATGCAGCGGAGGAGGAATTGAAGACTCGCAATGAGCTGAGCGATGGGGGTGTAGACGTTGATGCTAGGGTAGATTGCTTGAGCGTACCAACGAGTGGATTTGACCATATCATCTTGCATCAGGTCCAATAGTGGGGCTTTGTCCCCACAACAGCTAGGCCCTGCGCAGGTTCCGCATGCCACATGCCCACAGGCATACAGCCACATGTACCCCACATTTCCGTCTAGTAAACCCAGACTACATGTAGCGCATTGCACTGGAGTGTCGTCCATTTCTATATTTCCAACCTGCCTACCTACGTAATGAAAGACATGCTATCTATAGCAGTGCTTGGTGTAAGCAGCTGCACACCTCAGGTTTTCTAGCGCAACCTAGAGTTCTAATGGTGGATTCTCCTGGAGCGGAACCCGAGATTCGAGCGGAGTACCTGTTCAACGTGCTGGAGAAGAAGCAGTGGGAGACAATCCGCGGGCTGGTGGAGCGCGGAGTGAAGGCCTCAGTGTATGGTGAGGACCTGCAAGCCCAAAGCTTCCTACAGACGATGGCCCTAGGCCGCTCCATGCCCTACCAACTCTTCCTCGACTTCTTCGACCGCCCCGCACTCAACAACTTCGTAGTCTTTCAGATGATCTCCACCCGCTACCCAGAAGTCGAGCAGACCAAACTCTTGACGCACTTGGCCTCTCGCCAAACTGTGCTGGAGCTGCTGAACATTGAACCTCTGCTCACCAGCGAATCATTCCGCCTCCCTGATGTGCAGCTGCTCCTGCGCACTGTGCTGTACCACGACCGCTACTACCTGCTCTGGTGCTACCCCAAGATTTCCTCCACTTCGCGATTGCCGCTGGGTATTGTCAGGTCTCTGGCGCTGGAATACATAGCCTAATAGCTGGATTGGGAGGGAGTGACAGAAATGCCGCAAAATGGAGTCCCAGCCGAACGCGCACAGTGAAGAGGGAGAGCTGCAGTTCCAGGCAGTAGTGAGGGAAGCCAAGGGTGTCAAGGCTCATGAAGTGTGTGTGTCCTTCACAGGCCCCGCCTCCTGGTCCTTCGCCCAGTTCCTGCGCCAGCTGCTCAGCAGTCTCGGCCTCACTTCCGCACGCTACCGTCCCTTCTACTACAGTGTCTCACACCGCCGTACAGCTCACACAGGCTGGCTGCTTCTGCGCTCCCTCGCCCAGCTCTTCGAACTAACGACTCCCCGCATCCGGCTAGTTCGCTCGCGGCCCAAGCCAAGGAAGCGTCCCCAGGCCGAAACGTCCACATTGGTGCCCTACACAGGTGGAACCCAGGTGACTGCACAGACCCTGGACCTGCAAAGCTTGCTGGCGCTGAACCAAGCTCTGATGGCCCAGCAGTGCTGGCTGATGTCCTGTATGCTTCAGGCTTCGGGGTGTGTATTTAACTCTCATTAGTCTGGTCTACTAAAGAAACAGATAGAAATGGATATTGCAGGGAGAGGGTTGCTGCGACAGTGGCTAGAGTACTCGAAGACCAAGGAAGAACTAAAGGCCAAAAGACTGGGAATCGCTTACAATTCAGGCAGGAAAAAGGAAGAAGCCAGCAATGCAAGAGCGAGCTTACTAGAGGAAGGCAAGCGGAAGGGAGAAGTCTCCTCCCAGAGAGGGGAAAAGCGCGTGAGGGACAGGCCCACCGCCCTCAGACAGTCCGTAACGGAATTGAAGCTAGAGGTGGAAAGGCTGAGGAAGTCTGTGACTGCGGTGCATACGAGGCAGAACTCCCAGCGCAGCCAGGAGTCCTTGCAACTGCTCAGTGCCACTAAGTCCTGCCTCGGCCCGGACCTCAAAGGCACTTTGGAGGCGAAGACCTTGAAGAGGGAGTGTTGTAGTCGGAACACAGAAAAAAGCGCTTCCACGACTTCCTCGGCTGGGGATGCGAGTGGCAACGGAGAAGACTGGTGGAAAGCGCACACGCCCACCCTCCCAATACAGAGAAGCACTTCCTCACTCTGCCCGTCCTACTACCTTCTAGTTTCCCAGCCTCGCGGCCAACTCCTGTACAAGGACACTCCGCTCCACCTCGGCCTTACCTCGCACAGGTCCACAGGCTTCCATCTCTACACTTCGCTGTCCAAGGCCGCTGCCAGAGCAGGGGCTTCCTCAGTCATTCTGCAAGCAGAGCCGAAAGGCAAGGTCCTGGCCGCAGGCGAGGACGAGGCTGTGACGGGGTCGGTGACTCCAGTGAGGGTGCTGAAGTAGATAATGCAGGGATATAATAGGGATGCGAGATGGACAAGGCAGGGTGTTGGTGTTGTACCGAAGGGATGAAAAGAAGCAATGGAGGGAGGTGAGGATGAGAGTGGAGCAGGAGTGGAGTAGTGCCTGGGGACATAGACACACCGAGGACTCCTATTGGGCAGGCTGCGCTTTCAAGCCAGACAGCGCCTTTCTGCCCAGCTGGGGCGGTTTGATGATCCTCACTATTGTGTACCAAGCCCTCGTAGTGCCGTTCATGCTCGCCTTCAGTCTAGAAGACACTCTCCCCCTCGCTACCATCGATTTTGTCTGCACGGTGCTATATGTCTTCGATGTGTTGATCAGCTGCAACACAGCTTTCTTCGACAAAGGCATGTTAGTGGCTAATCGGACCCGAATTGTATGCAGGTATATGCGCACGTGGCTGCTCTGGGACCTGCTTTCCACTTTCCCATACGATTGGGTGCTGCAAAGTCCTTTTGAGACCAACGTGCAGCAATCCGAAGCCCCTTCTCTCATTCGCATGGCCAAAATCGCTCGGATTTTCCGGGCTTTGCGCCTTGTGCGTCTGGCTAAAATGAGGACGCACCTGTTTCGAGTGCAGCAGAAGCTAATGGACAGCAAGCTGGCTTTCCTCTTCACCTCAGTGTACCTGCTGATCGCCACTACAGGACTGGCGCACTGGGTAGCGTGCGGGTTCTACTACGTCTCCACTCTGGAAGAAGGCACTCGGTCTTGGGTGTTTGTGAAGGGTCTGCAGGACTGCTCCACCTCAGACCTGTACGTGGCTTCCCTGTACTGGACTATCACCACCCTCACGACCACAGGCTACGGCGACATCGTCCCTATCAACCCTTTGGAAAAGCTGTATGGCATTCTCATTATGATCATCTCAGCAGCTGCCTTCTCTGTCGTCGTTGGGAAGATCGGAGCGACGATTAAGAAGATGGACGGGGAGGAACAGGAGCACAAGGAGTTTATGTGGAACCTGACCAGCTACCTGATTAACGCCACAGTGCCTGAGAGAGTGATTTGCAAGGCCACCCGGTATATGAATTACGTATGGGTACAGGGTAGGTAGGAGACCAGGAAGTCGAGGAAAGGACTGGATTCCAAGGTGATGCAGAGCTTTTCTGAGCCTTTGCGGGAGGAAATCAGCGACCACATGTTCGGCCCAGTCATAGCCAAGGTCTCTGCTTTCAGCAGATTCGACCACTCCCTCGTTCACCAGCTCTCACAGACCATCACTGTGGAGGTCTTCGCGGAAGAGGACGTCCTGTTCCGCACTGGAGAGACCAGCTCCGACTTCTACTACATAGAAAAGGGAGAAGTCGAGGTGTTCCACGAAGCTAGTGAACATACACTTGCCGTGCTGGCTGTAAGGCGCACATAGGCCGGCCAGCACTTCGGAGAGATAGCTTTCTTCACTGCGCAGCCCCGCTGTGCAGCGGTACGTTGCTTGAAGTACAGTCAAATGCTAGTGTTGAAGCGCGGGGAACTGGTAGGACTGCTCACTCCACTGTCCCAAGTTGCCTACGACTACATCCAAGCACTCTACCTGGCCCACGACTACTCCAACTTAGAAGTACACTGCTACATCTGTCTGGAAAGCACTCACCTCTCAGTGGACTGTCCAGCTGCTCGAATCCTCATCGACAAGGACAGAATTCAGCAACGCTGGCTACGCTTTCGCAGGACTCAAGACACACTCCTTAGTCTATCTCTCGACACCGCTAACTTCCGCCGTCGTGAGCGGAAGATCAGTCGCAGCAAGCGGTACTCCCTCGCGAACATCAAAGGACAGCCAGGCAGCGCAGGACTGGAGAAGCTGAGAGACTCACTCACTGGAGGCACGCGTAGACTGCAGTCGGACGACGCAAGGTCTGGCTTCAGTGAGACGGCGGGACTACTGAGGGAAAGGAGTGAAGGCGGAGACCTGCAATGACCAGGGTAGTTGTACTACGGACAGTTATAATCGATAATGAAGCATAGCGCTCCTCCGGCCTATTCCTTCGGGTCGAAGACACCAGCTGAGCCCAAGCTGACGCCTCTCTTCAACCCTGGTCCTGGCGCCTACGACTTACGCCACGACTACGAAGGCAAGCCGCCCAAAACCTCTACCTTCGGCGCAGGCTTACGCAAGCCCCTATCTCAGGACAACGCTGTGCCGGGCCCGGGCGCCTATGAAATCAAACACTTCGTGGAGAAACGCGAGTCCAAGAGTGAGGACGGACAGAGACACCTGGCTGCCCACTCGAAGAAGTCGCTGAAAGACAGGATGAACAATGCGAAGCTGGTGTTCCCTGGCCCGGGCACTTACAACCCACAGAAACTGAACACGAAGGTGGCCTTCAGCATGGCGAACCGCACCTACTCCCTTGCCAAAGAAGACCCGGCTGCTGTGCCCGGCCCTGGCGCCTACGACCCCAATAGCGAGTCCAAGCAGCCTGAACCTCGCATGACTCGGTAACTCCCACTCAGCCTCGGCACTGCCCAAAGACAAGGAATCGCTCCCCAGGCCCGCCTCAACTTCCCAGGCCCTGGCGCCTACACTCCCACAGCAGAGCCCAAGACTACAGACCCGCAGTTCAGCTTCTCCAAAGGGCCTCGCAGAGAAACGCGCACGGCGCAGGACATACGCGACTACAACCCCAGTGACGGCAAGACGGCCATGTCCAAAACGATCATACCCAGAAGACCTCTAACTACGTCGAAAACAGACGTACCAGGGCCGGGAGCCTACTACCCGAAGGAGAGAGGCCAGGGACCTGGGTTCAGTGTGGGGAACGGCCCCAGGTCTAACTTTGTTAGTACGAAGGCGACTCCAGGCCCTGCAGCATACTCCGGCACCTACCCGCACCCCAACACTTCTTGGAAGTTCGGCAAAGCCAATCGGCCGCCCATCACCGCTCCGAAGAACTACGAAGACCCGGCGAAGATCGAGAAGTATTCAGAAGCTGAAGACTTCAGAAGACTAAAAGAAGAGCAGTTGGAGAGAATCAAACAGAAAGGGCCGAAAGCAGGGTGGACGATAGTAGGCAGGAAGGATGACGGCAGTGCAGGGGCGTTCGACCGGCCTGTACTCCTTACATAGGGTCCAGGAGCTCACGACCCGCTCATTTACCCGACTCACGAAGCCGCTCCCGCCGTCTCCATCGGCAACGGGCTCCGCTCCACCGAAAGCATCGGCCGTCCCAAGGTCTTCCCTGGTCCCGGACAATACGACGTCAGAGGAAAAATACCGGGACCGAAGTGGGGCTTTGGACTGGACCCGAAGTCCAGGGAGAACCCGGATGATGAGCCTGGGCCTGGGCAGTATGACATCCCTGCGACTGTGCCGGATGCCCCGAAGTACCTCAGGGTGGTCAGACGCGGAGCTTAGAACTAGACTTCAGCTTACTGAATTAACCAGTCTTGAGAGGCAAGGGTAGAGGACTAACTTAGTTTAGAGGTATGCAGGCTAGCGAGTTTAGCACGTAATTCCGCCTGTCTGCGTTGTTCCTCTGCTATTAGTTTCCCGAGCTCCTCCTCATACCGTCTCTGTGGAAACCCAGCCTTCTTAGACTGATCCAAGCCCTTGAATGCATACCTCGCAGAGGTGTAGCCTCCAAAGGTGTACCCCAAATTCACCTCCCTGTCTTTCAACCCCTTGACTCGCACTCGGCCAATAGAGTCTTCAGACTGATAGGACCTGCCGGTCCATAGCGGCGGAAGTCCTTTCCTGCCTGGCGGTTCCCTGGGCGAACGTACAGAGCAGGCTAGTTCAGTCTCCACTCTTTCCTTCCAGGCCAGGTGCTGCGGCTGATAGGAGAACGCCATACTAGAGAGGAATTATTGTGATGCTGTCGCCACTGGTCCAGGGCAGCATACTGCCGTTCTGCTTCACATCCGCTATGGTCTTTTCAGCTCTAGAAGGCAAGAACGTCAGTAGTGGGCTTTTCAGATCGATCAATCCCGCAGGCTCCGCAATCCTTATCCCGTGCTCCAACTGTCCACTTCGTATAGCGTTTCTCGCGTTTTCGAAGGTTGTGGTCATTTCCTTGAGCTGCTCCAGTCGGACTCTACAGGGCGGGAAGTCCAGGCCGGAGGTAGGCGCGGGACTGCAGAGCTGGGGCTCGGCGGGCGGAGCGCTGGCGAAGAGCAGACCCAGGGTGAAGTTGTTTTCTTCGTAGGCCTGCAGAGCTGCGCGTTTGGCGTCTTCTTGGATGTCGCTGGCTGAGAACTTCACCTCGATTGTGGTAGTTTCCATATTACAGAGCACTAGAGCAGACTAGGCAGTCCAAGGACAGAAGCCGGTGATTGACTGTATATAATGGAGGCAGTGGCGAACCTCATCATTCGCCCGGCTCGGTCAGTGTATGACCTGTCCCTGGATTTGGGTCCTTCCTTCTTCACTCTGAAAGGCCTGCCCTGCCGGCGTCTCGACCTGGACGTATGCTGTACCTAGCTCCGAAACGACCGCAACCAGTGCCTCAAGTGCTCCTGGTTTCAACCAGTGTCTTCGCGCCCACACCTCGGCCCCTGCGTCATCTACTGCCACGGCAACTGCGGGAACCGACTAGATGCTTCAGAAATACTAGAGGCTATGCTAGGGGCCGGGATGAGTGTTTTCGCCTTTGACTTCGCAGGGTCGGGACTGTCGGAAGGGAAGTATGTGTCACTGGGAGTGTTTGAGCAGCGGGATATCTCCACTGTGGTGACGTACTTGAGGAGCACAGGCCAGGTGTCTGCTGTGGCACTGTGGGGCAGGTCAATGGGGGCAGTGTCTGCCATCCTGTATGCGTCCACACACCAGCATGTCGCTGCCCTGGTGCTGGACTCGCCCTTCTCCAGCTTCAAGGAAGTGACGTCAGAGCTGGCAGCCAGTTACCGCCTGATTCCAACTGCTCTGAGCGCCTACTTCCTGGAGAAAGTCCGCACTTACGTCCAGCGCTCTGCCGGCTTCGACATGTTCTCCATCTGTCCAATCGACAATATCCCTCAGTGCGACATGCCCGCTCTCTTTATCCACGCCAAAGACGACCGTCTTGTCCGTCTACGCCACTCTGAAGACCTTTTCCGTCTCTATCCCAGCCATGAAAAGCTCCTCGTCAAGGTGAACGGCACGCACAACTCCACTCGCCCCAGACCTGCCTATGCAGTCGCAGCGCAGTTCATGAGGAAGTGGACGTTCAAGCAGGCGCGCAGAAAACAGCCCGTGGAGGAAATCGAGGGGATGGATACCACCAGAGCCTGCCTGCCAGAGATGGTGAAGCGGGTGAGGGAGAAAATCAGGAAGCCGGAAGTGCAGAGTTTGTAGGAGTAAAGGGAGCAACTAGAGTACTGTTACTCACTAGTGGTTAGAGAGAAGTGACTTGAGATAGGGCTTTGCGGGCTCCGGGGTACCTCAGTGCGAAAGAGCTGTTGAAGTGGTAGTGCAGCATGGCCACATGGTCCAGTCTTCGCTGCACAGGAGACTCTGAAGCCTGCGCCTCTTGGTCCACCATCCTCAGTGGCCACAGAGGAGAGGGGGGTGCCTTTACTGGGGAGGCTCTGCGCATAATAGGCAGTCGTCTAGGGACTACGTAGGGACTGGTATAGACTGTGTCTAGCGAGGAGCTGGAGCGGTGGTAGGCTTTGTGCAGTGGATTTGGCTTGAGAAGGACTTCAGAGGTGCCAAGGAACTGCAAATCACTATGGTTGTCCAGCAAGAACAACACCCGCAGCCTTAGAACCGATACTTTGGCCCTCTCTTCCACCAGTCTAAGAGTTTCTTTCGCCCTTCGAACCAGCTTCATCTCCAAATCCGCCCTTTTCACCTCTTCCCTCGTCCACTGCGCTTCAAACTGCTTCTCTGCCGCTCTCAGTCGACTCAGCGTGAGTGCATACTCCCCTTTCCCTGTCTCAACCAATTGCACACAAAGAATTGAGTCGATCCCAGAGGGCAGCAGCTGTCCTCCCACTATGCCTTTCCTCTCCCTCAGGTCTGGACTTGCACTGATGCGCCTCAACTTGCTGCAGGAAACAAGGCGTCTTTGTCCGTCTGCATACAGTGCGAAGCAGTGGGGACTGTCTCCCCTCCTCTGCCCTAAGTCCTTCTTACCTCAGAAGTACGCTCTTCTAGCCAGGATTGGAGTGCTGGAGCTCGTTGCAGCACTGGTCGTTCTGCGAGTCTGAGGAAGCCTAGAGGATCCGTGAAGGCCCAGAGACTGATTCGGCTGGATGTAGGGTCGAAGGCAATCGTGTGGACAACAGAAAGTCGAGGCTGGGAGCGGGTTTTGAGGGTGAGTCTGGGGAGGAGTTGCAGCCAGGTGAGGGAAAGGTGTCGTTCGGCTGGCATATTATACAGGCGTAGGCTTCATCCTTAGGGAAATACATAGAGATATTGGAAGCTTTTTAAGCCGTATCTGAAATATAGTGATACAATTGAGGGAGCGGCTCTCATTCCCATATAGCAGTGCTTAGGTTAATGCCGCTATGGACCGACAGTGAAGGTATCCTAACCGATACAGCAGATTAGTCTAACTCGACATATCAAGACTTGGTTCAGCAACTGGTTAGGAAATGTCTACTCTGTGAGGACTTCAGGGTTGACCTTGCACACTTCAGCTGGGCTCAATCCAGCAGGAATGGGCAGGACATGTGCAAACACATGCAGGAAGCGAGCTCCGTAGTGTCCCGACCAGAACTGCGTATCCTTCCCCCTGACTACCAGCTTCACCACCGTAGTCCCAGCTGGCACTTCCGCACACACTGATATTCGACTAGGGTAGAAAGCACTGGGAGTCAGCACCTTTGTCTGAGCACAATGCACTTCTCCGGTGCTGATTGGGGCTGCAGAGCCCACTGTCACCTGCACTTCCCCGACAGAGCCGCAGTCGAAGCGACCGCACAGCACTGCGCCTGCTATCAGCAGAGTGGTTCCTGCTGGCACTGGTCTCAGCTGGATGGTCTGGGAGAGAGTGCACCAGCCATAGGAACTCACAAAAGCGCTTTTATTCCCACGATATTCAGGCCAATCTTCGATAGCCCATCCATTCCCACCGTCCTGCTTACTCCAGTGCTCATAGCCATGCAGACCACAAGGGTTTTGGACCAAATTCGTAAAGCCGGGGTGGAGGTACAGCATCTGGCTGAAGCTGAGATCTCTGAGAAGCACCAAATCGTGGGGGACTTTGGCTGCTATCAAGGCTGAAATAGTGGCTTTGAAGGTGTCGTTGAGGTAGTGCTGGTGGAAGAAACGGCTGAGGAGGAGCGGTTTGCAGGCGTCTTGGGCGGAAAGGAACTGGGCGGCTATGCGCAAAGCCACCACTTGTCGCTGTTCTCCCTCCATTATTACTCCTACCTAAGCTATTTGAGCACTTCTACCCAGTGGGGGAGACGAAAGCTTGTTGCAAAGAAGGCAAAACCGCTGAATTCGCCCTATTCCCCATATATTGCTATATAACTGCTCCTACACTTCCCTGTCGAAGTACAGCAAACAGCCCAACTCCCCAAAACAGCCGAGTCCTTTAAACTCCGCTATCCCTTGATTGGCATACATAAATGGAAAGCGACAGTGAGCGCGACCCTGACTTCGAAGGCAACGCCTTGGCTCTCCTCAAAGCCCAGCACTCCCAACTCGAATCCGACACCTACGACCTGCGCAAGCAGCTGAAAGCCGACAAGGATCGGCTGGAGCGCCTGTCCTCCCAGCTCCACCTCACCCAGCAGCAAATCGACCTCTTCAAGCAGGAGACGCAGAGAGCGCAGGAAATGATAAAGGACGCGAATTGGCAGTTTACGAAGGAAGTGGCAGGGGAGTTGGCCAAAGTGGCGTCCCCCACTTCCACTTTGGTGGAAGTCGCTGAGAAGTTCCTACTAGTGCTGGACCAGAGAGACAGGTCGTGGAAGGCCTTTAAAGCGGTGGTTAAGAACTTTGGGGCGCTGAAGGCTTTGATGACCAGCATCACTGCTGACCATCTCTCGGAAGAGCAGCTTAACGAGTTGCTTCCGATCTGGAAGAACCAGCAAGCCATCCAACTGAAGCTGCTGAAGACCAGCAAGGGCGGCGCTCTGCTTGCAGAGTGGATCAGTTACTGTGTGGAGTACAAGTTGAAGAAGGAGACACTGAGTGCTTCTGTGAAGAAACTGCCTGAGTTGGAAAGGAAGGTGAGGACGCAGATGGCCACGATAGCGGAAAGGAACGTGCAGCTGGGCGGACAAGAGGCCCAGCTGCGCACTGTGAAGGAGAAAATAGAGTGCGGAGGGAGTGACGACTACGGCCTGGATGAGAACTTAAGCGGGATCTCTCTCAGCTCTCTAAAGTCCACAGGAGTCGCAATGAAGTCCAAAACAGACACACTCGTGGCTGCCATCCCTCCCCTGCTGCCTATGTCCCCCGGCAGAACCCAGCTAGCGCAGTACATCAAGCAGGCACTGAGTGCTGCGGAGGGCCGGGACTTCCCCAACTTCGCAAGTGAGGAGCTCTACAACGAGGAGCCAGAGCGGGAGGAGCAGCAGGGCGAGTTTGAAATTGAGTATGCGGATGCGAGCGAGTCCTGTGGGGCCTGCCGCAGCAAGTTCTTCTGTATGTGACCTTGCTCTCTAAGAGTGCCTCTGCAGTGCCACATAGTTTGTTTTCTATGATTTCGCATTGGAGGGTATGTCTATATGCATTTCCTCACAGGGAAAGGTGCAGTACAGGGAATGCAGCTGGCTGGGGTTAGGGACTGCTGGGGACACTAGCAGAGTGAGACGCCATAATAGCCTCAGGTCATGCTTTCTCAGCTCTTCATCCTTTCTGCCCGAGGCGACACTATCATCACTCGCGACTTCCGAGGCGACCTGCAGAAAGGCACCAACGAAACCTTCTTCCACAGTGTGAAGTTCTGGAAAGGCGAAGCTCCGCCCATCTTCAACATCGAAGGCATAAACTTCCTGCACATCAAGAAAGGCGGCCTTTACATCGTAGCCACTACTCGCTACAACGTATCCCCCTCCTACGTCTTCGACATGCTCATTCGACTGGCTAAGGTTATTAAGGACTTCTGTGGAGTGCTGACTGAGGAAAGCATCAGGAAGAACTTCGTGCTGGTGTATGAAGTCATTGATGAGATGATAGACTATGGATATCCGCAGAGCACTGATACGGAGCAGGTGCGGCCTTTCATTGTGAATGAAGCAATTGCGGTGGAGGCCTCTACGTCCTCCTTCCGACCTTCCTTCCTCTCCTCCAGCACTCTGCCGCCCACTGCCATCCAGCGTCCAATGTCCACCAAGAAGCAAAAGAACGAAATCTTCGTCGACATCCTCGAGAAAGTGACAGTGCTCTTCAATGCCAACGGCTACGTAGTCAACTCCGCCATAGACGGCTGCATCCAAATGAAGAGCTACCTAACCGGCAACCCCCAACTCCGACTGGCACTGAATGATGACTTAGTGATTGGCAGGGGAGGGGGAAGTTACGGTGGAGTGGTGTTAGACGACTGCAACTTCCACGAAAGTGTCAATTTGAGTGAATTTGACGAGTTTAAAATCCTCACAGTGAACCCACCAGACGGGGAATTTGTAGTCATGAACTACCGCATTACAGGCGACTACCAGACTCCGTTCCGCATATTCCCCTACGCGGAAGAGGTGAGTCCGTACCGATTTGAGCTGTCGCTGAAGGTGCGGTCCTGCTTCCCCGAGTCGCAGTACGGGGCCAACGTTGTCGTGAAGTTCCAAGTGCCGAAAACCACCTCCGCAGTCAGCTTCGAAGTCCCAAAGGCGCTCTCCGGCCACACCACCGAGTACAACTCGACTGACAAATGCGGAGAATGGACTATCAAGAAGTTCCCAGGTGGCCAGGAGTACAGCATCAAGGCCAAAATCAACCTAGCAGCGGCCTCCACAGTCAAGGAAGTCGGACCGATCAGCATGCAGTTCGAAATCCCCATGTTCAACCCGTCCAACCTGCAAGTCAAGTACTTGCGCATTGCGGACCAAGGCAAGGGCACAGCGCCCTACCGCTGGGTGCGCTACGTCACTCAGGCCAGTTCCTACGTCTGCAGAGTCTAGGTAGGTAATAGCACAGGGAAACTTATACAGTTGGAATAGCCTTAGAACTCTATATCTAGACGAAACTCCTTTTCTTCCTTTTTGGCCATAACTCCGCTTTTCTGGTACTCACTCACTCGCTTTTCGAAGAAGTTGGTTTTGCCCTCGATGGATATCATTTCCATCCACTCGAAAGGGTTGTGTGCCTGGTACAGCTTTTCACACCCCAGGGCGAAAACCAGTCTATCCGCCACGAACTCAATGTACTGCGTCATCAGCCGTGAATTCATGCCAATAAGCTCCACAGGGAGAGACTCGCTGATAAATTCCTTCTCTATATCCACAGCTTCGCGGATAATCGCGTAAATAGTCTCTGAGGGTAGTTTGCAAAGAAGATGGGAATAGAGCAAACAGCCGAAATCGGTGTGCAGGCCTTCGTCTCTGCTAATCAACTCGTTGGAAAAGGTCAAGCCCGGCATCAGCGACCTCTTTTTCAGCCAAAACAGCGCACAAAAGGAGCCGGAGAAGAACACCCCCTCCACTGCTGCATAGGCCACTAGTCTCTGTGCGAAGCCAGCGCCACTGTTAAGCCACTTGAGGGCCCAGTGTGCCTTTTTGCGGACACTCGGCACTGTATCTATGGCGTGCAGCAGGTGCGTCTTTTCCGCCGAGTCCCGGATATACTCGTCTATGAGCATGGAATACGTCTCACTGTGCACATTCTCCATCGCAATTTGAAAGCCGTAGAAAGCGCGAGCCTCCGGAACCTGCACATCCGTCATAAACCTCTGCGCCAGGTTTTCCAGCACAATTCCATCTGAAGCCGCGAAGAAGGCCAATACGTACTTGACGAAGTGTTGTTCCTCGGCTGTGAGTCTTTCCCAGTCCTTCATGTCCTGGGCGAGGTCGAGTTCCTCAGCGGTCCAGAGGAGGCTTCGTGTTTCTTGTACATCAGCCAGATGTCGCGGTACTGCACAGGGAACATGACGAAGCGGTTGGGGTTGGGCCGGAGGAGAGGCTCGAGTGTATCTTGCTCCGTACTTGCCATTATTGAATATGAGTGGAGGGACTAGGTATATCATCAACTTCCAGACGCACTACTTCCCCTATGTGCGGTCCTGCAGGGCTTTGGTGATGCAGGTAGCCACTCTGATCTTTTGGTCAGGCAGTGACAGACAGACCATTGCCAAGCGCGACGACTCCCTCCTCTTCGTATAGTCTACGCAGCTCAAAGACGCCAAGCGCAAAGTCGTATTGGGCCTACTGGAGCTGGAGGAGGTGCCGAAGTAGCTAAGCCATAATGTCCGCTCGAGAGTCGTACTCCAGTCACATTCGTCCTGTGGACACAGCGGCGGAGTGGTTCTTCAAAGGCGCTAACATCGCCCTTTACTTCGCTCTCTGCCTCGCGCCAGTCGACAAGCCCCGCCAAGGCGCCCCTCTCCTGCGCTACGCAGGAGTGCTGGCGGGCTACACACTCACGCAAATGATGACAGTCGGGGGGACCATCGGCACTATGTTCTTTGTCTCAACCTCCCTGTGGCATCTCAGAGGAACAAACGACGGACTGAACTATGGACTGGGAGGGGCTGCGGCAGTGCTGCTGTGGCACAAGATGTGGGAAGTGCCGAGAGCGAACTTGCCAGCTTCCTGTGCGTGGGTGGGTGTGGTGATGGGCCTGGTGGGTCACTACGTCATAAAGGACAGGTACGTGGATTAGCTTGCCCTAAAGCAAGTTAGTGGCTCTACTTCGGTTCTTGTTGCCCTGTCTATTGATGGTCTCCAAGAAAGGCTGCGCCTCGTCACTCGTCTTCAATTTATCCTTCAGCTTCCCAAGCACATTGTCCGCCGCCTGAATCGCCACTCTCTCCGTAGCCTTCGCCTCTTCACTCACCAAAGTCAGCCTCGCATCACTCTCCAAATAAGCCACCCTTCTCTCCAAGTCGTACAAAGCCCGCTGGTCATTCACTCTCGCTTCCTTCACTGAATCCAACTCCCGCTGCAGGTCGTTTTTCTCCTTTTCCACCAGTTCTAAGTGGCGCTGGTAGCGTCCTTCCACTAGCTTTGCGGCTGTTTCCTTGCAATTTAGCTGTTCTTCGTATATGTTGATTTGGTGCTTCATTAGGGCGAGGGCTTCTGGCACGTTCCCTGCTGAAAGCAGGTCTCGCAGGCGCATTTGCTCGTTTTTCGCCTCGACGCAGAGGGCAATTTCCCTTTCTTGGCTGCGTTTGAGGGAAGCGACGCACTCCTTGGAGGCGTCTATCTCCCTGCCCAGCTCCTCCAATCGCTTAGTGAGCGCTTCAGGGTTGGGCACGACCGCAGCCCTCAGCACACTGAGTTCCTCCTCCTGCCGCTGCAAGTACCGCTCATCACTCGCCAGTGTCTTTTCCAGCTTCTTCGTTTCCTCCTCCAACTGCTTGATTTCGTCCTGCAGCTGTTGGTTTTCCCTCTGCGCCTTGGCTAGTTCCTGCCGACTGATAGCGCCTTTTAACTTCAGCTCATGCACGTATTCCTTGAGGTCGGGCTGAGGGTCGTCGGTCACAAGGGAGAACGGCACTTTGGGAAGTGGCTTTTTGCCCAGGGAAAGGTGGGGGACGGACCTAGTGGTAGGGTGGGCAGTGGAGCTGAGAGGTCGCTTCCGCTCCATTCCAGCGATTACAGTTCAGTTAGACTAAGGGAACGCCTAGGGAGAAGTCCTTGTCTGTGCGGTCCAGCGGGCTGGCGGCTGGGGACAGGACGAGGACTGGCAGGCCGAAGTCACAAACTGTCTCAATTTGCCCTTTAAATAGCGGCATGTAGAGCGGCACGTCCCAGTTGTCGCTTTCTTCCCACTCTATTGTGAGGCTGTGGGAGGCGTCTTGGGTGCGCACTAGGTGGCAGATGGAGAAGAGGGAAAAGGCTTCGAGGAGGCTTTCGAAGGCGTCGATCCAGAGGTAGAGGTGGAGGTGGAGGGTTGGAGTGTCGGCGAGCTCGAAAATTGCATGCAGGCCTGCTAAACTGACTAGTTGGGCTGCGTAAAAGACCACTACTAGGTAGTATACTTTCCCATACATTTCCCACTTCTCCTCAATTCTCTGCAAATAGCCAATCCAGTAGTGCGCCCGGAACACTTCCTCCATTGCTTCCAGCCTCCTCATGGACTCAATAGTGAACTTCACCGAAATCGCGAACAGAACTCCAACGATTGTCACAGCCACCAGCATCAGCGACTTCGGAGCCAGCATATACAGGAAAAACCCACAGAAAGCCAGCACCAGCAGCACCACTATTTGCATCGTTTCCCGCTGATTTAGACTGGGCTTCGATACTCCAAAGCCTAAAGTCACCAGTAGAACTAGGAAAAAGGACAGAGTGGTGGAGAGGGTGAAGGTCACTTGGCCTGCTGTAGTGAACAGGGACGTTAGAGGACTTATGAAGGGACAGGAAGAGAGGAGGAGCAGGGAGTTCAAGTCGGAGCAGGTCTTGGACCAGAGGAAAATGCAGGCGACACGGTGCAGAGGATGGCTGGGGTAGGAGCGGTGGAGGTAGAAGCGGGCACTCCAGTAGACGGCATATAGGAAAGACGCTAGACAAAGCAAGGCTTTGCCCCACACCAGCACCCCCAAGTCCTCACAGTCCTTCATCCCTATTACCTACCCACAATACATCTACTCCACAGGACAGATGCGAGTCAGTGTCTCCACCTCTCTGAACTTCACTTCCAACACTGCCTTCCCAGACCCTAGGCCGCTTTTCCTCACCTCTGCAGCCACGACCCCGGCTGCCTGCCAGCCCTCTGGCCTTTTGAGCCACTGAGTCACTATGTCTGCCTCTTGTGAGTACTTGCGAGCTCTTCTGATATTCGAATGCAGGATTTCCGCTGCGGATTGGATAGTTTCTTCGTTCTTTTCCAGCACAACCAGGACTTTCCGCAGGTCCACCACCCTCAGTTCCTCGACTTTCACTACGTTTATCAGTGCCTGACTCAGCTTGTGCGAGGTCATCGCGCAGTCCATCAGCTCTAGCAAGTTTTCAGTCAGTTCCTTGACAGTAAAGTCCAAATCGTTCGCTAAATGTCTCCAAGACTCCAATTCTATCATTGCTTGTTCGCTCAAACCTCGCAATTTCACCCGAATTCCCGGCGATTCGGAAATTAGCTCGAATCCGCCCTCTTCCGCATTGGCGATTAGCGATAGGAGGAGCGCTAGGAAGCAGGATCTGAAGCCAGTGTCCACTGGCCGGCCGCAGACTGCGAAGAACCGGTCGATTGCCACTTCTAGAGGGTTGCAGATGCGGGCGAGTTCTTGCAGTCGGCCCTCTGCTTCCTCGATTATAGCGTTTAGGGTGGGGTGGTTGGTCTTGAGGAGCGCAGTTTTGAGGACTGGCGGGCCAGGCATGCTGCTTTGGCACCCCATTCCTACCACTATGGCAAAGCTCAAACGGCCAGATGCTCCACCCTTTCTTCATCGTCCGGCACGCCCAGAGCCTGGCTAACCTCGCAGAACTGCAGGCACTCGCGTCAGGCCTGGACTTCAAGCTCACAGGCCATATGTGGGATTTAACCCTGGTGGACCCCACGCTCTCCCCGACAGGCAGAGCCCAAGTAGTGCAGAATCGGGCGAAAGCACATCAATTGCAGGTGCGGAAAGTGTTCGTTTCGCCTTTAAAACGGACTTTGGAGACCTGTAGAGGACTCTTTGGGGACCATCCGATGAAGCCTGAAATTCACATATGTCCTTGGATGACGGAACAACTGGGGACTATTTCGGAACTGTCCAGGTTGACGAATTGGCCCGACAAAGACTTCAAAGAATGGAACTGGGGTCTGCTCGACCAGCTGCCTAAAGCCTTGTGGCAATTCGACGTCATAACTACCGAAAAGTTTCAAACTTTGAGGAGCAATTTCCAGGATTTCGACTCTTTCGCCAAATTAGTGGCCAAGAAAATCGAGGATTTGTACCCGAACTGCCTAGAAGACCCTGAAGAAACCAATTACCGCTGTGATCGACTCAGACATTTACTGCTGGATGAGCTGAAACACGGCCCTGTGGCCTTGGTTGGCCACCAAAGTCACTTTAAGCAGTTCACGTTGCGGGCGACCGGCAAATCGACCGTCCTTGAGAACTGCCAAATCAGCATGCAGCAACTTAGTTCTAAGAAATCCCACTAAAATGGACTTTTTCACGCATAATTCTGCTTATTGGACTCGGGTTTTGGACGCGAACGACCACTACCAGCAGCTAAATGCGTCGAAATCGCTGCTCGTAGAAGCTCAAGTCTTCCAGAAGTACACCTACAAGCACGGCAAGAAGCAGCCTCGAGTGTTTCTCTTCGATGCGGAACTGACGTCCATGAGTTGGCATAAAAAGGACTCGGCCCGAGGAATGCGCACTATCCCAGCCTCTAGCATCACCGACGTCACCGCAGGCAACGAAGACTTCGTGTGCAGCAAGTTACAAGTCAACATCAAGCTCGATGAGCCCGACCTATGTCTCACCATCCACGCAAACTCCCGCAACTTGCACCTTGTAGCCTCCAGTGTCAGGGTCAGAGACGCCTGGGTGGAGGGAATCCGAGCCTTTGTGTTGGGGCAGGAAAGAGACTTCGAGGGGGAAGTGAGAGCCATTAGGACGGAGCAGGAGAAGGAAGCTGAGGAAGGAAGGAAGTGGGCTGAGGAAGTGAGTGCGCAGAATGAGGACTTGAGTGCGAAGGTGGGGGAGTTGGAGAAGGCGAATGAGGAGTTGGCGAGGAAGAATCAGGAAATGGAGGAAGTGCTGTATGGCAAGCGGTCCTTGGAACTGCAGCAAGAGAGGGAACAGGTCTGGGAGCGCAAATTTGCGGAAAAACAGGCAATTATTGACCGTTTGGAAAACCAAGTTCGCCTGCTAACCGTGCAACACCACTCTTTAGACTCCACAGCCACTGCCAAAGTGGCCCAGTTAGAGGACCAGCTAACCAGCAAGGTGAAAAGGGTGGCAGAGCTGGAGGACGAGTTTGAGGAGTTCAAGCGACAGATGAAGCAGACTTTCAACAAAAGTTTGGTGCAGAAGGTGCAGCAGTACCGGGAGTCGAAGGAGGCGCTGAATACGTATACTTCCTTTTTGAAGGCAAAAGTAGCGGACTTGGAGAAGGAAGTGGCGCTGTGGCAGGCTGTAGTGCACGTGCATGTTTTGCCCCTATTCAAAGCCAAAAACCCGCGAGAGGAAGCCACGTTCAAAGCAGTGCTCAGCTTCGCACTGGACTTCATGGAGAAGAAACTCACTTCCCAGAAGGCGCAGACAGACTTCGTAGACCTGCTGGGGAACGCCAGGAGACAGCTGCGGGCTTAAAGGCAGAAATCGGCTAATTGAAAGGTGTAGAACTTGAGGGTTTCTAACTAGGGTTAAGGACTGGGAGGGCGGCTTTGTACTCCAGCCAGCTGCCTGCGTACATCTTGATGTCTGCTTTCTCGATGTAGACCAAAAGCAGGTAGCCAATGGCAGCCACTACGCCAGACCGACACATCGTTATCACAGGCCGGCTCAGGTCCAGTCCCTGCGCGGTCAGGATCTGCCTGACTTCCTCTTTCGACTTGAAGGTCCAGTTTTCGTCGAGTAATTGGCGGAATATGATGTGGGTGTTACCTGGGATGTGTCCGTCTGCGTATAGCTTGTCTACGCGAGTGTCCCAGAGCTGGACTTGGGACTGACCGTTCTGGATGCCGGGCAGCATCTCATTGAGCTGGGGTAAGGTGACGAGCATGAAGGGATTCAGTGCGAATTTGTATCCTTCAGGAGTGTCGTCCTGTCCTTCCACCTGGTACTCGCCTGTCTCCACCGGCTTTCCCTCACGAATCCACTTAGGCAGTCCACCCCAGAGCACCTGTATTTTCCCTGTAAAGCCGAAATACTTCAGCATCCAATAAGTCCTTCCAATGCCAAACATACCAGTTTGGTCATACAGCACAAAGGGCGTTCCGTCGTTCTTGAGTCTGAGCTTGCGCATTTCCTGGGTGAATTGGTCCAAAGTAGGCAACTGCATGGGGTGGGCAACTGAGGTGTCGCGGATAACAGAGCAATCGAAGAACTTCGCGCCCTGGATGCGGGCTTCGAAGTGTTTTGCACGGCTGTTCGTGTCTGAGAAGTAACTGCAGTCGAGCAGGTGGAAACGGTCAGTAGCTAAGGTCGCCTGCAGAGCGTCTGTTTCGATTACTTCCATTATATATGCAGAAAATAAAAAAAGAACTTGGCCCCGCGGGGCATCAAAAGACTGGTCCGCGCCAAAATCCCTGCAATGGCTTCATTTCCCTTCAGTTCTCTACCTATTTGTTAAACTTTCGCTGCAAATGTGTCTAAATGCCATTACCACATCAGGCCATACCCCATATTTCATAGGTAGCATAGACCTTCTGACAACAGTTCCACTAACTGCTCAAAAGAAAGGAGTGGATCTAGTGCTTTCCTTCCTTTCTCCGAGAAGGGAAAGCAGTGCGGCAGAAAGTGCTACTGTGTGCAGAAATAAGTAAGATGGGAAGTTCCTAGCTAGGGTTAACGACTGGCAGGGCGGTTATGTACTCCAGCCAGCTGCCTGCGTACATCTTGATGTCTGCTTTCTCGATGTAGACCAAAAGCAGGTAGCAGATTGAGGACACAATGCCTTTCGTGCACGTCGTTATCACAGGGCGGTTGAGGTCCAGTCCGTTCGCGGTCAGGATCCCGGATCTCTTCTTTTGGCTTGAAAGTGAAGTTCTCGTCCAGCAATTTGATGAAGGAAATGTGAATATGTCCTGGCATTTGTCCGTCTGCGTAATACTCGTCTGCGCGAGTATCCCAGAACTGGACTTGGGACTGACCGCTTATAATGCCGGGCAGCATCTCATTGAGCTGGGGTAAGGTGACGAGCATGAAGGGATTCAGTGCGAATTTGTATCCTTCAGGAGTGTCGCCCTGTCCTTCCATCTGGTATTCGCCTATCTCCACACACTTTCCCTCACGAATCCACTTAGGCAGTCGACCCCACAGCACCTGTATTTTCCCTGTAAAGCCGAAATACTTCAGCGTCCAATAAGTCCTTCCAATGGATTTTCAGTTTCAGGTGCTTACTGAGCCGATTTATCATCCCAGTAGCCATAACCCTGCAAGGTTAAGACCAATTTCCCTGCATTTCTTGACTTCTCCTGTTAATCATAGCATTTGTCGTACAGCAACTCAGTACCAAGCCCAATACATCTCCAAGGTAAATTGGTCCAAATTCGGCACCTGCATGGGGTGAGAAATCGTGGTGTCGCGGACAACAGAGCAGTTGAAGAACTTCGCGCCTTGGATGCGGGCTTCGAAGTGCTTGGCTCTGCTGTCCACGTCCACGAAGAAGCTGCAGTCGACAGGTAAAAACCACCAGTTGCTAAGGCCTGCAGAGCGTCTGTTTCAATGGTTTCCATCGTATAATGTCGGAAACACAAGAGTTAGCATAGAAGCATTTCAAAGGACTGGAAGCATAAACCCCTACAATTACCTTAGTTCCCTTCAATTCCTTACTAGTCTTGCAATTTCGCGCTCAGTGGAATATGTAAAAAAGCCTCCTCAGGCCTAGCTGCCCGCCATTATTGCCATATGCGTATCAAAGACCTGTCTCCCGGGCTCCACTCCGACCCTCTAGAAGTCACCATTGCAGGGGGCGGACGAGTGCACACTCAGCTCCTTCGCATTCTCCTCAAAGACGACACCGGCCTTATCAACCTGGTAATTGAGGGCGCCCAACTATGCGCAGTTTTCGATGCTTTGACCAGCGACACGAGTATCAGGCTGGAAAAGTACGTAGTCACTGCTGAGGCCGAAAGGCTGCAGAAGTACTTCCCGCCCCAGGTCAAGCCGAGCGGCATTGTGGAGCACGGGACTGAAAACCGCCTATTTCTGCTAATCACCACTGAAACAGTCCCAGAAATGCGTCTATCCTTCTACCGCAACAGCGTGTTGATTCCGGCCTTATCAACCCCGGAAGCCATCAGTTTGGAGGGGTTGTACGCCCGTCATGAGGCCTCCCCTAGTAAAGCGCCGAGTCTGACCAGTGTAAGTCCTAGATAGGAGCAGTTTGTGACTTTGGGGCAGCTGAAAGTCTCTGCTGAGAACGGCGCCCAGGGCAGTGTGTACTGTGTGGTGCTGGACTGCACTAGTTCCTACCCGGTGGCCAATTCCACGGATATGCTGATGCTGTTAAAGGTCACGGATGAGAGCGTTTTCCCGGATTTCGCGAATGTTCAGCTTTTCCACCAGCCGCAAAACCCTGTGCCAAAAGTAGCGAGTTACGGCGACATCATGCGTCTCCAACACTGCTATTTCAAGCTCTACAAAGGCACACTGACTGGCACTATGTCCGCCCAGTCCAAAGCAGGCAAGTTCTCCCTCTACGCCCTCACCAGTGAAGAACTCACCCCCTACGGCCTCTACAAGTGCACATTTTCCCCTGGTCTGGACCACCACAGACATATGTTAGCAGTGAGGAGATGGGCGAAAGCTAGGTTGGTAGAGGAGACGCCGGTTTTGGGGGCTGCGATCCCTCTTAGCAGGGCGCAAAACAGTGAATGTGACGTATTGGCACGGGTGTATGAGAAAGCCTGTATGGGGTCTGAGGAATTGGACCCTACAGTGCTATTTGTATATGAGGGGGAGCGGGCTACTACGATTTTGATAGAGAAAAACAAGGCAAAAATGGTAAAATGGCTTGCAAGTGGGGACACAGTCCGCATTCGCAGTGTGGCTTTCGACGAAAACCGCCTTTTGCCGTCGAATTACACGGATATACTCAAAATCCCGCTCATTCTGCCGCAGAAACAGGTGCCTGCGAGTCCAGAACAGGAGGAAGTCCTTGCAAAAATGATGCATTTCCTGCTGCCGGTGCCTGGGCCGGAGCTGATTTCTACCCTGAAAGCGGAGTTTTTGCCCTTTAAAACAGCGCCTTTTGGGGATGCTTTGCACCTGAAGCCTGGAGAAAGGATGCGGACTAGAGGGTTTATCGTCCACATCCTGCCCACCAGTCCCAGCGAAATCCGCGGCTTCTACTGTCCCCAGTGCCGGCAGTTCACTCACCAAGAGGTGTGTCCTTGCGGCAGAGAAACGGAGGTGAGATGCCCTGTCACCTTAGTGCTCTGGGATGGTAAGAGTGAGCGGGAAGAAGAGCTGCTGAAGGTCGCAATTGAGCCCAGGCAAACCGCCTCCTTCCTCGGTGAAGTAGACTGGCAAATGGCCTACTCCCGAATGATGAATTCCGACTCTATGCTCGACCTAGTAGTCACCAAAGACGAAGACAAGCTCCTTGTCACCGGCACCAGTCTACGCACTAGACTAAGTAGGAGTTAATCCTCCATATCCAGCACCTCCGCTGCCAGTTCTTCCATCACTCTATACACCCTTGGAGCGAACTTCCCCATCAGCCATCTACATAATCACTTACTCCACATATCTTAGCTTCGTTTCCGCCTCTAGTAGCTTGAAAGCCATGAATAAAGACCGTTCGCAGTTCTCGGAAGCAGGCAATTTGCTCTGTAAGAGACACAGGGAAGTCAGTAAAGTCGCATGTTCCGTCTGAGTCTGCTGCAAGCGGCTTTCCATATTCGCAGATTCCAACTCTCTTTCCTTTTCTTCTCACTCATCTCTTCTACGGCTTTCACCCTCTACCCCACTCTCATCAGTTCCATCATAGTTACTTCAATTCACTGACCTTCTTTCCCCACTCCGCTAGGATTTCCGCCTCACCTGCTTTCCTCTCCGCCATTTCACTTCCTCTACAAGCACTGATTCATTCGAATGTAGTCCTTATAACTCCCCCAGCGTGGGTTTCTAGCGTTCTCCGCTAGTCCGCTTCAGTGCATTTTAGCTTGCTTACTTGCGCGTTTAAGTCCTTATTGCTGGTCTTCAGTCTTTGACATTCCTCTGCAGTGGTTTGGTTGGTTTCTACTTCCCTACATATGCGCAGCCATTCTTCTTTGGGTCTGATCGCATTCTTGCTCGTGATTTCCTCGGTGGCGGTGCAGTCCTCAGATCGCTCATTTCTGACTCTAAAGTTTGGATTTCCTCCGCGAGTTTCTTTTGCAACTCCATCAATTGAAATCCTTCCATAGCCTTCACAATGGTCGAAGCCATCACCTCTCTGCAATGGTCAACCTGCTCAGTCTTGCTTTCTGATCTGGAAGCGGACCTGGCTGGAGGCTTCGGAAGAAGGAACGGCAGCTCCTTTCAGGGGTGTTTTCCAGACTACTGTGGGCTGCAGCACAGAGACCTACTTGTACCAGCAGTCCATGATAAGGCTGCTGGACTGTAGCCACTAACTTGGCTACTCGCAGAAAAAGGCGTTCTTCACTATAACGAAGGTCCTACAAGTCGGCTCCAAGTGGCTTTGGTCTATTTCTTATCCATCGGAGTGTTCATACCACATCAGGCCCCAAAACTCGCGAATGCTATATGACCATGAATGACTGTTGACACGTACAGTGCATGTCAGGGGACTGGATAAGTAAGCGCTGTTTGGCTGCCGCTCTCAGAAGTTTCTCAGAGATAAAAGCGGAGACGTACCTCTGTCCGACTAAGAAAAGCTGCTCTAGAGGTCCTAGTGAAGAAGTGCTACGTCTAATGACAACCTGACCGTTTCCACCTGCTACGCGGCATCAACATGAACCTACTCTCGGAAATTGCAAGAACTGGAAGCAGAAATTCTTTCACTAACTCCGACATGCGGCGGTGGATTTGGACTCCTTGGAAAGCGTGGAAAAGACGCTTTATTACTTCAGAGCCAGTTTAGGCTAGACACTGCATCTCGCGTATATGCATCTTAAGGACAAGGTCTTCAGTTTGTCGCGCTTTGAGAAGTGGAAGCGACTCACCTTGACATAATCGTGACAGTGGAGCCAAGTGACCTAATGTGGCGCAAGGAAGGGGTGTGTATCTATTTCGCAAGATTGGACTACTAGTCTTGGCTTTCTTTGTATGCTGTTTATGACTACTCCCGCAGTTATTTTGTCCACCCTAAAGTCCTTTAAGTGGTTCACTTTCCTCAATATGGGCGGAAAAAATGCCTGGGCCGCTCACTAACCTGGCGCACGCCTACTTCCGTCCCTCATGATTATATCACCTTTGACTAGTTCCAAGCGTCCACTCCGCCTCCTCGTCGAAACCTTCGCTTTTTCCAACCCGCATAATTCCGAAGTTACTGAAGGTAATGGGACGGCTGAAAGATAGAGCTGGATTTGAAGTGAGGACAGCATATCACTGATATGTTTAACGAAGGCGTCCAATGTGTTGAGTAAAATTCTGAGAATGACAAGAAGGTCTGCATAGAGAAGGGACAATCCTTCAGTGCCACAGGGATAGTCCGCGTGACCTACCAACTTCCAAATTTCTCCGAAAGTCAGCAATCATATTGGCGAAGCGAGGAACTGAGCCCAAAATGCACTCATTTTGAGAGATTCTGAGAAGGAAAAGTGCAAATTTCCTTCCTGCATAAAACCCGCTGACTGTTAATGTCATAGGACACAAGTCCAGCCCCTACACTGCTCCTGTGGTAAATTTAGAGACTGAATGACGCAGGCGGCTTTGTTATCAATTTGTATGTCTGTTAGCTGCCTGAGGAACTCTTTATACGAAATTCGAGAGTATTGCGCCTCGCTTGATTTGATAAATTCTTCGGAATGGACTTTTCGGAATAAGGAGCAGTTTACACTGTTGCGGCCGGGGAGGCCTTTCTATTAGCCAGAGGGCCGCTTTTCAGGGTTTATTAATGTGCGAATCGCTGAAAGAAAGAACACAAGAAGATATCGACAAATACGCTAGAGCTGGTCTGGACACCGCGCAGAAAACTACTCCCACCTCTACAAGAAGCTGCAAAGGCGAAGCGAGAAGGCTGAATATCCACGCAAACACTGCATATCCAGCCGCTCAAAGAACAATGAAGGTCGGAAATGGTATGTAAACGGATTCCGAGTTCTGAAGCCGGGTACCCACGTTCCCGAACATCTCATATAGAGGGTTTTTAACATGCGCAAAGCCACCGAAGGTATTGACCAAGTCGGGTAGGATGAGAAAGTATGCATCTCCTGTGGAGAACTTCAAGTGATAAGGTCCCTGCTGGAAACGTTCTGCCAGACCAAGTGCTCTGAGTGGTAGCTGATCTAATGACGGAAACGTTAGAAGACCCTTTAGAGAAGCTTTGGCTGTGCGCAAACTTAAGTGGCGCTACAATACCAACTTTGGGTCCGAATTTAGGAGGGTTTTCGAAAGAAAGCGCAGCTAGGCGGAGTGTTGGAGGACGCAATGTTGCATTTCTACCAGCAGATAGAGGAGTGTTACCTTGGTAGGAGAGATTGGAGCACAGTTTTACTGCTCCGATGCAGGGTTGATGGTGCTCAGTGGAATTGTTTGCAAGGACAAATCTGTCCTCAGTATGCTCGATATGAAGGGACTTGCAGCAGAGATCTGAACTATGTGTGTACACTTGACTCCCTCTGTCTCCACTTCCAACTAGTCCTTCTACCCAGTTCAGACTGAGGACTTCTCCCTAGGGTAGCAATGCAGGGGAAGCCACAGGGAAAGGTGTGCAGTCGCGCGTATGAGTGTCAGCCGGAATTTACATGTATTGCTGCGCACACTACAGAAAGAAGCAGGACAGACTTGCACTTCTGATTTGAGTACCTCAGAGTGTGATTTTGCCTTTCCAGGCAAGCCAGACACCTGCGTTCCCTACCTCTCCCTCCAGCCTGGCGAGTCACTTCGCTCTTGTCCTGGCTTCCAACTCACTCTATACGTCCCAACGTCAACTACCTCTGTAAGTCAGGAAGTTGTGTTTCTGGACCAGATATCTGTGCACCGACACCAGTCTTTCCAAAGCGAGATTTCCGGCTGACATTCCAGAAGCTGGAAATTAACAGGACTTGGCCAGGTGAGGTCCTACCGCGCTGAAGCATGGTGAGCCATATGCACCTATTGAGACAAGCGAATTAGAGTGATGTGCTGTGAAATGTGGTTGGGAGCCCTTAGTGTCCTCGATTCTACCCTGAGTGGGCCGCGGAGGCACTATATCGTGTTTCGGGGAATATGACTATCTTCCAGCGCCAACACAACAGATCCCAGGGAGATGAAGCAGCTCCAAGCGGTGGGTGAGGCCTCATTTCTAACTACTTAGTGGGATATACTTGCTGTAAGTCCACCTCTCTTTCCTTGCTGTCGCTTAGTGCAGGTTTGAAAGTGGCTCTCTTGATCAGGACTTCGGTGGGCGCGAAAATGAGGTAGGCCAGTGCGACTGCATAAACTTCGGCCTGCGGATAGCTGTT
>Ga0247837_1003112_pt1 | contig 29779 bp, 23 predicted proteins | sample LaCtaG_2_FD_187115 | JGI IMG/M metagenome (GOLD analysis project Ga0247837, IMG submission 187115) | Freshwater microbial communities from meromictic Lake La Cruz, Castile-La Mancha, Spain - LaCruzMarch2015_14.5m | ecosystem: Environmental > Aquatic > Freshwater > Lake | place: Spain: Castile-La...
TCCACCGCCACCGCCGCCTCTTCCACCTGGAGGGCCGCCCGTTGCGCCACCTGCTGTAAGTCCTAATAAATCCTGACTTGAGAAATTCTGTACGTTTATATTATTGCTTTGTCCTAGAAAAGTAATTCTTCGAGGGCCTTTAAATAAGTTGAGGTTCACACCTGTATTGTATCTTTCTTCTGTGCCACCTCCAGCGTAAAACTTACCAAATTGTGCATTTCTCAGCCCAGCTCGTGTAACAATATTCATGGTTTTTCTGGAATTTCCATCGTCAAAACCAGTAAATTGGGCTTGGTCGCTCAGTTTATCAAAAACCTGAATTTTGTCAACTACTTCGGCAGGAAGATTTTTCAATGCGGCACTGGCATCATCACCAAAATATTCTTGTCCGTCAATTAATACTTTCTGCACGGTTTCTCCTCCAGCTTTTACACCATTGGCATCAATGGTAACTCCCGGAAGTTTTTTGGCTAAATCTTCTGCAGTTGCATCCGGATTTACTTTAAAAGCTTTTGCATTAAATTCAGTTGTATCACCCTTTTGTTGAGACCTAATCTGCACGCCATCAATTTCTGCGGTTTTCAATTGATTGATAGACGTTGAAATTTTGATTTCACCCATATCAACATCATTTCCTTGGGCAATTATTCGCTCAAATTTTGTGGTATATCCAATAGAAGAAATCTTGACGATAAATGGTCCATTTCTTTTGGTTTCTATGGAAAATTTCCCGTCAATATCTGAAACTGCGCCAGATGAAATACTTGAATCTCTTGGGTTTAATAATGCTACAGCAATTCCCGGTAAGGATTCTGAGGTAGATTTATCTTTAATCGTTCCGCTAACTTTAACTTGTGCCATTGAAATTATTGGAAAAAATAAATAGATTACCACCCAAAGAATTTTCCTTACATAAGTTATAATCATACTTTCTTTGAGTTATTAAATGTTTTTTTATAAAAAATCAATCGGTTATAATATTCAATTCTTAGTGTATAATGACAAACTAACTCTTAAAAAGTTTATTTTATAAAATTACAAATCATTTAATATTTTATAAAGGGCCAATACCTGAGGCAATACCAATTCATCTTCATTATTATTTATTATCCAATTGCATTTTTTTTTTAATTCTTCTTGATTCATTTGGTTATTCATTCTTGCGCTTATTTCTACTTCAGTAAGCTTTGATCTGCTTATTACTCTTTTAATTCTTATTTCTTCTGAAGCAATTACTCCAATTACCCCGTCTAATTCTTTTTCCAGCCCATTTTCAAATAAAATTGCAGATTCTTTTAAAATGTAATTTCCTTTTTGAAATTTACTCCACTCCACAAAATCGGATTTAACTTCGGGATGAATTATACTATTTAATATTTTTAATTTATTTTCATTATTAAATACAATTGAAGCCAGTTTAATTTTATCTAGTAAATTATTCGAATCAAATATAATTTCTCCGAAGTTTTTTATTAATTCTGATTTAATAAAGGTACTATTTTCTGTAAGCCATTTAGCGCGTTCATCTGCATTGTATACAGCAATTCCAAGAATTTTGAAAACTTTTCCTACTGTTGTTTTACCGCTTCCAATGCCACCAGTTAAACCAAAAACCTTCATTTTTTGAGAATTAAATAATCAATATACTCGGGTTCAATTTTTATATTTTTAACAAAATCAGGAGATGTTAAAATATTTAATTTTAATTTATTTATTTTTTTATTTTTTAAATCATCTGCATCAGCATACACCCTAAATAATGAAGGATTTACTTTTGAAAAATTACTTAATGATACTAAAAATCTTAATTTAACATTAGAAGGTATTATCTGCAAACTATCTTTAGAAATCAAATGGTTTACATAGACTGGAATCTCAACTTCACTTTCTGTAAATTTTTCCACATTTAGTTTTATTGAAATCGTAGATGGTACACAATTTAATTCACCACCTAATGATTTTAATTTTACAGAATAACTCCCAGAAGACATCAGATTTTTTAAAATAAGCATTTCTGTTTCTACTTGATTAATAGAGTCTAAAGAAGATTTTGGGCCACTTAATTGCACACTATCGGGTATTAATATTACTTCATCTACTAAATTAAATTGTTTCTCAAAATCAAGTAATGCATTTAAATGTATAGGTACATTTTTAAAACCTCTTTCAGGGAAATTAAAGAATATTGTATCTGGTTTAAGCCTCAATAAAGTAATATCAATATGTTCCCTGTTAAAAAAATCAATTCCCGAATAAGTAGTTAGGAAGGCCCTGTTTTTAGAATTCAACGGGCCCATACCAGCTTTCCTTAAGTCTAATTTCACATTTGCTTTTTCTGGAGTCAAATAATAAGAAAATAGCTGGTATCCTGTTCCTGAAATTTCGGCCTCAATTTCTTTCGGCAATTTTTCTAACAAAAATGCATCATTAGGCATGTTTATGTAAGTAACAGGTACTTTAATTGAGGTAGAGTACCTATTATTTAATGCCAATAAAAACCAAAATAAAGATGAAATTATAAGGCACCACGAAAATACGTATACCTTACTGCTAAAGAGCCAGGTACGTATTTTAGTGGTACGCTTCGCTCTTTTCATAAACAAATTATTTTCCTTGTTGTTCCGCCAATTGGTCTGTTACACTTGATGAAACGGCAGATTTTTCAAACCTTAATTTCACACCACCTTCTGTTTCAATTAAAAATGTAGTTTCTGCTGTATCTACAATTTTCCCATGTAAACCTCCAATTGTTATTATTTTGTCACCCTTTTTTAGCGACTCTCTAAACTGTTTTGCTTGTTTAGTTTTCTTCAATTGTGGCCGTAAAATAAAGAAATAAAATACCACTCCAATTAAAATTAATGGAAGAAATTGTTTCCACAAAGGCTGTCCTGGCGCAGTGGCCATCAACAAAATTGCATTATTAAATGCTAAAATATTATTCATCTTTTTTTGTTCCTATTACGTTTCCTACTAAATATACTACGGTTTGAGATGGTTCTGTATTCGACAAAACTGTTACCGTTTTCATTGCTTTTCCACCCCTATTTTCACTGTTAAATACCACATCAATTGAAGCTGATGCTCCTGGTTTAATTGGCTCTTTGGGCCATTCAGGTACTGTACAACCACAACTTCCGTATGCTTTCGAAATAACTAAATTATTTTTCCCCGTATTTGTAAACTTATAAGAATGAGAAACTTTTTCACCTTCCATTACTTCACCAAAATTGAAAGTATCTGACTCAAATTTTATTGATGCCAATGGAATATCTTTTTTCCCTTCCGCGCTCTCAGAATTTGATACATCATCTGCACTAACTTTACCGCTTCCTTTCTCATCACAGGAAACGAAGAAAAGCAATGCGCTTACTATAATTATTGATTTTAATTGAAACATTATTTTAAAAATTTAATGTGCGAAATTAGTCAAATTTTACTCGCAATGGTTTATTTTAATTTTATTTTAACAAGTATACAATCAGATAGTTATATGTTTTATGGCGCCTTTTCCAGCTTTTCATTTCAAGTCCTCCCCCGAAAGCTTTCGGGGTGCGGGCTTTCCATTTCAATCTGGGGCGTGGCAGCATTGCTTTGTTTAATACATTTGTATTGTCAACCTTCAACTTTTAATTTATTGCCATGAAGAATATATTTATTAATGGTTGCTTTTATTCACTTTTTTTAATTCAGAATTTATTAGCACAATCATCTTGTATTAATTTTGATTCTATTCAATATACTCAGGTAACTATTAATAATTCAATTCAATATGGGGCAAACCAACTAAATTTCGATGGGTCTATTTTTATTCCAAATGCACGTATAATAAAAGCTACTGCAAACAATTGCCCTACTTCTCCATTGCTAATTTTAGTGCACGGTGGTGGCTTTACCGCAGGTACTCCCGATATGATGGACAGCTTATCATTTAGATTTGCGAAATATGGATATATATATGCTTCAATTAATTATCGTTTAGGCTGGCCAGGGGGCTTTTGTCCTATCGACTCCTCTGAAGCTGTAAGAGCATGGTACCGTTCAGTACAGGATATAAAAGGCGCAATTCGTTATTTTAAAGATAATTCAGTTGTGTTTGGAATAGACACCAACAATGTTTTCCTCGCTGGTTGGAGCGCTGGTGGTTATGCAACAATTGGTGCTGCTTATTCAGATTTACCATCAGAATCACCTTCTTTTTGTTCCGATTTGGGGCCAATTGATGGCAATTTAAATTCAGGAATTCATTCTTCTCATATTAAAGCATTAGCTACATTTTCTTCTGCATTTCTTTTCCCCAATCATATTGCTGAGGGTCAAAAACCAGGAATAATTATGTTTAACAATGCATTAGATGCATATGAAATTCCATTAAACTGCAATAAATGGTGGAATTATGGGCAATGCCAAAGTTCTTTTCCAAACGCATGTGGAATAACTTCTATGCAGCCAATTTTTCAACAAAACAACATTGCCTCAGCCAGTATTGTATTCAATTATAGTACTTCAAACGAATTTAATTCTCATTGGCTGCATAATCCAATTTATTTTCCTTTATGGGAGGAAGAAGTAGATAGTATGGCTTCTTTTTTTCAAGGTTTTATCTCACAAGAGATTCCGTTATCAACTGTAAATTCTTCAGTTTTAACCATTCAGAATTATTTAATTACCTCTTTTACAGATTACCAGCTTCCTGTTAATCATAATGGCATTTTATATAGTATAAATGGCGCATTAATTTCAATAGTTAAATCTGGTAAAATAAATGCTTTATCACCGGGAATATATTTTTTTATTTCAGAGTCAATTAAAATAAAATTAATTGTAATTTAATGGATTAAACTATTTTTCAATTATGAACTTACACCATTTTTTTGTTTCATGCCCATTTACCGAAATAAAATAAATTCCATTTCTTAATTTACTTACATCAATTTCCTGATTCGATTTGGTATAATTTCCTTTGATAATCTCTCTTCCTGAAGCATCGAAAATAATATAACTTTTGCCTTCAGTTGTTACTTTAATATGGTCTTTAGCGGGGTTTGGATAAATAGATAAATTTTTATCATCAATAAAATTTAATCCTGTAGAATTCGTAACAGTAATATTCATTATATCAGGTTCACTTCTGCACCCATTTTCATCTTCAATTATAACTTGCATGCTCATTTCTCCTTCCACATCTTTCCAAAAAACAATAATACTGTCTCTATCTGATGTAAAAAGGGTATTATTAATTAAACTCGTATTTCCTCCCAAAATCCAAAAATAATTATAACCCAGGCCTCCATTAATGTAAAATACTGAAGTACTTCCAGGAACTTGAATACTATCTCCAATAATAGTAGCAACTGGAGAAGCGAACACTGTAGCTTCAACAGTATCGCTTCTATTGCTGCAGTTATTTAATGTCATTTGCACAATATAAGTTCCTGAATTTTCGGGTGTACTATTTAAAATTTGTGTATTTCTCGCATTTACTGTAAATCCATTAGGCCCAGTCCATGTGAACGTTGCACCGGGCACTTCCGCTGCGCCTAAAAACAGTATTTCACCTTCACACACTTCTGTTCCAGCTTCAAAAATTACAGGCTTTGGAACAGATACAATTTCAACTTCGACAGACCTTTCTCCAACACAATTTTGTCCGGTTATCAAAACAGTATAGGTGCCAGATGCTAATACACTTGCTCCAGCAATAGTTGGGTTTTGCGCTGTTGAAGTAAATCCATTAGGACCTACCCATTGATAAGTAGCGTTCGAAGGAAAATTCGTAGTAAGTGTTAAATCATCACCTTCGCAAATTGGTCCATTTTGTGAAACTGTGGCAGTGCAAGGCAAGCAACCGGGTGGAGCAGTGATTGCTTTTGTTGCAGTACAGGTAGGATCAGCAGAAAATTGAAAGTTGATTGTTGCAGCAGCTCCATTACTGGGTAATCCTGTAAGTGTATATGGAATAGGCGAAGGTAACGTTGCATTATATACAGCATTTACACCCAAACAATTTACAGTTAATGAACCGCTCGTAGGTGCGTTAAAAGTGTAAATTAATCCAGAAACATTGTATTGATTTGTTAAAGAATCACAGGTTCCAACATTAGCAGTTGTTAAGGAAATTAAACATGTTCCGGTAAATTCACAGTTGAAATTTCCTGTACCTGAAGATTGAATGAAGTTAACATTTGTAGACTGATTCGAAAAATTAGTAATTAATAACACATAATAGTCTCCTGCACTTGTAGAGGTAAACGAAGCACTTTCTGCTGAACCACCGGCATAGCTGCAATCGGCAGTATATGCAGCCGTTAATTGATTGCAATATCCTGACAAAGAAGAAAATGGACCCCAAATTATAAAGTCTAAGTCATTCCCGCCGGTATTGGTAATATCAATAATATGTGTTCCTGGGGTATTTACTTGAAAATAAAACCAAGCTGGGTTAGGTTCAGAACCCAAACATCCATAATCAGGTCCAACTTCAGCTGCAGGAGCATTTGTTGATGCAGGAAAAGTAGCTCCTAAATCAGGACAAACTTGAATGGCATTAACACAAGTAGAATTGCCTGTTTGCGACCAAACTGAATCAATATTAATTAAAATTAGTAGAATAAGAATGCAGCGTTTCATAGTATTTTTTAGGAAACGCAATGTATTAATTTAAAACAAATTAAAAAACCAATAATTCCTCGTACAGTTCATGCAAAGGAAGCCCCATAACATTAAAATAGGAACCATTCATTTTTTCTACTCCAATGTAACCAATCCACTCCTGTGCGCCGTAAGCCCCTGCTTTATCTAATGGCTTAAATTGTTCTACATAATAATCAATTTCTTCGGCCCTCAGTGATTTAAACCAAACTTCTGTAACCACATAAAAAGAGGTAGTTTTGATTGTAGAATTAATACTTACAGCAGTTATCACCTCATGCATTTTGCCTGAAAGTCTATTAAGCATCAATTTTGCTTCAAATAAATCTTTTGGTTTGTTTAATACCATATCCCCAATCCAAACAATTGTATCTGCTGTAATTACTATTTCATGCTCATTTAAAGAAGATTTTGCAGCTTCCGCTTTAAGTTTTGAAAGAAACAAAGGAATAGATTCCCTTTTTAACTTATCCGGATAATCTTCATCTACATTAATATCAAATAATTCAAACTCTAATCCAAGTTCCTTTAATAAATAGTGTCGCCTTGGAGATTTTGAAGCAAGCAATATTTTTTTACCTTTTAATTTTTCTTTTAATAGCATTTTATTGAATATACCTAAAAATAAACATTGAAATAACCCCTGATATAATGATTATCTTACAAATTAATGATGCTTTGCTATAGGAGAATTTATCGAAAGAATTCCATAAGATGTATAGAAGATATAAAAGAGGACCTTGTACGGCAAATATTGTAAAATAAAATAATTTAGTTAAATCCCATTTCCAGATATATTGCTGCACCAAACCTAAAAAAATAGATGTACAAACAATTAAACTCATCGCGATAAACTTAGAAGGTTCTTCGCCTATTACAATCGGTAAAGTTCTGCAACCATCTGCTGCATCTCCTTCAATATCTTCAATATCTTTAATTATTTCTCTAAATAAATTAGAAAGGAATGCAAAAGCGGCATAACCAATTACCATAAAGGCACCTTTTTTCAATACATAACTTCCCATTTCGGGTACAGAATTATTCAATATTTGCAAATTTATAATTGCTCCAGAAGCAAATTCATACATTCCGGTAGTAATTGGAACTAATGCTGCCAATAAAGCAATTAAAATATTTCCAGCTAATAATTGTTTTTTTAAGTGAGTTGAGTAAAACCATAATGCGGCAATGCTAAACAACTGTAATAAAGCTAGTTTTATATTTCCAGCATGATATGCCAAATAAATAGCTATTATTAATCCTACAAAACTTAAAGAAATATGTAAGATAATTGCCGCTCTTCTTTGTATTATTTTTCCTATAACAACTTTATTTGGTTTGTTTATCCTATCTGTTTTTGTGTCAAAATAGTCATTTATTATATAACCTGCAGCCGCTATAAAAAGGGTACTTGCAACTAACAAAGAAAAGTTAAAGCCAGACATATGAAGCCCTATTCCTCTGACCAAGAATCCTCTTTCTAACATATCAATAATTACAGACCTCCATAATGGTTCTAATAAGCCATACCTCACCCCAATCATTGTTAATGCAATGATTATTAAATTTGGAAATCTAATCAATTTGAAAAAGTGTAGCATATTAATTACTGTATTTCTCAATAATCGATTTAGTAAATACTTTATAAATATCTTGTAATTCAGGATAACCTTTAAGCATAGAAAGATGTTTTTGAATTATCATCTCGTCTTTTCTAATGGCTGGTCCTGTTTGATTTTCTCCATTATCCTTCGAAAAAAACGAAGCAGTTGTTTTTTTTAGAATATTTTGAAGCAGAAGACTATTAATATTTTCATTTTTTGTCCATTCTTTAGTTAAAACTAGCAAATGATAAATAAAATTGTTTAGTACAACTGCTGTAAGATGCAATTTCATTCTTTCTTCATTATTCAAGAAAATATATTTCAATTTTAAATTATTAATTAAATCTAATATTAGTTGAGACGAATATTCATTTGATGCATTTACACCACATATTACTTTTGAAAGATTTACCTTTTTTATTCTACTAAAACTTTCTAATGGCCAACAAACAGCAACATCGGCTGCGTGTTTCGTTAATATTTCTAATGGAGTAGTTCCTGAAAAATGTACAATTAATTTCGCATGATTACCATATTTTATTGTGCAAAGTTCAATTTGTGAATCTGGAACAGCCAATAAGACAATCAAATCATTTTTATTTTCTAGCTCACTAAAATTTAAGGTTTTATATTTCTTACAGAATTCTTTTGTGTTTTTCGAATTTGAACCTTGTGAATAAACGATATATTTTTCACTTTTAACTAAAGCTGAAGCAAAAGATAAAGCTAATCCTCCCGTGCCTATAATTAAAATTTTATCTAGCTGATACTTTTGCATTTTTAGGCAATTTAATTCTTGACCAAACAGCTAGGATTGTTCCAATTGCCATTAAAATACTGCCAATCCATAAAATGTTAATTCCCGGAAAAATTATAGCTTTCATTATAATAAAATCACCTGCATTACTTGCTTTCTCCCTAATTCTAATATGAAATGCTTCTTTTTCAGGATCTATTTTCCAAAGACTGAACTGCAAACCTTTTGCTTCCAATATTGTATCTATTGCGAAACTTGTTAGGCCCCTAATTACAAAGACAGGTTCCACAATATCTTTTTCACTACTCATGCTAAGAACGTTTAGTTGGGCTCCAATTGCAATATCGTTTTCTTGAAGTTTATTTTTAGATTTATCTACATTTCTATTTACTCCATTTAAAATTACCATGGCATTACTTGTAAATATTGTATCTCCAATAGATAATTCATAATCCTGAGCTTCTTCCCATCCTCCATTTTTTATTTCTTTTGGGTCTTCCATTTTTGCATAAGTAATGTGTGTGAAAACATCTTTATGGAAGTAATGCTTTGTTGCGGGCTCTGCAACATTCCCCATTCTAGGATTAGTTTGTATAAAAGGGTTAAGTGTAAAAAGTTTTTTTATTTCGCCTTTTTCATTCTTTTGCAAATAGTCGACATTATAATAAATATTAATTCCTGCACTTGAATCTCCTCTATAACTTACCAAGTATTCACCCATTTGAACTGTATCTTTTCTGGATAATAGAATGTTTTCTTTATTCGGAAAATCTTTTCCTAAATCGAATTTACTATTATTTTGAGAGATAATTTCTTTCTTTCCTGCTGATATTAATGAGCCAAGCAAAATCATTCCAAAACCAATGTGCGCAATGGAGGAGCCAGCTTTTTTTAACTTGCCTTTTAGTATTCTAAATAAATAATCAATATTTGCAATTGTTGCAAACAAAGAGGCAAAAAGTAATATAATAAGTAATGAATTATCTATTTCCAGAGTTAATGATAAAATCAAAGTTAAAACAATTGATGAGATTACCGATAACCAAATATTTTTAATTAATTCTGTCGTATTTGTTTTTTTATATTTTAAGAAATGTCCAATTCCAATCAGTAAAGCAGTAATAATCGCAAAAGGAATTTGCCAAGCGTTGTAATGTCCTATAACATCTTTAGGAGTTGCCAATTTTGCTTCAGATAATTTTTCGAACAGCGAATTAGACATTAATCCATTTAACCATCCAAAAAAATCAGCAACATTTCCACTTAAAAACTTATTTATAACTGGTGTTGATGTACTGAAAGTAATTTGAAATGCAGCTATTAGCAATACCAGAGCAGCTACAAACATCCAGAATTCTCTAGAGCTAAGATCTTCTTCCTCCTCTTTTGTCTTTGTAGCTTTAGATATATTAAACAGCATTAATCCGAGGGAAGCAGCAATAAATAATACAGTTGTTAATTTGTAAAAACCAGTAAAAAGACTAAATACTAATAAAGAAAAGCTAAATGTTAAATAAATAATTTTAAAATTCCCTTTGGGTATTGATATAGCTGCAGGAAGCCAAATGAAGAATAATAAATAAACAAGCAACTGTCCACTCATTCCTAAATCGGTAAAAGCATGTACGGAAGTGTCTCCCAATATTCCGCTTCTGGTTAGAAATGTAGAATACAAAATCAGAATAAATGTTATAAAAATTAGGAAAAATGCGGTTGTGATAGACTGCCCTTTATTTTTATTAATAAGCATTACGTGACCTCCGGCTACAAAAGTAATCCAAGGAACTAATGAAGCATTTTCAACTGGATCCCATGCCCAAAATCCGCCAAAGCTCAAGGATTCGTATGCCCAAGCTCCACCCATCAATACACCTGTTCCTAAAATACTGATTCCAAAAAATGTCCACTTTAATGCTGGATTAATCCACTCGCTATATTTTTTTTGCCAAATACCTGCAACAGCGTAAGCAAACGGGAATAATGTGGACGCAAAACCAAGGAATAGGGTAGGAGGGTGAATAGTCATCCAGTAATTTTGTAATAATGGATTTAATCCTCTACCGTCAAGCTTTTCTAAGTAAGTCAGGCTTTGAACAAATGGGAGATTCACGAAATCGGGATGTTCTCTTAAAAGTAAGAATGGACTGCTGCCTAAATGAACATCTCCAATGTAAATTCCTAGAAGCATAGACGATAAAAATACTTGCACCATAGCAACAATGGCCATTGTGGAGAATTCCCAATTCTTTGAGGTTCTAATTAGAACATTTCCTAATACCATGTTCCAAAAAGTCCATAGCAAAAAACTACCTTCTTGACCTTCCCAAAAGCAGGAAAGAATATATTGCATAGGCATTGCAGTATTACTATGTTGCCACACATAATGATACTCAAACCTGTGATTGAATAGCAGATAGAATAATACTCCAATTATTCCTAAAACGCCAATTGAATGGATATTAAAACCTAAACGTGCAAGCTTTTTCCATGATAAATCATTCTCTTTTTGAGCAAAATAATAACAGATTGCCGAAAAAATGGCCCCCAAGAAAGCTGCAATAATAAAAAGATTACCAAATACACCCCAAATAAGTTCTTCCCCCACAAAAACTTTATCCATCTTAAATTATTTACTATTTAAACTGATTTTATTGTCCGCTTCATGTGTAGTTTCTTCCATTTTGCCGTCGTTGTATTTACTTGGACATTTCATTAATATTTTATTCGCATTAAATACATCACCATTCATTTCTCCAACAATTACAACCTGCTCAGAACGCTCAAAGTCTTGAGGTTTGGCCCCGTTGAATAATACTTTCTTTTCTGTTCCTTCTCTATCTGTCAAATAGAAGCTAAATAGATTTGCATCTTTTTCAGGAGAATAAACCATTTCTTTTGTTTTATTTAATTTCCCTACAACATGAAATTCCTCTTCAGGATAATTTATTGCTTCATTAAATGATGCGTAAGTACTAGAATCTGAAAAGGTACTTAAAATTGCTCCTATCGCTAGCGCAATTAATACAATTCCAATAATATGTGATTTTTTCATTCCTTTTTATTATTTAATTTTTTTTCAATTCTGCTTATTTTACTATCTAAACGAATGAGATAGATAATAATTCCAATAAAAATAATACTAATTACCCCAACTACAACATAAATCTTACCATTACTCCGCATGGTATCAGCCATATCGATTGTGTCCTGAGCCATCGCAACTTGTTGAAATAGAATAAATAAAATAAGGAATAGCCAATTATAAGATTTCATCATTTTTATCAATTTTGTTGTTAGTAGAAATTGTCATTTGCTTGTAGGCTGCTGCTTCAGCTCTTGCAGATAAGCGTGAAATCCAGATTCCAATTAAAATCCAACCTAATACAGCTGGGTAAAATACTATTCTCATGTTCTTATCTAAATCATAAGAACTAAATCCTGGATTTCCCCCATTTCCGGGGTGCAAACTATCAACTTGATTTAAACGTGGGTAAACCATAACAAAAACCAACATTAACACATATGCGAAAATGTTATAAACAGCAGCTACTTTAGCTCTTTTTTGCTCTTCATCCATAGAATTTCTTAATACTACGTAAGCAAAATATATTAAAATTGAAATGGCGGCTCCATTAAGTTTAGGGTCGTTAACCCACCATGCACCCCAAGTAAATCTTGCCCAAAGTGAACCTGTTATTACACCTAATGAACCTAACAAAATGCCCGTATTTGCAAATTTTTCAGCGTTAATATCATCACTAATGTTGCTTTTAGAAAGATACATAATGCTGTAGTAAAGTGAGAAACTAAATATGGCAAGCATACTAAACCACATGGTTACATGAAAGTATAAGTTTCTCACCGATTCATGTAAAATTGGTAAAACAGGAACATCTCCTAATAGTCCTGCTATTATAGAATACATTACTAAAATTGCTCCGGACGCTTTCCACCAATGCTTACTAATCCATGAACGACGCTTTGTTTCCTGAAACATTTTCTTCGCTTAATTCTTGTGCGAAATTACCAATAAAACACGTTGATTATTTATTATGTTTAAAAAAATGGTAAACATTTTAGAAGCAAAATCAAAATCTTTTGTTAATGAGTTCTTAATTTACTTATTCTTGCAATTCAAAAATTTCTAACTCTACTCATAAACACTTTTAAATTATGGAAGAACAATTACTAGATCAATCTTCAATGGGTTCGTTCGAACCTGAATATGCAGGATTTTGGATAAGATTTGCAGCAGCTTTTATTGATGGAATTATTTTATCAATTCCACAGTTAGCGATTCAATTTGCAATGGCAGAGTCTATTGCTGAAGGCGGAGCCGGACTTGGCCTTTACTATATTATTGTATTAGCTATGAATTGGGTTTACTTTGCAGGAATGGAATCTTCTTCCAATCAAGCCACTTTAGGAAAGATGGTTGTTGGAATCAAAGTTACCAACTTAGAGGGTGAACCAATTAATTTTGTGAATGCTACAGGAAGATATTTTGCAAAGATTATTTCTGCTATTATATTATTGATTGGATATATTATGGCTGCATTTACACCTAAAAAACAGGCATTGCACGACCAATTAGCCAAAACATTGGTGGTAAAAAAGTAATTTTTATAGCTTTTAATGAAGGAAGTGGGGTGTTTACTTAACTTCCTTTTTTTTGATTTTTTTTTGTAACTTGTGTTTCATTATTTATAAGTATGAAAAAAATATTTTTAGTTTTCGCAACATTCATTAGTTGTTTATCAGTTTTAGCTCAATGTCCTTTTAATCCGACTGTTATAAATGGAAATGTTGCACTTTGTCCTTCCCAGTCAGATACATTAAGCACTCAAACAGCTAGCAGTTATCAATGGTATAAGAATGGAAATCCTATAATTGGTGCAAATCAACAAACGTTAACAATTAATCAGGTACAAGATGCAGGTGCAAGTTTTTTGGTTGTTTCTACAATAAATAATTGTTCAGAGCCTTCACCAGCTATACAAGTAACAAGTATAACAGTACCTTCAATTTCTTTTCAAGTTGTAAATTCTCCAGACAATACAGCTTGCACCGGAAATGAAATTATATTGGATATTTTACCTCCATTCAATACAAATCTTAAATGGTTTAGAAACGGTGTTCAAATTCCGGGTCAATTTTCGGATTCACTTTTAGCAGTTTCTTCTGGTGCTTATGCTGTTTCTGGAGCTATTGCTCAATGTCCAAATACTCTTAGATTATCAGGAATTACAAATTTGAATTTTATTAATGCTGAAGTTCCTATTATTTCTGAAAACACACAAACATTAAGCTTATCAACATCAGTTTCAGCTCCCCAATATCAATGGTATCTGAATGATGTTGTTTTGCAAAATGCAATTCAGAGTATTCTAATTCCTTCACAAAATGGGAGCTACAAAGTGGAGGCAATCTTTTCCCAAGGTTGTAGAAAACAATCGGAACCTTACTTGTTTAATGGAATTTTTGTGGATTGTCCTTTTGACCCAGTAATTAATCCAATTAACATTGTACTTTGTCCTGAAAAAGACGATACGCTTTCTACAATTCCTGCTGAATTCTATCAATGGTATAAAGATGGAAACCCAATTCAAGATGCTACTCAACAAGAATTTATAGTTGATTATTTCAGTAGTGCAGGATCAATTTTTAGTGTGGATGTTACAATTGAAGGTTGCACCGAGCGCTCTGCTGATGTTTTGGTAGATGGATGGGTGTTTCTTCCTGTAACTGTTAGTACTTTATCTGATATTCCATTGACAGATTTGTGTGAAGGAGATTCAGTTTATTTACAGCTAAATCCACCTTATGAAAATAACATCATTTGGACAAAGAATAATATTGTCATAGAAAATGAAGTAAATGATAGCTTGTTAATTACTAATTCAGGTGTTTATTCAGTAATTGGCTTTACTGAAACTTGTCCTGATTTTGGAGGTGAAAGTATACCAATTGATATGGTCTTTAAACCTGCACCAATTCCATTGCTGTCTTTTGAAACATCTTCTCAAATAATTAGCACTTCAGCAGCAAATGTATCTGCTTTTAATTGGTTTTTTGATGGAGTTCCTTTTGAACAATTTACTGGAAATAGTTTCCAAGTTCCACAGACCGGTGAATATCAATTAAATGTGGAATACGCTAATGGTTGCGATGCTACATCAGAACCCTTACAAGTAATTGTTGCAGGTGTATATGAAATGAGTAATTCTAATTTACAGATAGCTCCAAATCCATTTATAAATTATATTCAGATTTGTAATAAAAATAAAAATTCAATATTAGCAGAACTATATTCTTACGATGGCAAATTAATAATTACCCAAAGTATAAATGGTATTGAAACTATTGACACTTCTTACTTGTCCTACGGATTTTACTTTTTAAAACTTACTCAGGAAAGAAAAAGCTTGACTTATAAGTTAGTAAAGTAAACAACTAAACTGTTGCAGCTGCTATAACTTTAGGTTGAGCATTGATTATTTCTTGCGATGCAAAATCAGCATATTGTGAGAAATTCTTAACAAATTTCTCGGCTAGTTCTGCTGCTTTCACATCAAACATTTCTTTGTTTGGCCATGCATTGCGAGGAAATAAAAGTTCTGAAGGCACACCTGGACATGAAACAGGAGTATGTAAACCAAAGAATGGAGTTTGAATGTAATCTACTTCATTTAGCTCTCCTTTTAATGCAGCAGAGATTAAAGCCCTAGTGTAAGCCAACTTTATTCTTGAACCTATTCCGTAAGGACCACCGCACCAACCTGTGTTTAAAAGCCAAACATTTACATTTGTTTCTTCTAACTTCTTTCCAAGAAGTTCGGCGTATTTTGTTGGATGTAGAGGCAGAAATGCTTTACCAAAGCAAGCAGAAAATGTAACTTGAGGTTCAGTTACACCTACTTCAGTTCCAGCAACTTTAGCAGTATATCCTGAAATAAAATGATACATTGCTTGAGCAGTTGTAAGTTTTGAAATTGGAGGTAATACACCAAATGCATCTGCGGTAAGGAAGAATATATTTTTCGGAATACCACCAATTGAAGGTATCATGATATTATCAATCAGTTCGATTGGATAAGCAACTCTTGTGTTTTCTGCCTTCTTAATGTTGCTATAATCTACTTTTCTTGTTCCTTCAAAATAATTAGTGTTTTCTAGTAATGCACCAAATCTGATAGCATTGAAAATCTGAGGCTCTTTTTCTGCAGATAAATCTATACATTTAGCATAACATCCACCCTCAAAATTAAAAACAGAATTTGATGACCAACCATGTTCATCATCACCTATTAATCTTCTTTCAGGATCGGCAGACAATGTTGTTTTGCCTGTTCCACTTAGACCAAAGAAAATTGCAGTATCTCCTTCAACTCCAACATTAGCAGAACAATGCATAGAGAGTACTTGTTTTTCTTGAGGAAGAATATAATTCAACACTGAAAAGATTCCTTTTTTAATCTCTCCTGTATAACCTGAACCTCCAATTAAAATAACCTTCTTTGTAAAATTAATAATTGTAAAATTATGCTGTCTGGTTTTATCAATTAAAGGTTCAGCATGAAATCCTGGAGCATTAAGAATAGTCCATTCAGGTACAAAATACTTTATTTCCTCTTCCGTTGGCCTTAAAAACAGATTATTGGCAAACAAATTAGACCAGGGCAGTTCGGTTACAACTCTTATATTTAATCGATAAGTTGGATCTGCGCATGCATAACTATCGCGTACATATACTTCTGAGCCACCCAAATAAGCGCAAACTCGGTTATACAATAAATCAAAATCTCTTGAATCAAATTTTCCGTTCACATCACCCCACCAAACAGTGTCCTTTGTTTTTTCATCAAAAACAACAAATTTATCTTTCGGTGATCTACCTGTAAATTCACCTGTATCTATGGCCAAGGCTCCTGTATCTGTTAAAGTGCCTTCTCCTGATAATAACGTTTCTTCGATTAATTCTGCTGAGGATAAGTTCCAATGGGCAATTGCTACTTTTCCTAAACCAATTGATTTTAATGTTGCATTAACATTCTTTAAGCCGAACTCTTGCATGTAGATTGTTTTAGTTTCTATCCTGCAAAATTAAAAATAAAATCAACTCCCAACCCCACCATTGTTGGATTTGCAGCATTTTTCTAAGTGTCAGAATGACGCTTTATCTAGGTCTTTTTTGCCTGCAACTTGCGTTTTCTTTGGTATGCACGCGTTCAGTCTTCTTCAAGATTCTTTGAGATTTTTCTATAAAAATCTCTTTTTCTTTTTTTGAAAAGTTGTTTAACCTTATACAAAAGTCAGTTTCGCCCTCTCTTCCCCAGCTAACTTTATCAAAATCTAGCAAAAATCCTTCAGAAGTTGTATATGAACTTAACATCTGATTGTATTCTTTGGCAACATTAAAATCGATACCAGACCCAATGCTATAGAATGAAACTACTAAACTATAAATAGTAGAATCAATCTTTATTTCTGGTTTATTAGATTTATTTTCCTCATTTAAATTTGCTGGTATGGTTGCAACTTCAGTTTTAACTTCTACAGGTATTTCAGTAGGAATTGGATTTACCTTTTGCTCTGTAGAGGTTGTAATCTTTTCTGATGTTTCTTTATTCTTACTTGATTTGCAATTTGTCATGAGAAGAATAATGGAGATAATTAAAATGTTACGAATCATAAGTTTAAGTTTAAATTAAAAATAAGTTTGAAAGTTAAAGTGCATAAATCTCGCCATATTTCTTTTTCGCGTAATCTATGAAATATTGAGAATTCAAACTTTCACCTGTGGAAGATATACAGATTTCTTCAGATGTATACAACCTTCCTTTATCATATATATATGATTTTAACCATTCAGACAATTCAGAAAAATTACCATTAGCAATTTTTTGTTCAAGATTTTCTATATTTCTTTTTGCATGCTCATAAAATTGAGCAGCATATAAACTTCCTAGTGTATAAGTTGGAAAATACCCGAAACTACCGTGTGCCCAATGAACATCTTGTAAAATACCATTTTCATCATTTTCAGGTTTAATACCTAAATATTTAAAATAAAGATTCTCCCAAATTTCCGGTAAATTATCAACGTTAAAATCATCTTGAAATAATAACTGTTCAATTTCAAAGCGAATAATTACATGAAAATGATAAGTTAGTTCGTCTGCATTTGTTCTGATTAATTCTTTGGAAACAGAGTTGATAATTTTATAAAAATCATTTAATTCAATATCAATTAAATTTTCGGGAAATAAGTCCTGTAACTTTTTGTAATTTAATTTCCAAAAAGACAATCCTCTTCCAATATGATTTTCCCATAACCTTGATTGTGATTCATGAATTGATAAAGAGCAAGATTCTGCTTCAGGAATTCCATAAGTTTTACTTTGTAATCCTTGCTCATAAAGCGCATGTCCACCTTCATGCAAGCAACTCCAAATCATTTCATTTAAATTGTTTTCTACAATCCTTGTAGTCACTCTAATGTCTTTTTCTCCAATATTAATTGTAAAGGGATGAGTTGAAATATCTTGTCTTCCTGAATTAAAATTAAATCCAATTTCTTTTAAAACTTCAATTCCAAAATCCCATTGTTTATTTGTTGGGTATGATTTATTTGTAATTGATATATCTATTTTTTCTTTTTTTTCGATTTGATCTAATAAACTTATTAATTGAGGTTTTAAATTTTCGAAAATAATTTTTAATTCTGATGATTTAAGTCCGGCATCATATTCGTTTAAGAAAACATCATATTTTTCTTTGCTTTTATCTATAAATTCCGCTTCCTTCTTTTTTAAGGCAATCAGATTTTTTAGAAAAGGAGAAAATATTTTAAAATCTTTCTTAGATCGAGCTTCTTCCCATGCAGCATAGGAATTTGAAATTGCTGAAGAAAGTTCTTCAACAAATTCTTTAGTTAAACATATTTTTCTTTGAAGGTCTTTTATTGATAGTTTTACATTTAATTTTTGCGTCTTATTTAAACTAATATCATTTTCTAAATTATTTAATAAATCACAGTAGTATTGACTCGTATATAAGTCATGAATTATTCCTGATATTCCTGCAATCTGTCGCGCTCGTCCATTCATGCTTTCTTTTGGCATAAAAACTTCCTGGTCCCATTGAAGTAAAGACGAAATACCATTTAAATCCGAAATTTTTAAATTAAAATCTAAATAATCTTGGTAATTATATTTATTCATTTATTTTATTTGAATTGTAAATGGAGATTGCTATGATACTCCACGAGATGATTAAAAGAACACCTCCAAAGGGAGTTATTGGACCAAATATTTTTAGCCAATTTAAATTTAAAATTGTTTTAAGACTTAAAAGATAGATAGATCCAGAAAATGCAAATATTCCAGCAATCATAAAATTAAGCGCTTTCTTTAGAGAAGAAATGCGAATTGTAAGTGATAAATTTGAAAGCGCAAAAATCGAAATGCTATGAATTAGTTGAATATTAGCTGCTGTTTTTACAGCATTTAATTGTACTTCAGCTAAAACATTTTGAAGATAATGAGCCGCAAGGGCAAGAATAACAACCCCAGTTGCGGCAAGAATGGCTGCATATAAAAGCTGGTTTCTTAATACTATAAGTTTAGTCATTCAAACTGGCAATAACTGAGATTTCAATATTTACACCTAATGGTAATCCTGCCACAGCTACTGTTTCTCTAGCGGGAAAATCTCCCTCGAAATAACTCCCATATACCTCATTCACCGTTTTGAAAAAGGACATATCTTTTAAGAATATTGTTGTTTTTACTACATTTTTAAAAGATATTCCAGCTTCGTTTAGAATCGCATTAAGATTTTTCATAACCATTGCTGTTTCTTCTACTAGGTTGTCCTGAATGAGATTTCCACTTTCGGGGTTAATTGCTATTTGACCGCTAACAAACAGTAAGTTGTTTACGCTAATAGCTTGATTATAAGGCCCAATTGGAGCTGGTGCTTTCGGAGTTTTTATTATTTTTTTCATCCACTTAAAATATTATCAAGCAAAAATACTGTATTAAGTTTGATTTTTCGATTTCTCAAGGTTAGTTTAACACTTTAGTGTATTATTGCAAATATGCTTATTGCTGCCCAAATTCCTCCTGTAATTTATGATGTAAGTATCATCTTTGGGCTTGCTATTATTGTTTTATTGGTTTGCAATTATTTCAAAATCCCAACTGTTCTTGGTTTTTTAATAACGGGAGTGATTGCAGGACCAGATGCGTTAAACCTCGTTAAAGAAGCTCATGATTTATCTGTTTTTGCTGAAATTGGAATTATCTTTCTATTGTTCAGTATTGGAATTGAGTTTTCATTAAAAGATTTAATTCGAATACGCAAGCAAGTATTTATAGGCGGAGCTATCCAGCTCTTTGTAACTACATTAGTAATAACAGTTTTGTGTTATTATTTTGAGATAGAATTAAAGGAATCAATTTTTTTAGGAGTGCTTTTCTCATTAAGTTCCACAGCAATAGTTTTAAAAGTGTTGCAAGATATGGGGCGAATCCAAACAGCACAAGGAAAGAGTACCATGGCAATATTAATATTTCAGGATATTGCTATTGTGCCGTTAATGCTGCTAACACCATATTTATCAAAGTCTTCAACAGGATTTGATTTTAACTTTTTTTTAGTAATTTTTAAAGGTATCGTTACCGTTTTTATTGTGCTTTTTGTAGCAAGGGTTTTGATGCCAAAACTACTTTATGCTGTTGCGAAAAGCAGATCTAGTGAATTGTTTCTATTAACTGTTTTAGTAGTTTGTTTATCTGTAGCCTGGCTTACAGCTCAACTAGGTTTATCGCTGTCACTTGGAGCATTTTTAGCAGGATTGGTTATTTCAGAGTCAGAATATAGCCATGAAGTTTTTGGCACTATTCTACCTTTTAGAGAAGTGTTTACAAGCTTTTTCTTTATTTCCATTGGATTATTAGTTGATTTGGATGTTTTGTTTAAATTTTTTCCAACAATTTTTCTTGTCGCAGTATGTATATTAATCATTAAAACATTTCTTGCAGGTGCTGCCCTTTATGCCACAGGAAGTAATTTAAGGATAGCGTTTTTATCAGGCCTATTTGTCAGTCAAGTTGGCGAATTTTCGTTTATTCTCGCTGGAAATGGGAAAAGTATTGGTGTAATTGGAAACACAAATTTTCAATTGTTCCTTTCTGTATCATTGTTAACTATGGCAGCTACTCCTTATATTATACAAAGTTCAGATAGATTGTCTTCGTTTATTAATAGAAGTTTAATGAATGAAAAATTAAAAAAGAGATTTCCACTATTAATTAAATCTTCCATTGAGTTAAATCCAACTCCACATAAATTAAAAGACCATTTAGTGTTAATTGGATATGGAGATGCTGGTAAAAATATTTCTAAGGTTATTAGCATGGCTAAAATACCTTTTGTTATAATTGATTCTGACCCAGAGGTAATATTAGCGACAAGAACAAGAAAGAAAATTAATTCCATATTTGGCAATGCCACTAATCAAACGGTGTTAAATCACGCAAACATAAAAGAAGCTAGAATTGTAGTGATTGCTTTGTCAAGTCCTTCAGAAATTCGAAATATAATTTTAGCTATTAAAAAGATTGATACCGGAGCCTTTATAATTACTACAACCCGTAGAATGAATGATTTGCTAAAGATATTCGATGCTGGTGCGAATGATGTAATTAGCGAGCAGTTCGAAACTTCTGTAGAAGTTATTACAAGAGTGCTAGTTAAATATATGGTTTCCAGAAATGAGATTGATGATTTTATTGTTAAGTTAAGAGGGCTTAATTATGATATGATGAGGACTATTAGATATGAACACCAAGGCTTACAGGATTATAGATTGGAATTATCTGATACGGAAATCCTAACTATAAGAATTCAGAAGGAGTCTACACTAAATGGTAAAAAACTTTCAGAATTGAATTTGAGGGCAAATTGGGGTATATCTATTCTTGCAATAAAGAGGTCAGGGAATATTTTTGCAAATCCTGAACCCTCTATAACACTGAATGAAAGTGATGTTTTAGTAATATTTGGAACCCATCAATCAGTGGATAAATTCTCCAGGATTTAAAAAATTTATTTTCCAGGAGGTTGGATACCTTTCTTTTTTGCCATTTCTTCTAGTTTCTGCTGAAATCCAGAAACTTTACTCACTTTCGGTTTTAATTTGTTCAATTGAATCTGGGCATGAATCTTTTTATCATCAACAAGTTTTTGAAAAGCAAACTGCTGGCCAAATGTGATAATGTTTGCTAAGAAATAATAATAGTTTAGTCCTGAAGCATAACTATTCAAAACAAATAAGAAAATTACTGGCATTAAATACATCATCCATTTTAATTGTGGCATTTGAGCATTTGTACCAGAAAGTTGATTATTCATTCTTGTATAAATAATCGTAGAAATGGTCATTAACAGGGCGAATAAGCTTACATGGGTTCCATAAAATGGAATTTCAAAAGGAAGAGTTAAAATAGAATCATATGTAGATAAATCATCTGCCCAAAGAAATGATTGTTGTCTTAATTCAATTGCGTTTGGAAAGAAATTAAATAGTGCAAATAAAATCGGAATTTGAAACAACAAAGGAACGCAACCTCCCAATGGATTTACACCAGCTTGTTTGTATAAACTCATAACTGCCTGTTGTTTCTTAACCGCATCTTCATTTTCAAATTGTTTATTTAACTCATCGAGTTCCGGTTTTAGAACCCTCATTTTCGCTTGTGATAAATAAGAACGATATTGGAATGGAAACAATAATAGTTTTATAACAAGGGTTAAAAGGAGAATTACAATTCCATAATTTAAATTATAATCATCGAGGAATTTAAAAACAGGTATAACAATAGATTTATTAACGGCTCCAAATATTCCCCATCCTAGAGGTATTTGTTTTTGAAAATCATTTCCAACAGCTTTTAAAGTATTGAAATCATTGGGGCCGAAATAAAAACTAAAATTAATTGATTTATCTTTTGTTGGATTAAATGGGATATCAAAATTTGCAGAAAGGTCTTTTGTATTTTTATCTGATCCACTAATTTTTGTTTCAATATTGGCATTAGCATTAATATTATTTTCTGCGATAAATCCAGCACTAAAAAATTGTTGTTTAAAGGCAATCCATTTTGAAGCCCATTCGATTATTAATTTTTCGTTTGACAAAGGATTTATTTTATCAACATCCATGTCCCCATCCTGAGTATAGTTATAGCAAATCGTAGTATTGTTTCTTTCATTTTCAATACTCTTCTCTTGCCTAATTGCAGACATAGCCCAATTAAAATTAATTTTATCTGTAGCTTTATTAAATATCTGATCAATTCCATTTAATTCAATACTCGATTTAATTAAATATGAATTATCTGTTAATTCATATTTTACTTTTATTGAGTTATTGTTATTTGTTTTAGCTTCCAAAACCAATAAATTTTTAGAAATAGAAGATTTCGAAAAATTTATTTTACTTGAATTTACATTTCCATTTGAAAGTGGTAATACAAAATTTAAAACTGCAGTATCTGAAGCATACAAAACAAGGGGTTTTTTATCCCAAGTTTTATATTTTTTTAATTCTACATAATTTATGGAAGCTCCCTTTAAATTTATTTTTGCTTTTAATAATTCATTTTCTAGAATAATAACACTGTCTTTTAAAGATGTTGTATTAGAGAAATCTTTTAAAATAGTTTTTTTTGAGATTTCAGCTAGAGAATCAATGCTGATTAATGAACTATCAGCTTTTTGGTCTGCGAGCAAATTTGAAGCTTCTTCTATTGTTGTTGATTTTGCTTTTTTTATTGAATCCGCGACAAATTCATTACGCATTTTTTCAAGCGTTTCTTTGTCAGGTTGATTGAGGTAAACAGCACCTATTAGAATTAGACCAATTAACAAGAGGCCGAGAAGAGAATTACGATCCATATTTTAAAAATGGATGCAAATATAGATTTAATTTCATGTGTAAAAGATGTTTAAGTAATGTCATTCTTATTGAATGCATCTTTGGTAAGAAATGCTTGAATTTCTCACATTTTACGACGTAATTTTTCTTGAAGAGCATTGTATATCTATAAGAGTTACGATTGAAAAAGCCGTAAATACCATGAAATCAATATGTAAGGTTGTTATATCTTTTTTCATTAAAGATTTTTTTGTGAGAAAGATTTCAATATTTTTGCTCAGATGACTAAGAATGTAGTCACTTTATAGATTTAACAAACCATTAATAATTATGAAACACTTTACAAGCTTTCAACTTCAGTTTGCTTTTGTCCTTTTACTGCTTCTACCAGCAGCAGTTTCGGCGCAAAACAATTCAAATGGGAATCTCAAACCTAACCCATACCCAGTTTTAAAATCTACTGGAAATCCAATTTCTGATAAACTAGCGCATGAGCAAGCAGTTAAGGATTGGAATGAAAAAGAATTGAAGCGCAATCAAATTCTTAAAGAGGTTCAAAACTCTCCTGTTAGTGGAGAAGTTAAAAATGATCCTTCTCATTCTAAGAATTTAGAAAGAAAAGAAGCAATGGCAAGAGAAAACGATGCAGAAAAAAGCAATGTTTCAAATGTTAGACAAACCACAATTATTGATTTACCTGGATTTCCAAAATATGTTTCTACAGGTAATTTCGAGTTAGACGAAAAGAATTACTCTGAAAATAAAACTAAATGGATGAATGATCATCCTGAAGAGTATCAAATTTATTTGAAGGAACTAAGTAAAAAAAATCCTTCAACACTTAAGAGGATTGATCATTCTAATTCTTCCAAATAGTTCTACACATATATATGTATATCCAAATAAACAAAATGAAAAAGATTTACTCACTTCTTACACTCATCTTATTGTTTTTGGGCTCTTTGAGTTCCCCACTATTTAGTCAGTGTGCAAACAATAACGACTTGCTTACATTTGCAAGCGTACCGACCGTTGTTGGAGCATCTTCAGGTGCACAATTAGGTTGTATCTTCCCCGGAGAATTCGTAAGATTTTCCGGATTTCAAGCTGGTTCAACTTATAGAATCTCTGCTTGCGGCAGTGACGCTGGTTTAGATACCAGATTAACTATTTATCCTACTGCAGGTGGAGCATCTGTTGGTTTTAATGATGATTTTTGTGGCTTAGCTTCTAGAATTGATTTTACTCCAACCGCAACAGGTTCTTATGATATCTTATTAGATGAAACCGGACCTAATAATACATGTGTCTCTAACACAAATCAATGTGGGCAAATAGTTATTACATTGATTGGAACTGGCGCAGGTTTAGGATATTGCACTCCTACTTACACGGCCGGTACTTCAGGAGGTGACTTTATAAACGGAGTTAGTCTTGGTTCAATCAACAATCAGAATACTGGTTCAACAGGTGGAGCCGCATATACTTTCTATTCCAACTTAAGCACTAATCTAAACTTTAGCACTAATTACACCATTAGCATTAGAAATAACCCAACATTTCAAGAAAGAGTTGCAGCATGGATTGATTACAATGGTGACAACACTTTTACTTCTGATGAAAGGTTAGGTCAAATTATTCTTTCCCCGAATCAATTAGGAACAATAGATTTTACAACACCATCAACTGGTGTTGCTGGTGCAACACGCTTAAGGGTTCGTCAGGTTTTTACAATTCCTTCAGGTTCATTTATTGACCCTTGTGGCAGCGCTACACTTGGTGAAACAGAAGACTATGTTATTGTTCTGCCTTCTGACCCTCAAGGTCCTCAAGTTGGTGATAGTTTTTCAACTGCATGTGGTTTAGGAAATGTTATTCCTGATAATGCTTGCCCTAATTCATCTATTTCTTCAATAAATGTTAGTGGTCTTGCAAATTTAGGCACCACTAAAGAGTTGAAATCTGTTGAGATAATTATTGCACATGACCTGGCTGCAGATTTAGATTTGTTTCTTGAATCTCCAACTGGAGTTATAGTTTTATTATCAAGCGATAATGGTGGTAGTGGAGCCGATTATGGAGCTTATTCTTTAGGTGATTGTTCTCAAACCGCTCTTTTCAGAATGAATGCTTCTACAGCAATTGCTGGTTCGACGGCTCCTTTTATTGGATCATTTATTCCTGAAGGAAATTTAAATGACTTTAATACTAATATTGACCCAAATGGAGTTTGGAAGCTTCGTGCATGTGATGATTTTGCTGGAGATATTGGAACGGTTCAATTGTTTAAGTTAAATTTTGGAGATGTTGTTAGTGAAGTACCTTCATGTGCTTCCAACTTTAATATTTCTAATGGTGCTACTAACCAACCAACCAATTCTACCATTTCTTGGTCTGCTGGTTCTGGCTCTCCTACATCTTATGATGTTTATTTTGGGACTGATGCGAATCCTCCTTTAGTTTCAAATAGTCAAGCAGGAACTTCTTTCGATCCTGGAGCATTAACACCTTCTGAAACTTATTTTTATTCAATTGTTCCTTCTAATGCTACAGGAGATGCAACTGGATGTGAAATTAGGTCCTTTACTGTAGTTTCACCAGCTGCAGGAATTCTAATGAGCAATGGAACTATTTCCGCTTGTTCAGGTAATTTTTATGATAGCGGTTCAGATTTATCTAACTACAGTAATGATGAATCTTTTGTATTGACTATTAATCCTTCTTCACCAGCAAGTGCTGTTCAGGTTGATTTTTCAACTTTTGTTCTTGCTGATGGCGATCAATTAACGGTTTATGATGGTTCTGATATAAATGCTCCATCTTTAGGAGTTTTTACTTCTTCAAATATTCCTAACATTTTAAATGCGACAAATATTGAAGGTGCTTTAACTTTTTCATTTGCATCTGATAATATTTTGAATGCGGCTGGTTGGGAAGCTGTAGTTTCTTGTGTACCTTTAAATTTGGTACCAGGATGTGTAACAAACTTATCACCAGCTCAAAATGCTTCTGCTGTAGATATTAATGCAAACCTTTCTTGGACTGCAGGAACTGGTAATCCAACTTCTTATGATGTATTTTTTGGTACAGCTGCTAATCCTTCTTTAGCTGGATCTGTTGCTGTAACTTCATTTGAGCCCGGAGAGTTATTGCCTTCTACAACATATTTCTATAGAATAGCACCAGTAAACGCAAATGGTGCAAATGCTTCTTGTGATGTTTCTTCATTTACAACTGCGGCATTAGTTTCAACTTCAATAACAATCGCAGATGCAGATCAGACTATTTGCTCTGGTGTATTTACTGATACAGGAGATTTGAATGGCGATTATCAAAATGATGAAGATCAAACGATAACATTAACTCCTGATGTGTCTGGAAATCTTATTTCTGTTACTTTCAACCAATTCTCTGTTGAGGATGGAGTTGATTTTTTAACTGTATATAATGGAAATTCAACCTCAGCCCCTGTATTAGCAATATTAACTGGAGATTTAACTTCTTCTGTAACATTCTTATCAGATGCGGTAAATGGTTCATTAACTTTTCAATTTGTATCAGATTTCTCAAACACAAATTCAGGTTGGAGTGCTACAATTGATTGTGTTCCGAATACAGCAGTTCCTCCATGCGCTTCTAATCTTTCTCCTGTTGACCTAGCTACAAATCAAAGTATAAACGTTGGTTTTGCTTGGGAATCTGCTGGTGGAGCGCCGACTGGTTATGATTTATTTATTGGGACAGATGCAAACGATTTGGTGCTAGTTGCAAATGACATAACAGAAACTGAGTTTCAACCTTTAACAGCATTTGCTGCTAATACAACCTATTTCTGGCAAGTAGTTCCTGCTAATCAAAACGGTTCTTCAACTGGATGTGCTGTAAATAGCTTTACTACAGCAGCGACTCAAACTGATGATGTACTAATTACAAATGGACAAGTAACAGTTTGCTCTGGAGTTTTCACTGATTCGGGAGGACAAGCAGGACCATATTCTAATGACGAAAGCTTTATTTTTACATTGTTTCCAGCTACTTCTGGAAGCGTTGTTCAATTGGACTTTACTCAATTTGATTTAGAACCAACTTCAGTTGACGGAATGATTATTATTGATGGTTCTGACCCTTTCTTTGGAAATATTATTGGTATTTTCTCTGGCACTACAGCACCTACAACAATTACTTCTTCTGCACCTGATGGGGCGTTAACAGTAATTTTCACTTCTGACGCTTCACTCACAGCAAATGGCTGGGCAGCAAATATTAGCTGTGTTGACGCAAACGCTGTTCCATTATGTTTGTTGGATTTATTCCCAGCTAGTGGCTCTATCGATCAACCTTTAACAACTGAATTGACATGGAATCCAAATACTCAAGGCGGAATTCCAACAGCTTATGATGTTTATTTTGGAACAGATTTTCTTGATTTAACTTTAGTTTCAGATAATCAAGTTGGAACAAGTTTCTCTCCAACTGGTCTTGTGGCTGGAACCCAATATTTCTGGCAGATAATTCCATCTAATGCAAACGGAGAAGCAACCTTCTGTTCTATAAGTAATTTTACTACAGGTGAGCCTATAGTAATTGTAGATGTTATAATGGCAAATGATACTGCGTTTACTTGTGGTGGTAACTTCTATGACTCTGGTGGGCCTAATGGCGAATATGCAGTAGGAGAAGATTTTACCCAAGTAATTTGCCCAACAACTCCAAACACTGCTTTACAAGTTACATTTAATAGTTTTGATGTTGAACAAGCCGACATTGCCGATGAGCCTTATGATGCATTGAGCATTTACAACGGCATGGATGCTACAGGAACTGCATTTATTAATCCGGCAAACGGAAATGAATTCTTTTATGGATTAAATCAAGATATTGGAACGTTTACATCATCATCAAATGACGGATGTTTAACTTTCGTTTTCTTCTCTGATGTTTTCACTTTTGATGGTTGGGATGCAACTATTTCATGTGTTTCAGTAGCTGATCCTGCTGTTTGTGCAACTGATCTATCTCCGGCTAATGCTTCATCAGGAGTTTCAACAACAGCAAATCTATCTTGGTCAGCTGGTAGCGGAGTAACAGTAGGTTTCGATGTATTTTTCGGAACAGATCCAGATGCTTTAGCTGAAGTAGCTACTGATATTTCTACTACAACTTTTGATTTACCAGTATTAGATGTAAATACAACTTACTATTATCAAATTGTTCCTTATAACAATGTAGGCAGTGCAACAGGATGTACAGTAACTTCTTTTACCACTTCTGGTGCAATTGATATCATAATGGAAGATGCTGTTACAGTTACAACTTGTAATGCGAATTTCTTTGATATGGGAGGAGCAAATGGTGATTACTCAAATGATGTTGATCAAACATTAACTATTTTACCTTCAACACCTAATTCGGCAGTTCAAGTTAATTTCACTTCTTTTAACACAGAGGAAGATTTTGACTTTTTAACAATTTTTGATGGACCAGATAATACATTCCCTCAAATTGCTGGCTCACCATTTACCAACCTAAATAGTCCGGGTATCGTTACTTCAACAGATATTAGTGGAGCCCTTACTTTTAATTTCACATCTGATGGTTCTGCGGTTCGTTCAGGATGGCAAGCAACAGTTAGCTGCGTTTCTACTACAGAACCTGCAGCATGCGCAACAAGCTTAATTCCGGCAGATTTAGCAACTAATGTTTCTACTGTAGCTGACTTATCATGGGCTGCAGGAGCTGGAATTACTGTTGGTTATGATGTATTTTTTGGTACAGACCCTGATGCTTTAGCTGAGGTTGGAACAGATATAACTGCAACAACTT
>Ga0247837_1003119_pt1 | contig 29692 bp, 32 predicted proteins | sample LaCtaG_2_FD_187115 | JGI IMG/M metagenome (GOLD analysis project Ga0247837, IMG submission 187115) | Freshwater microbial communities from meromictic Lake La Cruz, Castile-La Mancha, Spain - LaCruzMarch2015_14.5m | ecosystem: Environmental > Aquatic > Freshwater > Lake | place: Spain: Castile-La...
CGCCCACGAAAAATGTCGGCCCGCCATCCTCGAGATCGACACCTACCGTTACTACGGACACTCCGTGGCCGACGCCAACGCGAAGAAATACCGCAAGCCCGAGGAGATCGAGTTCTACAAGCAGAACCACGACCCGATCACGCTCTGGGAAAACCGCCTGAAAGAGGAGGGGATCCTCGACGACGCCGGGCTTAAAAAAATCGACGACGCCGCGAAAAAAGAAGCCGCCGACTCGGTGCAATTCGCCGAAGACAGCCCGTTCCCCGAACTGGAAGACATCTTCACCGACATTTACTATGAAGTCGATATGGGCACCGAGTCCGGCCAAACCGGCCGCCACTTCTTCAACGACTAAGTTGCTCTCCGTATTCATCTGAAATCTCAAATCTGAAATTTCAAATCTTTCCAGCATGCCCGTCATCACCTACCGCCAAGCCCTCAACGACGCCCTCGCCGAGGAACTCGAGCGCGATATCAACGTCGTCGTCATGGGCGAGGAAGTCGCCGAATACAACGGCGCCTACAAGATCACCGAGGGTCTCTGGAAACGCTTCGGCGGCAAGCGTGTCATAGACACCCCGATCAGCGAAGCCGGCTTCATCGGCCTCGGGGTGGGGGCCGCCATGATGGGCATGCGCCCCGTGATGGAACTCATGTTCTGGAGTTTCGCCTACGTGGCCTACGACCAGATCATCAACAACGCCGGTTGCGTGCGCTACATGTCCGGCGGACTGATCAACTGCCCCCTCGTCATCCGCGGCCCGGCCAACGGCGGCACCAATGTCGGCGCCACCCATTCGCACACCCCGGAAAACTTCCTGGCCAACACCCCCGGCCTCAAAGTCGTCTCACCCGCCACGCCTTATGACGCCAAAGGCCTGATGAAAGCGGCCATCCGCGACAACGACCCGGTCTGCGTGATGGAAAATACCCTCCTCTACGGCGACCAGGGTGAAGTGCCCGAAGGCGAATACCTCATCCCCATCGGCGTGGCCGACGTCAAACGCGATGGCACCGACGTCTCCCTCATCGCCCACGGACGCGCCGTGCTCACCGCCCTCGCCGCCGCCCACCGTCTGCACGAGGAATTCAACATTTCGGCCGAAGTCGTCGACCTCCGCAGTATTCGTCCGTTGGACGAAGAAACCGTCCTGGCCAGCGTGCGAAAAACCCACCGCGCCGTCCTGGTCGACGAAAACAAACCCTTCTGCGGCGTCTCCGCGCAGATCGCCAGCATGATCCAGGAACGCGCCTTCGACGACCTTGATGCTCCCGTGCAACGCGTCTGCTCTCTCGACGCCCCCGCCATCTACAGCCCCCCGCTCGAAGCGCTCCAACTCCCCACCGCCGACCGCATCATCCAAAAAGTCCTCGCCATCTCGTAACCGCAAGCCCCCAGTCCGCGCCGACTCTCCACTCGCCACTTTTCACTCATCACTTCCCACCATGCCACTCGTCACCATGCCCAAACTCAGCGACACCATGGTCGAGGGCACCCTCGTCAAATGGGTCAAAGCCAAAGGTGACAAGGTCGAAGTCGGCGACATCCTGGCCGAAGTCGAGACCGACAAGGCCACCATGGAAATGGAATCCTTCGACGATGGAACGCTCAGCGAACTCTACGTTGCCGAAGGCGGCATCATCAAAGTCGGTGACAAAATCGCTCTCATTCTGGCCGACGGCGAGACGGCCGACACCGCACCCGCGGCGCAATCAACTCCGGCTGCTGAAAAACCGAAAGCCTCGGCGCCCGCGGCAAAAACTCCCCTTGCTCCCGCACCCCGTGCCGCTGCACCGGCCACCACCGGACGGACCAAAGCCTCTCCTCTCGCCCGCAAAATCGCCGCCACCCGCGGGGTGCATCTTTCCTCCATCGCCGGCACCGGCCCCGGTGGACGCATCGTCAAGAAGGACGTCGAAAATGCGCCGACCGGTGGGGGTGGGGGAGTAGCATCTCCCGCCACAACCGCCATCCGCGCCGTCCACGGCATCGCCGGGGAAGAAAAAATCATCGCCCTGACCGGCATGCGCAAGACGATCGCCGAGCGCCTCCTCGCCAGCAAAACGCAGATCCCGCATTTTTATCTCAGCGTCACCATGGACGGCGGGCCCCTCATGGCCCTGCGCAAAGAGCTCAATGCCATGGCGGAAAAAGACGGCGGACAAAAACTGACCGTCAACGACTTCATCCTTCTCGCCGCGGCCCGCGCCGCCGCCGCCGTGCCGAAAATCAACGCCGCCTATGACGGCGAGACCATCGTTGAATATGCGGACGTCAACCTCGCCATCGCCGTGGCGATCGAAGACGGACTGATCACACCGGTGATCAAAAAGGCCAACACCCTCACGCTGCGCGAAATCAGTGCGCAGATGAAAGAACTGGCGGGCAAAGCCCGTGGAAAAAAACTCAAACCCGAAGAATACCAGGGCGGAACCATCACGCTCTCCAGCCTCGGCGGCTACGGCATCGACAGCTTCCTGCCCATCATCAACCCGCCGCAATCCTTCATTCTCGGCATCGGTGCCATCATCAAACAGCCGGTGGTCAACGAGCACGACCACGTTGTTGTCGGACACCGCCTCGTCATCTCCGGCAGCGGCGATCACCGCGTGGTCGACGGCGCCCTCGCAGCGGAATACATGAACGCCCTCCGTCGCCTCGTCGAAAAACCCGCGCTCCTCCTGCTCTGACCTTCGAGCTCCGCTTCGGTTCGGCCTTTCCTGCTGAAAACTGAACACCGAAAACTGTCCACTGTGCTCTTAGCACTGCACAAACCCTACGGCGTCCTCTCCCAGTTCACCCCCGATCACCCCGGACAGCGCACCCTGGCCGAGTTCCGTTTCCCAAAAAACGTCTACCCCCTCGGCCGCCTCGACCGCGACAGCGAAGGGCTCCTTCTCCTTTCCGACGAACCCGGACTGAACACCAAGCTGCTCGACCCGAAAAACGCCCACCCCCGCACTTACTTGGCACAAGTGGAAGGGGTGGTGACTGAGACCGCGTTGCAAAAACTGCGCCGTGGCATCCTCCTTGAAGGAACTATGACGCGCCCCGCCGAGGTCGCACACATCCATCCCGACCTTGCTCCGCGCGATCCACCCATCCGCCATCGTGTGAACATCCCGACCAACTGGATCGAACTCACCCTCCACGAAGGTCGCAACCGCCAAGTCCGCAAAATGACTGCCGCCGCCGGCTTACCGACCCTCCGACTCCTCCGCGTCGCCATCGGTCGATTCCATCTCCCCCCAAACCTCGCCGCCGGCCAGTGGCGTGAACTCACGGATAACGAGCGCCATTCCGTCTTTGCCCGATAGGGTCAGCAGCCAGCCACTCACCACCTTCGTTCTCTTCGTTTGCTTTTGTTAAAAATCTGGCTATACTAGCCATATATGAAGACCGCTAGCGTCTCCGACCTCAAAAACAACCTCTCCGCCCGCCTCAAGTCCGTCATCGCCGGCGAACCCCTGATCATCACCGACCACCGCAAGCCCATCGCTGTGGTCTATCCACTGGAGCAAGATCTCATGGATGAACACGTTCGCTCACTTGTCGCGGATGGCCTAGTCACTCCGCCAAAGTGTAAACCCAATGCGCGCGCTGTACTCGACTTACCGCTGCCGAAGAGCAACGCCCGCCTCACGGAAGCGATCCTCGAAGAACGCAGCGAAGACCGATGAATTTCTGGGACAGCTCAGCTTTGGTTCCGCTACTCGTCGCCGAGGTATCCTCCGACCTGCGAAGAAAGCAATACGACGCGGATCCTTGGGCCGTGGTGTGGTTTGGTACCCTCGCGGAAATCGAGTCCTCGCTGGTCCGTCGCCAACGCGGTGGTCAGTTGCCAGCGGACGTCGAACATGCGGCACGGAAGCGCTTGCATGAAATGACCAAGCAATGGACCGAAGTCACCCCGACTACCGAAGTCCGCGCCCGCGCCATCCGTCTCCTCCGCGTCCATCCGCTCCGTGCCGCCGACGCCTTCCAACTCGCCGCCGCCCTCATCTTCTGCCGCGAGCAACCCCAGCACCTCCCTTTCCTCACTGCCGACCAACGCCTCCGCGACGCCGCCGACCTCGAAGGATTTCCCGTCGAATAGCCCGTTGGCCTTCCTCTTGTCCGAGCCCATGAGACAGCCCTGAGCAATTTCCGTCTACGTCTTTGCTGAATACTAAAGACTGAACACTGCAAACTCGCGGCTCCGCGGCGGTTCACTTCCCCTGGCACTCCGCACACCAGGCAGTGGTCCGTCCGCCAATTGTCGCGCGCTCAAGAGTGGCTCCGTCCCGCGGACACTTCCCGCCGCGCCGCCAGCGGTGAGGGAAGAGCCACGTGACCGGCGGACGCCCGTATTTCGTCCCGATGATCCGTAACGCATCACGGCAAAGCTGTTTCGTTTCCCGAAAGAAAGTTTCCACTTCCTCCTCACTCAATGTTCCCGCCCTGCGTCCCGGATGGAGCCGGCAGCGCCACAAAATTTCGTCCGCCATCCAATTCCCCACCCCAGGAAAGCGCTCCTGCTGCAACAACACCGCCTTAAGCGGACTCCCCTTACGCCGGCGCAAATAGTCGCGCACCACCTTGGCCGTAAAACCGCGAGACACCACTTCGGGTGGCAGCTTCACCCACCAGTCAGGTTCCTCACGCGGATCGAATTTGAGAGCCCCGAACATCCGCGCATCGCGGAAAACGAGCGAACGCTTCGTTTGGCGGATGACCAGATGGTCATGACGCCCGGGCTCATACGCTTTGCCTTTGACCAAAAGTTTGCCCGTCATCCCGAGATGAAGCCCAAGGCTCGCCTCCTCGAAAACAAAGCGCATCTGCTTCCCCTTGGTCTCGACGCCGGTGAGTTTCTTCCCTTCCAGTCCGCGCCGGATTTCCGCCGGCACCGCCGTCCGGTATATCCGCGCCCGCTCCCGGCAAATCACCTCCGTGACACGATCCCCGAGCCCGGGTGTCCACTTCCTGGAATAAAAAGCCACTTCGGCAAGTTCCGGCATGCTTCATTCATACTGCCTTTCCTGAACACTGAAAACTGAACACTGCAAACTTCTCAACCCCCATTCCTTCTTGAGTCCCCCTCCCGAAAACAGGCATGTTACACGTTCTTATGGCATACGACCTCATTGTGGTAGGCGGCGGACCCGCCGGATATGTCGGCGCAATCCGCGCCGCGCAACTCGGGAAAAAAGTGGCCTGCGTCGAAGTGGAACGTGTCGGCGGCACTTGCCTCAACTGGGGTTGTATCCCGACCAAATCGCTTATCCGCAACGCAGAACTTTACCAAATGATGTCCAAGCATGCCGCCGAATTCGGCATGACCTTCGAAAAACTTTCCTTCGACTGGCCCAAAGTGATCAGCCGCAGCCGCGGTGTGGTCGACAAACTGGCCGGCGGTATCGAGATGCTCCTCAAAAAGAACAAGGTTGATTACCTCCGCGGCACCGCCGCCATCCCCAAAGCCGGGGTGGTTGAAGTCACCGATGCCGACGGCAAAAAGGTCACGCACACCGCATCGAAAATCCTCGTCACGACCGGCGTCGTCTCCCGCGAAATGCCCGGCTTTCCATTCAACGGCAAAAGCGTGATCGGGAGCAAACAGGCCATGGTCCTGCCGGAACAACCGAAAGAGATCATCGTCATCGGCGCCGGCGCCATCGGCATCGAATTCGCCTACTTCTTCAACGCCTTCGGCACGAAAGTGACCGTGGTTGAGATGCTGCCCAACATTCTGCCGGTCGAGGACACGGATGTTTCCGTCGCCTTGGAAAAATCCCTGACCAAACAAGGCATCCGCTTCCTCACGGGGACCAAAGTCGACAAAGCCGAGGCAACCCACAAAGGCGTCAAACTGACAGTGAGTGGCAAAGTCAGCGAAACCCTCGAAGCCCCCATCGCCCTCGTCGCCATCGGTGTGGCCCCGCTCATGCCCGAAGGACTCAAGGTCAAACTCGACCCCAAAGGCTGGATCCAAACGAACGACAAATACGAAACCTCCCTGCGCGGCGTCTACGCCGCCGGCGACATCATCGGACCCCCTTGGCTCGCCCACGTGGCCAGCTTCGAGGCCATCCAAGCGGTCGAAGGCATGTTCGCCGGCAAAGCGCCACGCAAAGTGGACATCTTCCCCGGTTGCACCTACTGCGAACCGCAAGTAGCCAGCGTCGGCCTGACCGAACGCGCCGCGAAGGAGAAAGGCCTCAAATTCAAAGTCGGCAAATTCCCCTTCATGGCCAGCGGCAAAGCCCTCGCGGTCGGTGAAAGCGAAGGCTTCGTCAAAATCCTCTTCGGCGAACCCCACGGTGAAATCCTCGGCGCGCACATTCTTGGCGCCCACGCCACCGAAATGATCGCCGAGCTCGGACTCGCCATCGAGATGGAAGCCACCCACGAAGAACTCATCTCCACGATCCACGCGCACCCCACGCTGAGCGAAGCCATCCACGAAGCCGCCGAACAATCCCGCGGCCACGCCATCCACATCTGAGCGGCGTCGGCCATTCCCCCATTTGCAGCGGCGGTCAGCCGAGCAAAGCGAGACGGGCTGAAGCAACGCGAAGCGAACTGATCTGACCGCCGGATCATTTCAGTTCGTACGCCGGCGGTCCTAGACCGCCGCTACAATCATCAACTCGTCACACGTCACCCGGTTGGTCGCCGCAGCGACCTATCTCGCCAAGCCTCGGTTCTCGTCACAGGATTATCCCGCATTGGCGGGATAATCCGTATACCCCTTCGCCCCCGGCGAATAAAACGTCGCCTCATCCGGTGCATTGAGCACCGCGCCCGCTTTGACCCGCGCCGGCAAATCCGGGTTGGCCAAGAACGGCTTCCCGAAGGCCACAGCATCGAGTTTCTTCTCGGCAATGGCCTGCGCCGCTTCCTGCGGGGTGTAACCCATGTTTCCGACCAGCACACCTTGATACGCCGCCCGCGCGGCCGAAATGACATCGCCGCTTTGCTGACCGAGAAAATCCGCCCGCATGACGTGCCAGTAAGCCAGGCCACATGCGTTCAGCTTCTCGCCCAACCACGATATCAATCCGATCGGATCGCTGTCGCTCATGCTATTGAAACTGTTCAATGGCGACACGCGCAGGCCGACGCGATCTGCGCCCCACACCTCGGATGCCGCCGCGATCACCTCGAGCAACAAACGCGCCCGGTTTTCGATCGATCCGCCGTAAGGACCCGTCCGATGGTTCGACCCATCGCGCAAAAATTCATCGAGCAAATACCCATTTGCCCCGTGCACCTCGACCCCGTCAAAGCCCGCCGCCTTGGCATTCTCCGCCGCCTTTTTGAAACCGGCCACGATACCCGGCAATTCCTCATCGCGCAGTTCGCGTGGCATGGCATAGGGTTTCTTTCCCTCCGGCGTGTGCACCTCCTCATTAGTGATCGCGATGGCACTCGGTGCCACCGGTTGCGCGCCATGGTTGAAGAGCGGATGACAGGCCCGTCCTCCGTGCCAAATCTGCAAAAAAATTCGTCCACCGGCGCCGTGCACTGCTTCGGTCACCGCTTTCCACCCCGCAACCTGAGCCGGAGAATAAATCCCCGGTTCCGCATAAAAAGCCGAGTTTCCCTCCATCGCCATCGTCGCCTCGGCAATGATCAACCCCGCCGTGGCCCGCTGTGCGTAGTATTCCGCCATGAGCTGTCCCGGCACATGCTCCGCTTCCGCCCGGCACCGGGTGAGGGGAGCCATGAACAAACGGTTGGGCATTTCCATCGCACCCACGCGCAAGGGCTCGAAGAGCGGAAACAAAGAATTCATCGGGCTTGATCCTAGCTCCGCCCGGCCGTTCTGAAATCTTCAATTTGAAATTTCCAAGTCCTGTTGCTCTCGGCCTGCGGGTCAACGGTTCAAATTTCTTTCTTCAAACCGCTTCGCGGTGGCACTTGTTCACAAGCTCTGTGGTTTGGAAATTCTTAGAGTCCCACAAGACTATCAATCATAAGGATGTGAACAACCCGGCCATCTCCTGCTCCACGCCCCACCCATGCACGTTCCACGGTGATTGCTCGTTGTGAAGAAAGGTCAACACCCCGCGTGCAACCTTTGCGGAACAATGTGGAACATGGAGTTGTCCACACCACGGACACCTTGTTCACACTCCGCCGACAAGGTTGTGCTCCGGCCGCACAACTCGCATTTGCACCCTATCTCCAAGTAATCTAGCTTGGCATCCGGATGAAAGCAGGACTGTTCTTAGCCACCTTTCTCTTGACCAGCACCATGGTGTCGTACGCAGGTCCGCCTGTGGCGCGTTTCCAATCGGTGCTCGGCAACTTCGACGTCCTGCTTGATCCCGTGGCCGCTCCGCGATCCGTCGAGAACTTTAGCGCTTATGCCAAACGCAGCGCCTACGACCGCAGCATCATCCACCGCAGCACGACCTACAAGCCGGCCGATATCCAAATCGTGCAAGGTGGGGGGTTCCAGCTTGTTGCCAATGCGCTTCTACCCATTCCGACTGATCCGCCGATCCCCCTCGAAGCCGGCAAAATAAATGCCCGCGGCACGCTCGCCATGGCCCGGACCACTGCCCTCGATAGCGCCACGAGCCAGTGGTTTTTCAATGTTACGGACAATCCCGCTTTGGATTTCAGCTACGCCGTTTTTGGTCGTGTTTTGGGATCAGGTCAAAATGTTATTGAGGCCATTGGCGCCACCACGGTTTACAATGCTTCTCCTCCTTTGGGCGGCGCCTTCACCGAGTTGCCGCTCTTAGCTCCGGAATTGACTGAGCAAAACCTCGTTCTCATCAACGCCATCCGGGTCGAACCCTTCTCCATCACCAAAATAACGCACAACGGCACCGAGACCGAACTTCGCTGGACCCCCCTGTCGGCCAATACCCCGGTGCGGGTCGAGCGCGCGACGGATATTGCGGCCAGAAATTGGACGGTCATTGCCACCAATTTGACCGGAGGAACTTTTATCGACACCAACTCGCCGACCGGCGCAGCCTATTACCGGCTGGTCACCGAGCCTTGAAGAAGCAGGCCAACTGCCGGCTCGGCGTAACTACTTCCAAGATTTGACCAACGCCTTCGCCTTGGCCTCGTTGGCATTCATGATGAGGTCGCGCCGCTTGCGCGCTTCCCGCACGTTGTTTGTCCGCAGAGAGAAACGCACCCGCTTGGCCGGACCGCTCCGGCGCTCGAGGCTCAGGTGACACCACCAGGTTCCGTTGTTGTCCCAAATGTGATGATTCGCGCCGTAGCGGCGATCCGGCAGTTCGACAATTTTGTTCTTCATGGAAGACCCAATAATTGCACGGATGCCGGTCATGAGGCAATCCCTATGACACCCCCCCAATCTTCATCCCATGACCGGGGCCCGGGTTGGCCCGACCAACCTCCTCCCGGGCCAGCGCATCACCATTTGACAGAACGTCCGGCGGACCTACGTTTCCGCTATGATCCAAACCCTCGAAGCAGAGATCGACGAACAGGGGTCGGTGCGTTTCACCCGTCCGGTCCATCTCAGTGGCAAACATCGTGTGCTGGTCATGGTCATGCCCGACGCCTTGCCTGGAACGGGTGACGACACCCCGGAGGACTGGAACCGTCCCCACATCGATCAACCTTACCGCTACTTGCCGTCGGCCAGTTGATCGTAATTGCACCCGGCGGGGGTCGAACCCACAACCTCTGGCTTCGGAGGCCAGCGCTCTATCCGGTTGAGCTACGGGTGCTTGTTGGAGAGGCAATAAAGCGCACCCGGGGCGCGGGCTCAAGCGGGAAGGGGGGCTAGGAAGGATGAAGGATGAGTTTGAGACCCCGAGAGAAGGGGTGGATCTTGTGCCGTGGCGGACGGGCGGGTAGAAAGAATGGTCATGGCGGACATTGTTTATTTCGATCTGGAGACGCAGCGGACGGCGAATGATGCGGGGGGGTGGGACAAAAAAGCAGCCATGGGCATGACCGTGGGGGCGACTTACAGCTCGGGCTCGGGGAAATACGCGGTCTATGGCGAGGAACGGGTTCATGAACTGGTGGGGCAGTTGCAGCGCGCGGATCTTGTCGTCGGGTTCAATTTGATCAATTTCGATTACGAGGTGCTGATGGGGTATACGGTGATCGATCTGGCACACAGTGTGCCGACCCTCGATTTGATGGTTTCCCTCGAGCAAAAAATCGGCCACCGCATTGGGTTGGATGCCGTGTCGCAATCGACGCTGGGTTGCGGAAAGACGGCGGACGGACTCGACGCCATCAAGTGGTGGCGTCAGGGCCGCAAACTCGATGTGGCCCGCTATTGCTGCTTCGACGTGAAGGTGACGCGGCTCGTCCACGAATACGGCATGTCCCATGGCGAGGTGTTTTATCATGACCGGTTGGGACGCAAGCGTGGCGTCGCGGTGGAATGGGGAACACCGGCCCGGGAGCGTGCGGCGGCATGATCCAACCGCTGAAAAGTGCCCCTTCCGTCTGGTCCTTGTGCTGGGTGGACCTGCCCGAACCTCTGCCGGTAGAGAAAGATTTTTTCCTGCCGACCATCCTCTTGCTGGTCGGTCCCTCCTTCGAACCTCTCGCGCCGCCGACCATTTTCCACGAGTTAGATCAAGTCGAAGCGGAAGAATGGTTGGCGCACCACTTCGACGAGCTCGGTGTACCGGACCAATTGTCGGTCTGGAAGGCTCCGGAGTGGATTTTGGAGGAGTGGAAATATTTCGGACGCGATTGGAAAACGAAAGTGAAGCTGGTTAATCCCCCGCCGCATGAAGCACGGCTGCAGTTCGAGTTGGCCGGTTTGTCGGGGGAGAGTCCGCGTGCACCTTCGCTCCCCAAGTCGGCGCTGGCCGAAGGCCTGATGCGCAATGTGCCCCGCCTGCGTTCGCCCGGCAAACGGCGCTCCACCTTGGAGAAAGCGGTGGAGATTGATCCGGCCTGCACCGCGGCACGGGTGGAACTTGCCGAGCTGGAATTCCAGGCCGGACGCTACGAGAAGAGTTTGGAGTTGTCCGCACAGATCGAGGAGATCGAACGCCCGCTGCTGCGGCGGCGCGGGGTCCGCTGGTGGACCGATCGCACGACGCGTCCGTTGCTTCGCGCGCTTTTTGGCACGATGCTCTGTCAGTGGCATCTGGGGCGTGCGGCCGAAGCGGCCGAGATGGGTCATCATTTGCTCGAGACCGACCCGGACGACCACATGGGGGCACGGTTTTATGTCCCTCTTTTGCTGCTCTTGGCCGGCGAAAACGAGGAGGCCTCTTTGTTTTTCCGGCACTACGCCGTGCGCTATCCGGGCGACATGCCCCATGCCTGGCTGAGTTTCGCTTGGGGCCTCACTCTTTGTCTCGAAGGAGATGATCAAGGTGCGCGGCAGAAATACCGCGAGGGTATCATGGCCAATATCCACATCGCCCCGCGCCTGCTCGGGGAACGGCCCCCGCCGGAAGACATTTACCATCCCAGCGAACGCGACGAGCCGAATTCGGCGGTGGAATTTGCGGGGTCTTTCGGCGGATTGTGGGACCGCGAGGCGGCGGCCCTCCGCGTGCTGCGCGAGACGCATGAAGAAATGGGCCCGGCACTGGGCGAGCTGATCACGCGGCGGCGGGCTTTGGTCGACCTGATGGACCAGCGTTACGATCCCGACTACCGCGCGAACTGGACGCGGATGGTCGAGGAGGAAGAGGCATTCGTCAAAAAGGCGCTCGAATAGGTCGGACCGGAAAGATTCACATCGACGTCGAGACAGGCGGAGCGGCCGCCTCGGGAGCGGGCAGGTTCTCGAGGGCCGGGGCGGCCGGGGCTGGATCCGGCAGGGGAACTTTGGTCGGCGCGCGGGCAGGCTGGTCGACCGGGGCGGGAATGAGCTCGGGCAGCGGCTCGAGCGGCACATCCTCGGGCATGATATCCAGATTGGGATCGGGCAGGGCGATGTCTTCGAAGACCTCTTCGCTATAAGTCTGCGCACTGCGTTTGCTGCGCCTCGGTGTGTCGCCGCGGGATTCGTCATTGGCCGCGGCCGAACGGAGTCCGCGTTTGCGGCGTTGTTCCGGTGGTGCCGGTTGCAGGTCTTCATTGGCCATGTAACCGACTTGGCCATCTTCCAATTGCACGCGACTGTAGCCGAATTCCTTGCGCTGCAACATGACAAACTCGCCGGCGCGCAGGCTCAAGTCTGCACCCCCGGCTTGTTGCGGTCCGAGCCGGAAGAATTGGGCGTAGTCCCTCGCGATCACCGTATTGCCGAGGAAATCGGGCGATGGTTCGGGGGGAAGGGTTTCGCAGCCCGAGGTGGCGAGAAGGATGGCGAAGCCGGCGGCGGCCATGACGGAGTTGCGCGTCTTTTTCGGCATCGACAGGCACCATTAGCACAAGAGAGCCCCGCTGCGAAGGCGATTCGCGGTCCAGTCGACAAATCCTCCTTCCGTTCGTATAGAAGGGGCGATGTATCGCCGCGCGGTTTCCGTGGGACTTCTGTTCCTGTTTTCAGCGGCGAATGTGGGGGCCGACCAGAACCTGACAGCAGAAGCTTTCGCCCTCAAGGAGCAGGGGATCAGATATGGCGGTGCCTTTGTGCCGCCGGGAGAGACAGTGGCTTGGCCGATGGACTGCTCGAATACCGTGCGGTATTTGCTGCGGCAGACCCGCGGGGTCGAACTACCGCGTACGGCGTCCGAGCAATACCGATACGTGCGCTCACGGGGGAAGTTGCGGCGGGTGGGCGGACTTTTTGGCGGCGTGCCGGACACCGAGTGGTGGGCCAAGCGGCTGAAGCCCGGGGATTTGCTTTTTTGGGAGCACACCCACAAGCCGCAGCGCAAACCACCCGTCACCCATGTCATGGTCTACCTCGGACGCGGCGAACGCGGCGAATTGCTCATGGCCGGCTCGCAAAGCTCGCGCGGAGTCGGGGTATATAAATTACAACCGCGCGTGGTCTACGGCGGCCACGGAGGATTTTTCGGGCTCTTCAAAAAGAAGGGCCGGCTTGTCGCTTACGGACGGCTGCGGTAGCGCGTCTTAAGTTAGGGGGCACAGCCGTGTTGTCTGGGAAAGGTGGATCGCGCCGTCCCGGAACGATATGTCACTGGGGAAATCGCGATAGGGACATCGCGATCCACCTGGCAGCCAAAAGGCAGGCCGGCCGTCCCCACCTTTGGAGTCAAGCAACTGCTCAGAAGGTGTGGATGAAGAGCCCGGAGCGCAGCTTCGGCTCGAACCAGGTGCTTTTCGGCGGCATGATTTGTCCCGCGTCGGCGATATCCATCAGCTGCCGCATGGTCACCGCATGCATTGAAAAAGCGATGGATGCCCGCTTGGCGTCGACCTGGGCGCGCAGATAATCCGTGCCGCGGATCCCGCCGACGAAATCGATCCGCTTGCTCGTGCGCGGGTCGTCGATGCCGAGGATGGGGGCCAGGATATTATCCTGCAGGAGGCTGACATCCAGGCGCGAGACCGGATCGGCCTGAGCCGGAAGGTCGAAGGCCAAGTCGAGCCAATGGCCGCCGAGATACATCGAGACGTGGCCGGGGCTGGCCGGAACCGGCGGCGCCGAGGGCGACAAGCGGCAGGCGTGACCCACCCGCACGAGGAATTCTTCGGGATGCAATCCGTTGAGATCGGTGACCAGACGGTTGTAGGGCAGGATTTGCAATTGGTCCTGCGGGAACATCACGGCAGGGAACCAATTGTAGTCCTCCTCTCCCGTGTGCTGCGGATTTGCCTCCCGCCGGGCCAATCCGACGCGCGCGGCGCCGGCCGAGCGGTGGTGTCCGTCCGCTATGTAAGAATGCGCCACCGGGCCGAAAGCTTGGCTCACGGCCGCCGCATCGGGCATGCGCCAGAGCGTGTGTTGCACGCCATCGGGGGCGGTAAAATCGAAGAGCGGAACTGTTTCGGAAGCCGCTTTGATCAGCGCCGAAATTTCTGGGGTTGATTCGAAAGCGAGAAACACCGGTTCGATGTGGGCGGAGAGCGTCGTGTTGAGGCGCACACGGTCGTCTTCTTTGTCCGGCCGCGTCTTCTCGTGTTTCTTGATCAAGCCCGCCGCGTAATCGTCCGCATGGCAGACTGCGGTGATACCGGTCTGGACGTGGCCGTTCATGATCTGGCGGTAGAGGTAAATCTGCGGTGCGTCCTCGCGCACCAGTTCGTCATCCTTTTGCAACTGCCCGAAATTGCGCCGCGCCTGCTCGTAGACTTCCGGACCGTAGGGGTTCACGCCGTCCGGCAGGGTGGCTTCGGACCGCACGACGCGGAGGAAGCTATGCGGTTGAGCCGCGATGATGGCCCGGGCCTCCGCCGTGTCGAGCACGTCATAGGGAGGTGAAGCCAATTCGGCGGCAAGGTCGGTTCGCGGGATGAGGCCTTGGAAAGCACGGATACGCATAGGGTCGGATACCGCAGCAAAAGCGGGGCCCTGAGGCAAACGGAATATTTGCCGGCGGCGGGGCGGTGTGGCAGTTTCTTACCCATGACCGGGATGATCCTGCGGACGGCGGGGTTGGCGCTTTGTGCGGCGGTTTGGTGGTGGCTGGGCGCGAAAGGTCAGGAAAAAGGGCTGGCCGACGGGATGCCCCTGATTCTGGGCGCCCATGCGGTGCTTATCGTCGCGGCAATTTTCATGGCCAGACCGCTGGCCGGGGTGTTCGGCGATTGGGTCTCCGGTTTATTCATGCCCGGCGACCGGCACTCGCGCCCGCAACCGATGTATAGCATCCCGGAGAGCCGGATGGCGGCCGAAGATTACCCGGGAGCCTTGGACGCCTACGCGGCCCTCGCCGGGGAGCACCCGGAGGAAATTGCCCCTCATTTGCGCATGATGGAGATCTGGCTCCGCGTTTACCGCGACACGGATTCGGCCCGGACGATCCGCGACAATGCCCTGCTTTCGATCAAGGGGAAACGCAATAAGGAAAAATTCCGTGCGGCGGCGCAGGTCATACTGGCCGAGGTCGGGGTGAAGACCTGACTGATTCGGATTGGCCGCGGGGTCGGGGGATGGTTTATTAAAGGCGTATGCATATTCACTTGAGTCCCCGTCACCTCGTGCTCACCGGCGCGATCAATTCCTATGTGGTGAACAAACTGGCGCACCTTGACAACCAGTCGGACCAGATCATCGCGGCCCATGTCGTCCTCATGCACGACGAGTCGAAAAAGAAGAGCAACTATGTGGTCAAGATCCACTTGGCCGTCCCGGGCCCCGACCTTCATGCCGAGGACCGGGAAGCCGACCTCTATGCGGCCATCGATCTGGTCATGGACAAACTTTCCCGCCAACTACGCAAGCGCAAGACGCGCTTGGTCACGTCGAAGAAGCACAAGACGCAATTGGCGGCCGAGCGTCGCAAGCGCGGAGTCTGAGCACGGCCGTGGCCGACGCGGCATACAAGGTCAAACTCGATGTCTTCGAGGGGCCGCTCGACCTCCTGCTCTACCTCGTGCGCAAGGACGAGGTGGATATTTATGACATTTCCATCGAGCGCATCACGCGGCAATACCTCGAGTATCTCGAGCAAATGGAGTCGATCGATGTAGAGATCGGGGGCGAGTTTATCGTCATGGCCGCGAACCTGCTTTACATCAAAAGCCGCACGCTGCTGCCGGTCGATCTGCAGGGTCCGGTCGATGAGGAGGGGGAGGACGAGGATCCGCGTTGGGAGCTGATCCGTCAGCTCATCGAATACAAAAAATTCAAGGAGGCAGCCGGCGATTTGCGCGACCGCGAGGAATTTGCCACGAAACTTTTCGGACGCACGCCGTCCGCGCCGCCAATCGATGGAGGAGCGACCTTGCTGGCCGGCGAGGTCGGCACGCTTGATCTCATTGCCGCTTTCCAGCGGGTGCTGGCGCGCCTCGAAAAGCAAAAAGGTACCGAGCGTGAAATCGAGGCTGACCGCTTCACGGTTTCGGAAAAAATCGAATACGTCTTGAAAATTTTACCGGAGAAGGAGGGGTTGAAATTTGAGGAATTGTTCGCCGGACAGACCACGCGCAGCGAGGTGGTGGCCACTTTTCTCGCCCTCCTCGAGTTGGTGCGTCTCCGGCATGTCTATGTCGAGCAGGAGGGGGCGTTCGGGGAGATCATGCTGCGGCGGCGGGGCATCGCCGTGGTGCCGGAGCAGGATTTGGCGGATTTTTAGGGTTCCGCCGGCCCGGAGGGAGGCGAAGGAATGCCTCGGGGCCTTTTTCGGTGTTGCTGCGCTGCGGCAAATGGCAAATCCTTCACGACCTGTTTTATGAGCCCGCTTTCCCGTGTCCTTGAAGCCCTGCTGTTCGCCTCCGACAAACCGATGAGCCCGGCGGAGTGCGTCAAGCATCTGAAGGGCGCGGTCGAGGCCGCACCGGAGGATGCCGATGTGGCGGCGCTGGCCAAGAGCAAGCCGGATGAAGTGGCCTTCGCCCTGGGTGAGTTGGCTTCGGGGTATGAAGAGGAGCAACGCGGGTTCCGCCTCATCGAGAGCGGTGCGGGTTGGAAGGTTGTCACCGCCCCCGACGCGGCCCCTTGGGTGCGGCAACTTTTCCCGGAGAACCGTCCGTCCCGCCTGAGTCCTTCCGCACTCGAGACGCTCGCCATTGTCGCCTACCGGCAACCGATCACGCGGGCCGATATCGAAGCGGTGCGCGGGGTGAATGTGGACGGCGTGATGCAGACCTTGCTCGAGCGCGGGGTCATCCGTATTGCCGGCCGCGCCGATGTTCCGGGTCGACCCTTGCTCTACGGCACGACGGAATTTTTCCTCGAGCATTTTGCTTTGCGCTCGCTCGACGAGTTGCCCAATTGTGCGGAATTGCGCCGGGTGGAACTTCCGGTCGCCGTCCAGACCGAAGGGCAACCGGTTCTCCCGCTGGACGAAATTCCGGCGACCAACGGCGCGGAGGCAACTCCCCCGGAAGAAGCCGTTGCGGCCGAGGAGGCGACATGACGCTGGAACAATTGCGGGCCGCGATCGACGGGGTCGACGACCGGATCCTCGAGCTGTTGCGTGAACGGGCCGACCTCGTCAAGCAGGTTGGCCGGGTCAAGGACAAGAGTGGTGACTCTTACTACGCCCCGGAGCGTGAGGAGAATCTTTTGCGCCGCTTGGTCGGGACGAACAAGAGCCGCCTGCCGGAAGCGGGGCTGCGCGCCATTTACCGCGAAATCCTGTCCTCCATGCGCGCGCTCGAGCAGACGATCAAGGTGGCTTATCTCGGACCGCGGGCGACGTTCAGCCATCAGGCGGCGGCGCGCCACTTCGGCAGTGCGGTCGAACTGTGCCCTGAGCGGACCATCGGTGAAGTTTTCGAGGCGGTGGAACGCGGGCGTGTGCATTACGGCGTGGTGCCGATTGAAAATTCCCAGGAAGGGTCGGTCAATGCCACGCTCGACCGCTTCATGGACAGCGAGGCGCGGATTTGTGCCCAGGTTTTTTTGCCGGTGGAGCTGAATTTGCTCGGGCGCGGACCTCTCTCCGAGGTGCGCCGGGTCTATTCGCATCCCCAACCGTTCGGCCAATGCCGGCGGTGGCTGGCGGAACATCTGCCGGCGGTCGAATGCGTCGAGGTCTCCAGCACGGCGCGGGCCGCGGAGTTGGCTGTGGCCGAGGAGGGTGCGGCGGCCTTGGCCAGCGGTTTGGCCGGCGAGGAGTTCGATTTGCCCGTCCTTGCCCCTTCGATCCAGGACTCGTCGAGCAATGTGACGAGGTTTTTTGTCATCGGACGAAAATCGGCACCTCCGTCGGGCCGCGATAAAACTTCGGTCATGTTCGCGGTGAGGGACCAACCCGGCGCCCTGGCCAAAGCCCTCGCGCCGTTCGAGAAGGCGGGCATCAGCCTGACCCGCATCGAGAGTCGTCCGTCCAAGCGTCAGGCTTGGGAATATTACTTTTTTGCCGATCTGGCCGGCCATGCCGATGGAGCGGAGTTGTCCGCGGCCTTGGCGGACCTTGCCCGGGTTTGCGCCTTCACCCGGATCCTCGGCAGCTACCCCGACACGCCGGCAGCTTGAGACGGATTGCGCCGCAACTCGGGAACTGTTAGGGTCCAAGATCAGCTGTGAAGACCGAAAAAGACCTCCCCCTGGCCAAACGCAATGCCTACCTCAAGGCATTGAGTGCTTTGGAATTGGGCAACCACGGATTGGTTGTGTCGATGCTCGGACCTCTGGTCGCGGAAGAACCGGAGTTTTTGGCCGGCCGCAAGCTTTTGCGCGAGGCGCAGATCATGCGATCGAAAGGGAAATCCAGCTTCCTCGGATTATCCGGAGGTGGACTTTCTCTCGGCCGCGGAAAAGTTAAAAAATTGATCGAGACGGGCGATTTTCGGGCGGCCCTCGCCGAGGCGGAGAAGGGTTTGGAAGGTGATCCGATGGGTGCGCAGCCGAACAAGGAATTGCACGAGGCGGCGGCTGCCGCCGCCGCTGCCGCCCGGGCGGAAATGGTATCGGTCCAAGCAGAGTTCGATACCTCGCCGGAGGAAGGCAAGGAAAGCGCTGCCCGCCGTCTGGACGCCGTCCTGGACAAAGCCCGTGTCTTCGAGACCATCGCCCGTTTTGCCCTTGAGACCACCGCCCTGGATCCGAAAAATACCAAAGTGCGGCACGACCTTGGTGATTACCTCATGCGTATTGAGGACTTCGACGAAGCGTCGAAAGCGTTCGACGAAATTCTGCGCCGCAATCCCATGGATCTCGATGCGCGGGACAAAGCGAAGGAGGCTGCGGCCCGCCGTTCCATGCAGCGCGGGAAATTGGGCACTTCCACTTTTGCCGAACTGGTCAAGCAACGCCAGCAGGGCGGGGCGGAGGAAAAGGTCGTTACGGCGGGAGAATCCGCCGAGGACTTGGCCCGCCTGATCTACGAGGCGCATGAAGCCGGCAATCCCGACCGCGAAGCCGCGCGCAAGTTGGCCGATATTCATTACGCCAAGGAAGACTACGACAACGCGCTGGAGTATTACCGATACCTTTCTTCTTTGGCCAATGACACCGATCCCGGTTTGCTCCGCAAGATCAGCGATACCGAGGTACGCAAACTTTCCGGGGCGATCGCGGTCAAAGAGAAAGAACTCGCGACGATTGCGCCGGACAGTGCGGAAGCCGAGGCTCTGCGGGCCGAACTCGACGAACTGCGGCGGGGCAAAGCCGAACAAATGCTGGGCGAGGCCCGCAAGCGGGTCGACCGCAACCCGACCGACCTGCAATACCGTTTCGAGTTGGGTGAGCAGATGGTGCTGGCCGGGCATTACAAAGAGGCCATTCCCGAACTGCAAAAGGCGCGCAGTAACCCGAACACCCGCACCAAGGCCCTCAACATGCTCGGCAAATGCTACACCGAGCGCAACATGCTCGACCTGGCGGCCAAGACCCTGACCGACGCGGCGTCCGAAATTCCCGGCATGGACGGGACCAAGAAGGACATTCTCTACAATCTCGGGCTGGTCTACGAGCGGATGGGCCATGCCGAAAAATCTCTCGATTGCATGAAGGAAATCTACGAGGTCGATTACGGCTACCTCGACGTGGCCGCGCGGGTGGAATCGTCGTATACGGCGTAGCGACTTCGACCGATTTTGTAGCGGCGGTCTGTGACCGCCGGAGCAAAGAAATGAGGGTGTCGGCGGTCACAGACCGCCGCTACGAGCGGAGGGGCCCAGCCACCAGGTCGTAGACCTGCGCGCCGCTCACGGTGACTGTGGCGAACTCCCCGACCGGCAGGGGAGTCGTGAGGAATACGCGGCAGTCGACGTCCGGGGCGTCGTGTTCGCTGCGGGCGACCTGCGGTTGCTCGACCAGCACTTTGATCGTACGGCCCTGCTGTGCCTCGGCCAGTTCGCGGGCGATCTTTTGCTGGAGCTTCATGGCCCGGGCGTGACGCTTGTTTTTCACGGACCCGGGGATTTGTCCCTCCATCTTGGCCGCGCGCGAACCTTCTTCCTGGGAATATTTGAAAACACCGAGACGTTCGAAGCGGACGCGTTCGATGAATTCGAGCAGGGAGTCGAATTGTTCGTCGCTTTCGCCGGGGAAGCCGGTGATGAAGGTGGTGCGGATGGCGAGGCCGGGGATACATTCGCGCATCTTCACGATGAGGTCCTCGATGTGCTCTCGCGAGGTTTCCCGCCGCATGAGTTGGAGCATGTCCTCATGGATGTGCTGCAGCGGCATGTCGACGTAGCGGGCGACTTTGCGGCTCCGGGCGATGGTCGTGATGAGTTCGTCGCTCCAGTGCGCGGGATGCGTGTAAAGGAGGCGGATCCAAAAATCGCCTTTGATCTGATCCAACTCCTCGAGGAGGCGGCAGAGGGTCGGTCCGCGGGAAGAGTCGACCGGCTGGCGGGGTCCCGCTTTCTGCTCCCAAAGATCCATGCCGAAGTAAGTGGTGTCCTGGCTGATCAGGTTGAGTTCCTTGACTCCTTGTTGGACCAGTTGGCGCGCTTCCGCCACGACCGACCCGATAGTCCGGCTGCGGTGGCGTCCGCGCATTTGCGGGATGACGCAAAAGCTGCACGGATGATTGCAGCCTTCGGCGATTTTCACGTAGACCGTGTGGCGGGGGGTGAGTTGGAAGCGTGGGGTGTCGTAATCGGGGATGTAGCGCGATTTGCTCGTGACCAAATCGAGAGGGTTGGCCACTTCTGTCGCCGGGCGTGCGAGGACTTCGCGGACGATGCGGGGAAACTCGGCGATCTGATCGAGACCGATGAAGGCGTCGACTTCGGGGATTTCGCGTTTCAGTTCCTCGTGATAGCGCTGGGCGAGGCAGCCGCTGACGATGATTTTCTGGGCCGGGCGCGCGGTGAGCCGCCTCTGGTGCATTTCGAGGATGGTGTCGATCGATTCTTCCTTGGCTTGGTCGATGAAGCCGCAGGTATTGATCACGAGCACATCGGCTTCGTCCGGGTCGCGGGTCAGGTCGAAATTATCCTTGGAGGCACCACCGAGCATGATCTCGGCATCGACCAGATTTTTGGCGCAGCCGAGGCTGACCATGCCGATCTTGGGGCGCGCGTTTGCCGTGGCCATGCGAAGAGTATGATCCGCCGGGGGGGCGGTTGGTCAGGGCGCCGTGGACTCGGCCGCCGTCGGGGTGAGCGTCAGATAAAGGGCGTCGTCCAAGCTGACGCGGTCGGTCGGTCTGGCTGCTGGTGCCTCGGCCGCAGGGGTTTCGATCATGACCAGGGTTTGTGTGCTTTCGGGCCGGTCTTCAAAGTTGAGTCGTGAAAGCTTCGCGTTGAGTGACCAAAGGCCGGTGGTCAGGATGATCAACGCCGTGGCGGCGAGCACTGTGCCGGGTCCGACCACGCGCCGTTTTTTGGCCTCGGGTTCGTCGCGCATGGTTTCGCTGTAGGCCAATTCCACGCAGCCGTCGATCGGTGACAATTCGACGTCGCCGGGTTGGCGCGGGGCGCGGCTTTTGCTCACCGGAACCTCGAGGTATCGCGCATACATGCGCAGGGAAAGCTTGTGGTAGACCTCCGGCATGTTGTCGACCGAATCGTTTTCCTCAAGCTGGCGCAAAATGTCGGCGCGCAGGCAGGTGTCTTTTGCCGCTTGCTCGAGGCTGATACCTTTGGCCTCGCGGGATTTTTTAAGCTCTTGGCCGGGGTGCGGATTCATCGATGGGTGTATTATGCATCAACCGGGCAAACTGTCCAAGTCCACGAGTATCTCGCGGTCCTTGGCTCCGTCCTTCGGACCGACAATGCCGCGCTGCTCGAGAATATCAACCACGCGGGCGGCCCGGGTGTAGCCGAGGCGGAGCCGGCGCTGGAGCATGGAGGTGGAGGCCTTGCCCTCCTGCTTGATGATACCAAGGCACCGGGCCACGAGTTCCTCGTCTTCGTCGGTGACGTCATCGTCGCCGCCGGAGGAGGAGGTCATGGCTTCGTGGAAACCGGGATCAAAGGCCGGTTCGGCTTGGGCGCCGACATAATCGACCACACGATGGATTTCCTCGTCGGTGACGAGCACGCCTTGCGCGCGGACCAGGGTGGAGGTGCCGGGCGGGAGATAAAGCATGTCACCCTGGCCGAGCAGTTTGTCCGCGCCGTTGGCGTCGAGGATGACGCGGCTGTCGAGTTTCGAGGCGACCTGAAAGGCGATGCGGCTCGGAATGTTCGCCTTGATCACGCCGGTGACCACATCGGCCCGCGGGGTCTGGGTGGCGACGATCATGTGGATGCCCGCGGCCCGCGCCATTTGCGTGATGCGGGCGATGGCGCTCTCGACATCGGCTGGCGCGGTCTGCATGAGGTCGGCCAATTCGTCGATGATAACGACAATGAAAGGGAGCCGGTCGGGAATGACCAGTTCCTCGCCTTTTTTCGGCGGCAGGATTTCGAGCACCGCGTCCTCGATACCCTCGTCTCCTGCTTCATTGTCTTCCGGCCCGGATTCGGGCGGCGCTTCTTCGGCGGGCTTTGTTTCCCGCGGACGCGCATTGAAGCCGTGAATGTTGCGCAGGCCGCATTTGGCGAAGATACGGTAACGGCGCTCCATCTCGTCGATGACGTAGCGCAGGGCGAGGAGGACCTTTTTCGGCTCGGTCACCACGTTGGCCGCGAGGTGGGGCAACTTTCCGTAGTGCTGCATCTCGACGACCTTCGGATCGATCATGATGAAGCGCAGTTCCTCCGGAGAAAACTTGTAGAGCATGCTCGCGATGATCGCGTTGACGCAGACGCTTTTGCCGCTGCCGGTGGTGCCGGCGATGAGGAGGTGGGGCATCTGGGCGAGGTCGGCGATGATGGTGCGGCCGTAGACGTCCTTGCCCAGCGCGAGGGGGATCTTGGCCTTGCTGTTGACCCATTCGTCGCTCTCGAGGAGTTCGCGGAAGACGACTTTGATTTTTTTGCTGTTGGCGATTTCGATGCCGACGGTGTCCTTGCCGGGAATGGGCGCGAGGATGTTGATTTTTTCGGCCCGGGTGGCGCGGGCGATATCTTTTTCCAGATTGGCGATACGATCGACGCGCACGCCGCGCGCCGGATAGATCTCAAAGCGGGTGACGGTGGGGCCGCGGGTGATGTCGCCGGCGCTGGCCTCGAGTCCGAATTGTTTCAGCGTGTCGAGGATGCTGCTCTGCATGGCGAGAAGTTCCGCCGGGTCGGCGGTCTGGCGGTCGCTCATGTCGGGTGAGTCGAGCAGATCGAGCGGCGGCATCTGGTAGTTCTCGATATGGATTTCGGGCACCGCACCGAGCGGGCCGGTTTCTTTCTTTTTCGGAGGCGCGGGTGCGGGTGGTTTTCTGACCGGGGCGGCCCCGGTATCAATGATTTTGGGCTCGGGGAAGGGAACGGCCGGTATCGCTTCTTCCTCTCCCGTGTCGTCCTCTTCGGTGTCCTCCTCATCTTCCATGCTCGTCTTCCGGCGCGTCCGGGCAGGCGTGGCGCGCTTCGAGCGCGGGGTGTTGGCCAAGGCTTCGTCGACCGCCGTCTCCTGTTCAAGACGTTTCTTTTCCAGCCTCGCCTCGCGCCGCACGCGAAACCATTCCGGCACCGCAACCATGACCGCTTGGCAGAATTTGACCGGGTGCATCCCGGTCATGAGGATGAGGCTGGCGAGGTAAAAAATGGTCAGGAGGATGGTTGCGCCGATGACCCCGAGCAGCCCGGCGAGCACGGTTTTCCCGAGAGCAAGCCCGATCCATCCGCCCGGGCCGAGGATGTTGAAGTGTTCTTTCCATGATTGGAGGAGCCATGGTTGGATACCGGCCAGACAAGCGCCGGAAAGAATGAAGGCGGCCATCCACCCGAGGCGTTTTTTCAAGCCGAGGTCGGCCGTGAGGAATTTGGCCCCGCCGAAACCGATGAGCACGACAGCTAGCAAATAGGCGGCCGCACCAAGCAGGAAGTAAGTGAAACCAGCCACCACCGCGCCGACCGGTCCGATGAAGTTTTCCGTCACCGCCTCGGGCGCGCCTTGTTTGCTGAAGAAGAGCCAAGACGGCACATCGGCCGGTGAATAGGAGACCAGGGCAAGAAAAAGGAGGGTGCCGGCGCCGAGCAGGATGAGCCCGAGCACCTCACTCCACGCTTTGCTGCTGCCTTCTTCTGTTGTTTTACCGCGCGCCAAGGGCATCTTCATAACAGGTAGGGGCCCCGGGCGACAAGGAAGGCGTTTGCCCGCGTGCGGTCGGCCTGTTAGGAGATGCGGCCTTCCAGCGGCGGAATCGCGCGCAGAGAATACGACCAAAGGAATTTCAAAATGAGCGATACCTCCACCCCACCGTCCCGGCCAGAATCCCATTTGCACGTTTCGGGCGATCTTCTCAAAACGGAATCGCTCGGTGAGAAAATCAAGACGATCACGGAAAGTCTTCCACCCGGCGGAGTGACTTTGGCCGAAATACGTGACCTTGTCGGTCAGGATGGTCTTTTGATCCTCACCGCTTTTCTGACCATCGTGTTCTTGGTGCCGGTTTCAATTCCGGGTGTCAGCACGGTGTTCGGCGCCGCAATTCTGCTCATTGGAATCACGCGCCTTTTCGGCGTCAACCTGTGGCTGCCGCGGCGTATCGCGCAGAAGGTCTTGCCTTCGGAGAAATTGCATGCGGCCCTAAATCGCGGTGGTGTCTGGGTGCACCGTCTGGAGCGCGTCAGCCGCCCGCATCGTCTTCCGTGGCTCGCTTCCCCGGGGTTTATGGACAGTATCAACAACTTGGCACTGATCGCCGCGGCGGTCCTTTTGATGGCGCCGTTCGGCTTGATCCCGTTCAGCAATACCTTGCCGGCCCTCGCGTTGCTCTTTTTTGCCATTGGTCTGTTGCAGCGCGACGGCCTGTTCATTGTTCTCGGCCACTTCGCTAACGTTCTGACCGTGATATATTTCACGGTGCTGATTGTTGGCGGAGGTGCCGCCATCCGTGAGCTGTTTCTGCGGTTTTCCGGAAACGCGTAGGAGCCGGGTGAAAGCGGTGTCTATTCCCGCCACGGCTTTGCCTCAGTAGAGCGATTCATGTTATAAAATAGGACATGAGTTCGTCCGACCAACCGGAAATGTGTTCCCCGGCGAATCGCCGTCTCGCGCGATATCTCGGCACGCTCGGCAATCGCCTTATCGCCGGAATCTTTTTCGCGATCCCGCTGGTCATCACTTATTGGGTGCTCTCCTTCGGCTACGGCGTGGTCACCGGTTTGAGTGATCCCTGGCTCAAAGCCTTCGGGGTGGATTTTCCCGGCGCGGGATTTGTCATCACGATCCTCGCTTTCATCAGTCTCGGATTCATGGCAACGCATGTCATCGGACGACGCTTACTCGACCGCTTCGAATTGTTCATGCTGCGTATTCCGGTTGCCGGATCGATTTATTCCGGAGCAAAACAGGTCCTGCAGACCATCCAAGGCATGGGCGGCGGACCCAAACCGAAACGCGCGGTGGTTTTGGAATACCTTGTGCCGGGCAGTTATCTTTTCGGCTACGCCACCGGGCACTTCACCGAGGCGGGGAGCAGTCGGGAAATGACCATGGTTTTCGTACCCACCGCGCCCAACCCGACTACCGGCCTGCTCATCGCCGTCCCCGCCGGAAAAGTCCGGGACTGCGACCTGAGCATGGAGGAGGCAACCAAGATGCTTGTCTCGGGCGGCTTGCTCACCCCGCAGCGGCCCCTCTCTGTCCAAGCAGAAGTACTGCCGGAAAAATCATAAACGTCCGTTTGAATGTTTGAACGTCCGGGCCGGGCGGTGGTCGAAGTTGGTATGAAAGTCAAAGCCTTCAACCCCTACCGCAAATTCAACCGCACACGCCATTCCCTCGGCGAACTAGTGGCCGCCGTCGGTGCCGCCACCGAAGACAGCCGCGAGGCCGTGGCCGCCCTCATCGACCTTTTCCAGACCGGTCGCGTCCAACTGCGTGATCACGGGCATCTGAAAAGGGTCCGGGTTAGCGCCTAACTCCAACAATTTTCATGGCAAGCAGGGTCGGGGCCGGGTGGCTGCCGACCCTTCTTGTTTTCGTGGTTTGTCCGCGCATGGTGATCAGCTAGGTTGCCCGGGTGATTGACCGATATTCCCGACCCGAGATGCGAGCCCTCTGGTCCGACCAGCGCAAATACGAAATCTGGCTCGAGATCGAAACCCTCGCCTGCGAAGCTATGGCACGTCTCGGACAAATCCCCGAGGCAGACGCCAAGGCCATCCGCGAGAAAGCCAGGTTTTCCATTCCCGACATCCTTGAGATTGAAAAGCGGACCAACCATGACGTCATCGCCTTCCTCGAGAATGTGGCGGACTCGGTCGGTCCCGCCGCACGCTGGATGCACCAGGGGCTGACCTCCTCGGATGTCCTCGACACCACGCTCGCTGTGCAAATGGCCGCGGCGATCGATCTTTTGGTCCAAGGCGTCGATGAAGTCCGCGCCGCCGCCGCCGAGCAGGCCCGCGCCCACAAATTAACCCCCATGATGGGACGTAGCCATGGCATCCATGCCGAGCCAGTGACTTTCGGGCTCAAGCTGGCTCTCATGTATGACGAATTCGGCCGTGTCCGCGAGCGCCTCATCGAAATGCGCAAGCGGGTTGCGGTGGGGAAATTGAGCGGTGCGGTCGGGACACGGGCCCACTTGGATCCGCGCGTCGAGGAAGAAGTCTGCGCCCGGCTTGGCCTGAAACCGGCCACCCTTTCCACCCAGATCGTGCAACGCGACCGCCATGCCGAGTTCATCACCGTGCTCGCCTTGACCGCCAGTTCGATCGACCGCTGGGCCACCGAGTTCCGGCACCTGCAACGCACCGAAGTCCTTGAAGTGGAGGAGTTCTTCGCCCAGGGGCAGAAAGGCAGCTCGGCCATGCCGCATAAACGTAATCCGATCACCGGTGAGCGTTTGAGCGGACTGGCTCGTGTCATCCGCGGCTATGCGGTTACGGCCTTGGAAAACGTCGCCCTCTGGCACGAGCGGGACATCAGCCACAGCAGCGCCGAGCGCATCATTCTTCCAGATGGCTGCACCCTGCTCGACTACATGCTCGCGCTCACCACCAAGCTGGTGCGCGGCTTGCAGGTTTATCCCGAGAACATGCGGGCCAATATGGACAAATCGCGCGGCCTCTTTGCCAGCCAGTCCGTCTTGCTCAAACTCACCGAGAAAGGCTTCGAGCGTCAGAAAGCTTACGAAGCCGTGCAGCGTGCCGCGCTCAAAACATGGGCAGGGGATGGCGAATTTCTGGCCAATCTTTCGGCCGACCCGGAAATCAGTGCCGTACTGGACCAGGCCGAGTTGCTCGATGCTTGCGGCCTCGACCGACATTTCCGTCACGTGGACAAGGTGTTCCGCGATCTGGGGATCGGCTAAAAGTTCCAGCGGTGCCCCGGCCCCGGTATGTTTTCCCGTCTTTCCGACAAATTGCAGGATGTCTTCAAGGACCTCCGGGGGCACGGACGCATCAGCGAGGCGAACGTCAACGATGCCCTCCGCGAAGTGCGGCTTGCCCTGCTCGAAGCCGATGTGCATTTCAAGGTGGCCAAGGACTTCATCGCACGGGTCAAAGAAAAAGCTCTCGGTGAGGAAGTGCTGCGTAGCGTCACGCCCGGCCAGCAGATCGTCAAAATTTTCCACGACGAATTGGCCGCGCTGCTCGGCGGCGATGCCGCGCCCCTCAATCTCGGACCGCAGGCGCGCATTCTTGTCGTCGGTCTGAACGGCGCGGGTAAAACAACCACCTGCGCCAAGCTCGCCGCATGGCTCAAGAAAAGCGGCCGCACGTCCGTGCTCATCGCCTGCGACTTGCAGCGTCCGGCCGCCATTGACCAGCTGGCCACACTTGCCGCACAGATCGGCGTGCCCATGTATCGTCCGGAACCCGGCGAAAAGAATGTCCTGCGCGTGGTTCGGGATGGCATGGAGTGGGCCAAGGCGCAGGGGAACAATGTTGAAATTTATGACACCGCCGGTCGCCAGGATCTCGACGACGAATTGATCGGTGAGCTGCGCAAAGTAAAAGACTTAGTCCAACCGAACGAAAGTCTCCTGGTCTGCGATGCCGCGACCGGACAACAGGCGGTCGGCGTGGCCGAAAAATTCCACGGCGGGGTCGGGGTCACCGGCCTCATCCTGACCAAACTCGATGGTGACGCGCGAGGCGGGGCCGCCTTGTCCTTGCGCGAGGTGACCGGTCAACCGGTCAAGTTCGCCGGCACCGGCGAAAAGATGGACGCCTTCGAGGTATTCCATCCGGACCGCTTGGCCGGCCGCATCCTCGGGATGGGCGATGTGGTCAGTCTGGTGGAAAAAGCGGCGGAAAACTTCGAATTGGAGGACGCGGCCCGCATGGAAGCGCGGATGCGCGGCGGCAATTTCGACCTCAATGACTTTCTCGAGCAGTTCAAAATGCTTCGCAAGATGGGTCCGCTCGAGAATCTCCTTGGACTCATTCCCGGCATGGATAAAGTGAAGTCACCCGGCGTTGACGAGAAACAGATGCGCCGGGTAGAGGCCATCGTCCTCTCCATGACGCCCGGCGAGCGGGCGCGGCCCGACGTTCTCAACGCCCGGCGCCGTCAACGCATCGCCAAGGGCAGCGGGACGACGGTCACCGAAGTGAACAACCTTCTGCTGCGGTTCTCGGACATGAGAAAACTCATGAAAAAGCCCGGCAAACTGAAAAAAATGATGGCAAGGGCAGGCGGTATGGGCATGCTGGGCCGGAACTAACGAATAAATTATGGCAACGGCAATCAGACTCCGCCGCGAAGGCACCCGCAACAGCCCCTACTACAAAGTGGTAGTGGCCGACAAGCGCAGCCCCCGCGACGGCAAATTCCTCGAAATCCTCGGCAACTACGATCCGAAGAAACCCGGCATGAACTACAAGGTCAACGTCGACCGCATCGACCACTGGGTGAAAAACGGCGCGCAGATGTCCGACACCGTGCGCAGCATCGTCAAGAAGGCGCGCGCGGCCGCGGCTCAGGCCGCCTGACCTCACCCCTCATGGAGGAATTCCTCAACTTCGTCTTGCGCCGCCTCGCCGGCCATCCCGACGAGGTTTTCCTCGCACATGCCGCGGTGGACGGCAAAGACATCTACACCGTGCAAGCCCGGCAGACCGACCTGCCCCGCATCATCGGCAAACGCGGCCAGACCATCCACGCCATCCGCAGCCTCCTCGACGCCGGCGCGGCCAAGCACGGGGGCAAGGTGCGCTTGGTCGTTCCCGATTGATCCCGTGAAATATTTTTCCGTGCTCCTCGCCGCCGCGGGACTCTTCGCCGTCTCCTGCGAACGTATCCCTCCCTCGGTCAGCATTCCCGGCTACGAGAAAAAGAAAGCGGCCGAAGAAAAAACCGAAGCCAAACCTCTCGGCACCGCGGAAAATCCGCCCGAGTTTTTCCCTCCTGATTCTTCACGGTAGGGCCCGCCGGAAGTGGCATCGGCATCCTGCCGATGATCCCCTGTCGCCACGGGCAGGATGCCCGTGCCACTGTCATCCTGTGCTATAGTTTGATATCATGACGAAGCATCGTGGCTTTTTCTCCCGCGAAGCGGACAGCTTCGCCTGCGCTTTTCGCGGCATCGCCGCGCTGCTCAAAAGTGAGGTCCACGCCCGCATTCATCTTGCGGCCACCGTTGCCGTGCTCGCCCTCGGTTGGTGGTTGGACATCAATGCCGGCGAATGGATGGCCGTTGTCCTCTCGATCGGTCTGGTCTGGACCGCCGAAGCGCTCAACACCGCCATCGAATACGTCGCCGACCTTGCGCATCCCGACGAACACCCGGAAGTGAAAAAACTCAAAGACCT
>Ga0247837_1003121_pt1 | contig 29660 bp, 34 predicted proteins | sample LaCtaG_2_FD_187115 | JGI IMG/M metagenome (GOLD analysis project Ga0247837, IMG submission 187115) | Freshwater microbial communities from meromictic Lake La Cruz, Castile-La Mancha, Spain - LaCruzMarch2015_14.5m | ecosystem: Environmental > Aquatic > Freshwater > Lake | place: Spain: Castile-La...
CGGCGCGAAAAAAACTCGACCCTCCTGCGTCGGGTCTCAAACAGTTTTTCGCTTAACCCGCCTCCACTTCCGCAAAATCGGGATTTCAATAAGGCCTTTTCCGCATTGCTACGGATATTTTTGGATAAATCAGGTTTTTAGGTTGTAGAGACGCGATTGATCGCATCTTTTATCACCTGGATTAGGCTGTTGCAAAGCCGCTTATTTTGCGTACCGATTCCGGCTGAAAAGCCAATACGATATCCTGTTTAGGTACACCCCGATCGACCAATTCTTGAGCAACATCATCCTCTGTCCAATTGGCGAGTATCCAAATTTTGCCATCTGGCTTGATGGAAAAATGCAGTACAATACCCATTTGGAAAGTATTTTTTTCAACCCAGCCTTCGCGCATAAACTGATAATGGTGGTGTTCCCGATCAATAATCAGGTGCTCGTGAATGGGAGAGTCCAATCCAGGATGGAGATAAGACTCCAATATTTCAACGATGTATTTGCCGTAGGTATCTAGTTTATCCATGTCTAGATTGTTTCGTTGTCGTGATCAAAGATAATCAATTTTACTTTATACTTTTCAATGCGAAACCAGGTGATATGGCAGCGCGGATGACGCGGATCGGGCGGATTTTCGCAGATTAAATCCGTGTAAATCCGCTGAATCCGCGTCATCCGCGTTCCCATTGGTTTCGCTTTGGGTGTATTGGGCTGCTGCAAGCCAGCTTATTTCCGCACGTTTTTTTTAACCGCGGAGTAAGGGAGTTGACGCGGAGTTTCGCGGAGTTTTTTTTAGTACGTGGGAGTTTTTTTGCCACCTGCGGTGGCGGGAGGGTGGTGCTCCGGGAAGATGTTGCATGGATCCCTAATTCCCTCCATCAATCTTCTTGCCCAAGTCCCGAATTTCTTGCCGCAAGGCATTCAACTCGTCCTTTATCACCTTCAGTTCGATCATAATTTTATCGCCCCGCTCATCTTCTCCAAAAAGCTGTTGTGGATCGATGCCATGCTCCTGCTCCAACATATCTATAATGCGCCGGAAGGTTTTTTCATTGCCACCACTCAAGGCCAGGCTCACCACGCCCTGGGCTAAACCCAAGTGTTGGGCTAGGTCTTTTTGGCTCATTCCAACGCTTTTCAGGGCACCTTTAACACGTTGGAATACCAGGGGATCAGGATCAGAAGGCAAGGGCATTTTAAAATTTTATTCTAAAATTTTGGAATTAAATTCTATTTCATTTACCTTTGCTACAGCATAGGAACGAATCCGAAAAATAGCACTTAATTAACTGATTCCACCAAGGTGGTTAAAATTTCATTATGGTTACTGTAGCTAAAAAGTTTCGCCCTCAAGTTCCTATCTTGCCTGAACCTGAGCCCAAGCCCAAGCGTGGCCTCTTGATTTTCATCGTCCTGTGCAGTATCTTGGCTGTCTTGGCCACATGGAAAGGCGCCGAATTTCTGGATTTGGATGAAAACGAGAAATTGCAACTGTCTTCCTCCCGCCAGGATCAAATGCAACAGCGCCTGATGCGGCTGGAACAATGCGAGCAGTATGTACTTCGAGCCAAATTCAGTGGTTTTTATCCTTGTTACAGCTGCGGAGTAGACACTGCGATTTATTTGTACGCTGGTGAAGTTTGGAAATACGGCATCACCATTCAAGGCGAAAAAGGCCGCTATCGCAATGGGCTGACTTCGCTGGGTTTGAGTTACCGCGTTCAATACCGTGGGTCGATCCAGACCTGTTTGCGTCTAGAAGCTTTAAAAATCTATCAATATGCTTTATTGCCTGAAAACACCAAACGAATGCCGCCTATAATCCGGCCTCCAGGCAACAAAGCTGATTTATAACCACCAATGCCATGTATGCACCTTTCATCATCTCCAGCATCGTAGAAGACACTCCCATTGGTGAGAAAATCGATGCCCAAAATGTAGTTTCACTGGAGCAATTGCTCAATGCAGACTTGCAGCTGTCAGCTTATGGAACGGGCGTGTTGGGCATTGCCGTAGTGTTCATCGGAACGGTACCACAAGATGCGATCCATCAGGACGAAATCACTTTTGACGGGGCTACAAAGGAGCTGTATGCCCAGGTGCGCCTGCCTTATGCTGATTTGGAGCAGGCTACTGAGGCGGAGGTGTTGGTACTGATGGCCCGGAAATACCTGCAAACTTTGCGTGATTTGGCCGCATTGGAGCAGGTTGCGGATTTTGACTGGGAGCACCTGCTACAAGATGTGCAGAATTTGTTTGTGGCAAAGGGGCTGACAATTTAATCAGAAAGGCTCTCCCAAAACTGTGCTGGAGTAATCAATACTGGATTTGAAGATAAATCTGGTTTGGTAGAATCGCGACCAACCTAGCGCTTATACTGTTACAAAAAAACCAATGATTTTCCATCCCCAAATAACAACATCATGGGACTGTACATTCACTTATCCATAAATTTTCGTGGAATTACCGAAGAGGCCTGGGAAACTGCCTGGCACGAAAGTCTTGAAATTTTAAAAAAATTTCCCTTGCCCCTATTCAGGTATGACGTCGAGACCAAAAACGGGAAAGACCGTAATGTGTACTCGCGCAACCTTATCATTGATGCCGAAACAAAAGAAGAATGTTGGTACCTGGACGGAGATTTACTCAGTCGGCAATATGCAGAAACTTTTGATTTGTACCGACATTTGGAAGCTTACACCAAAAAGAGTGGGCAACAAGGCTGTTATGATGATTCTGTTTTCAAAACCGATACGCCCGAATACTGGTCTTCATCGAATGGAATGGAATTATGGGACAGCAAAACCCAGGGTTATCCTTTTCATCTTGCCGTATTGGCGGTTGGGATAATGCTGGAAAATAGGTTTCCCGACCATTGTTACCTGCATGGCGATATACAGGACAAACAGGTAGAGGTGATGCTAAAGTGGCTCGAAACTACTTTTGACAAAAAATATTCAACCCCAATCTGTTTTGATGCGTGTAGATTATTCAAACAATTGCATCTGGTTTATGACTCGGACAGGCAAGCCGCAATTGAACGTTTTGCGAAACTTTACGAAGGTGAAGATGCCGATCTTTTGAAGGCAATGGTCTCCGTCATAGGCGAAAAAGAAGCATTGGCTTATTGGACAAAGGAGCTCAATCGCTATGGTTCCTTGAATCAATGGGGTGCACAAGAAATTGTACGTGCCGTTTTGGAAGCAACGGAAGACGTCAAAACGCTCCTTTCTTTTGTTGGAAACGCCAATCTTACTCGGTCCAGCGCTGAGCAGAACTTTGATGTGTCTGAAGTTTTAAAGCTATTGTGTAGTGACTTTATTTTCATTCCACCAACTCAAAGAGAGTATGTCCGGGTGTTGACCCAGCGCAGTGAGGACCTGCAAACCATTGACGATGTGATCAACCGCGTTTTTATGCAAATGGCCGGAATGCCCTATGTCAGCCCTCTCTATGTACCAGCAGATGAATTGCTTAAAATTTTTGTCTTGCACCGCCCCGAGCAAGCGGAAGAATACCGCCATATCATTGAAGAGTCCCAGGAGAAATTGAGCAATTGGATTAAAAAATTGGAAGAAACGGTGAGACTGTTTGAAGAAAGCCTCGAAGACAGTGCCGACGAGTCCGATGACCTGGAATCTGAAGTTTCCTTGATTGAAAGCTACCCTTTGCACGAGCAATACATTGTTCGTCAAGCCATTCAACAACAGGATGATTTTGAGACTTATGAAAAACAGTTGCCTGAGCTTGTGGCTGCATTAGAGGTACTTATTGAAGGGCATTCCGCTTTTTACAGCAATAAAACCGTGAATGGGTATTTGAGGGGCATTTATGAATACTCGTTTGAAGCTGGCTGGGGCTTAAGCGAAGAGGGCTGGGAAAAACTGGATCGATTAAGCGATGTTGCACTTTTGCAAAAGCTTTTTGCTTTGGCTACAGTTGACAATCACGAAACTACCTTCTGGCGGTGGCGCAAACATGTTTTTGAAACTGCGTGGCATTTAATCTAGGTGTTGTAATTAGGAAATATTTTTTAATTAAATTATTGACTATCAAATATTTACACTGTTTTATTTCTTTGTCACTTTTTGCCTTGATGCAAAAAGTAACCAAAAAAATCAAGGCTGTATTGAAATCCTACGATTTTGCGAAAGCTCCGGCGGCGCGAAAAAAACTCACCCCTCCTGCGTCGGGTCTCAAACAGTTTTTCGCTTAACCCGCCTCCACTTCCGCAAAATCGGGATTTCAATAAGGCCTTTTCCGCATTGCTACGGATATTTTCGGGTAGATCAGGTTTTTGGGTTGTAGAGACGCGATTGATCGCGTCTTTATCTGGCGGATGACGCGGATTTGATCTGCGGAGATCCGCTAAATCCGCGTCATCCGCGTTCCCATTGGTGTCGCTTTGGGGTGTATTGGGCTGCTGCAAAGGCAGTTGGTTTCCGTACGCTTTTTTAACCACGGAGTAAGGGAGTTGACGCGGAGGTTCGCGGAGTTTTTTTTAGTACTCTGGAGTTTTTTTGCCACCTGAGGTGGCGGGAGGTGGTGCTCCGGGGGGGAGTTTACTTGGATCAAGTATCTGGGAGTGGTTAGCGGTTATTGTCTCCTGGCAATCTGTCGTATTTTTCTTCAAAAGCGGCCATGTGTTCAGCTTCAATTTACTCTGCTGCTTTGTGGCCAGGCACTATTCCGCGTCCTCCCAACCTGCTTCGTTGCTGTACGTTTCATACGATTTCCAGGGGATATGTACGAAGTCTTTTCCCGTTTTGCGCTCATAAGCCAAGTGTGCTACCGAGAGCAAACGTTCAAAGGACAGGCCCGTTGGGAATTTGGAGGGATCATGCAGCACGGCTTCGTATAATTCTTTGCCATTGGCCACTACACAGCAACGGTCGTAAAGGAATCCATCTACCGATACGTAGTCTTTTTCCTGATCGCGGATAGATGCTTCGGCGTGGGACAGGGTGTCCAGGAGCCAAAGTTTTTCCGCCAGGATGTCTTCAAACTGGTGGATGTTGGCATTGAGCATATTGGACAGCGCTTGTACCAGGAGTTCGATCACGGCGGTATCATCCCCTTCGTTTTCCCAATCCAGCAGTTCGATCAATTGCCAGAAGCCTTCTTCGGTGAGCCAATCCTGAGGTGTTTCAGAGAGGAGGGTTTCTACTTCGTCTGCAGCATAGCGTTGCCGGAGTTCTTCGATGAAGGACTTGTCCAGCGCATTGAGATTGGTGTGAAGAGGAGTGGCCATGGCACGTGGATTTGACTGCTACATTAAGCTTTTGTAAGCGGGAAGTAAGGGGAATGACGATTTTTTGATCTCAAGCGCTCCCGTTACAACAAGTCTATTCTACTGCTTCCAAGATATCCATCACCTCTTGTTCGCTGATCTCAAAAATAGTTGCGATCAGGGCGGGCTCCAGGTGTAAGGTTTGGTAGAGATTGAGGATGGCAGCTCGGGTATGCTGGCGTTGTACTTCCGCGCGTTGGCGCTCTTCTTCGGCACGCTGGTGTTCTTCTTGAGCGCGTTGGCGTTCTTTTGCTGCTTTTTGCCGCTCTTTTTCCACTTCAGTCAAAGGGTTGATGCCAAAGACGTGCTCGTAGAGGCCTGCTGCAAAATCTTTTGATCCTTGTGAAATGGTCATATCGTCGGAATTTGGAAAAACCAGAAAATACTGCGTTTGTTGGAATTCATTTTCGAACTCGGGCGACAAATCGATAAAATCCCTTACAAAGTTAAGGATTTTGACGATTCGGTCAAAGGGAATATTTTTCGTCCGAGCCAATTCGAACAGCTTGTTCTTTAGTTCAAGGCGCTTTGTTTCATCACCTTTGCTTTGATTCGCATACTGAGCTGCAAGAAGAGCGATTGCAAAAGGATTATCGGAAGCATCGATCAGGAATTGTTCAGGATAACTTACCGCTATGATGCTCGTGAACTGATACTGAAGCATGGTGCCATAAGTTCGCCGCTCGTACAAAAGTTCGTCGATAGGCGGCGGGTCATCCGTAAAAACAGCGAAGGCGCTAATCTCTTCAATTCCGTAGCGAAGTCCTGCAATGGCTCGGTATTCATACATTCGGCGAGCAAAGTCGGATTCATAGTTGTGCTGGAACTCGATATGGACAAAAATGTAATGCTCTTTACCTGTTTTAAGCTGAACTTTAACCAATTTATCCGTGTGCCTTCGTTTGCCTTTTATTTTCCATTTGCCTCGAAATGCAATGATCAGTTCTTGTTCGAGGAAGGTATACCCTTTTGTCCAGTGAATAGCTGCGTGCAATTCCGGGTTAACAAAGGCAACAAAATCCTGGAAAAAGTCGGTGACAAAGTCTTTGAGTAAGGCATCGTAATCGAGTATTTTGGCCATGCAATGGAGGGTTTTAGATTTGCAATAACCAAATTTAGTTTATTTTATTTATTTTTTAAAACTATTTGAAGTTTATTTTCAAATCTGCGGAAATCCGCTGAATCTGCGTCATCCGCGTTCCCATTGGTGTCGCTTTGGGGGTATTGGGCTGCTGCAAAGGCAGTTGTTTTCCGTACGCTTTTTTTGACCGCGGAGTAAAGGAGTTGACGCGGAGGTTCGCGGAGTTTTTTTAGTACGATGGAGTTTTTTTGCCACCTGCGGTGGCGGGAGGTGGTGCTCCGGGGGGGAGTTTACTTGGATCAAGTATCTGGGAGTGGTTAGCGGTTGTTGTCTCCTGGCAATCTGTCGTATTTTTCTTCAAAAGCGGTCATGTGTTCAGCTTCAATTTGCTCCGCTGCTTTGCGGCCAGGCACTATTCCGCATCCTCCCAACCTGCTTCGTTGCTGTACGTTTCATACGATTTCCAGGGGATGTGCACGAAGTCTTTCCCCGTTTTGCGCTCATAAGCCAAGTGTGCTACCGAGAGCAAACGCTCAAAGGACAGGCCCGTTGGGAATTTGGAGGGATCATGCAGCACGGCTTCGTATAATTCTTTGCCATTGGCCACTACACAGCAACGGTCGTAAAGGAATCCATCTACCGATACGTAGTCTTTTTCCTGATCGCGAATCGAGGCTTCGGCGTGGGATAGGGTGTCCAGGAGCCAAAGTTTTTCCGCCAGGATGTCTTCAAACTGGTGGATGTTGGCATTGAGCATATTGGACAGCGCTTGTACCAGGGGTTCGATCACGGCGGTATCACCTCCTTCGTTTTCCCAATCCAGCAGTTCGATCAATTGCCAGAAGCCTTCTTCGGTGAGCCAATCTTGAGGTGTTTCAGGGAGGAGAGTTTCTACTTCGTCTGCAGCATAGCGTTGCCGGAGTTCTTCGATGAAGGACTTGTCCAGCGCATTGAGGTTGGTGTGAAGAGGGGTGGCCATGTTGTATTGATCAGTTTGAGATTTTGAGCAGGTCTAAGATAGGGTAAAACCCAAAGCCAGGTAAGGGGGAGGTGTTTGATGAAAGTATTAGCTGAAGTTGTGCTTGGTGGCGTTGTCATTAAATCACCAAGCAGGTGATATGGCAGCGCGGATGACGCGGATCTGGCGGATTGACACGGATTTGATCTGCGGAAATCAACCCTATTTAATCGCAATTTGAAGACTTTTTCCCAATCCAGCCTCGATGATTTTTTTTAAGGTCAGTAACTCAATATCCGCCTTGTTGTTTTCAAGCCTGGAGATGTAGTGCTTACTGGTACCACTTTTTTGGGCAAGTTCTTCTTGGGTTAAACCGGCATCTTTTCGAGCCTGTTTGACCATCAAACCAATTTCTGGATTGGTATCGCGATCTGGGGTGCTATTTTGGTACAGAACCTTAGGGTCCAAATCATAAGGATAAAAAACCGTTTGCCCTCTACTATCCTTCGTATAGATCCCAATATTTGGCCAGCCAATGGTCGACCCTATAAGCTGAATTTGATTGAATTCATTGGCATCGGATAGTAGTGGGAAAGCTGGATCATCTTTGTCAACTTTAAAAACATCGCGGAACAATGTTGCAAAGTCAATTAATCTTGATTCACCATTGTTGAATAGGCAGGATACCATGTATCCGTCCAGGTGGTTTATTCTCAGAATTCTAGGAATGCTTCTTAGTCCTTTCATGATTACTTTGAATTTGGGTTCATTTCTTGCCATTTTTCCATGAGAAAATCTTGGTTTTTTCTAGCCCACGTCAATGCTTTTTTCAATGGCTTGTTGGGCATTTCTCCTTCTAATTTTTCAAGTGTTCGAATGTCAACTGTTACTTCATATTCATTGTACTCTACATGGAAATGAGGAGGCAGATGATCTCGAAAGTACATCAAAATTTTTACAGAGTCTATGATTTCAATCGTGGGCATTTAGATGATTTTAAACTTAAAAATAGAACAAGTTGATTAAATAGTCAACTTTTGGGTGAAAAAAGGTAGAATATTGACCTAACGTAAGTTGGTCTCCCCTTCCAGGGGTTGGTGATCACCAGTACAACTTTGGCAGCAATGCATTTTTGTAACCCATTGGTGTCGCTTTGGGTGTTGTGCACTTTTACTTGATGGTTGTTGAAATATTTCGTTGGTAGTGGAGCCTCAATCAGGAAATATTTTTATTAAATTTTTGATTATCAATAATTTACATCAATTTATTCTTTGTCACTTTTTGCCTTGATGCAAAAAGTAACCAAAAAAATCAAGGCTGTTTAAGGCCTTTTTCGCATTGCTGTGGATATTTTAGAATAGACCAATGTTTAAGGGATTCTCTTCATTACCATACAACACAACTGAACCATAAAAATACCCTATTCCTACTGCTCTTCAATCTGCACCAACTTCACGGCGTCTTCCAGTTTGAGTTTGCCGGAATCGTAGTCGCGGATTAGGGATTGGGGAAGTGAATACGAAAGCTTTTTGGTGCCATCTCCCGCAGCAATGCTCCACAGGCGATCGTTTTCGCCCACCGAAACATCTACTTTTAAAATTTCGCCAGGCTGCAAGTCTTTCAAGATGCGGCTGTATTCCAACAATTGCCGAGGAAATTCCGCTTTGAAAGCGTTTAATTCTTCAACTTGCTCTTGCTTTGAATTGACCCGGTTTGGGGACTTTACCCGGTACGTATTGGTTAAGCCATTGGGTTGCACTTCGATGAGGGTATCCAGAAAACCGGATAGGAAATTCATTTTAAAGGTGTACCCAAAACCACCAATGGCCTCAGACTCAACCGCGCCAAATTGCACCAGATTCTGAGATACTTCGGCGGAGTAGAGGCGCTCAAGAATGGCAGAGAAGACTTCGAGTTCGGGGTTTGAGGTACGCGGCGTTGCACAACGGGTTATCGAATATTGAACGCGTTCATCAAAATCCCCCGGGGTTATTTTTCCTGCACGCAACTCCAGCATGTCTTGCTTGGTGATGCGGGCACTCAATTCACAATTCCTCTTGTTTTGGTATACGCCCCAGAAATCTTCTTTGATGGACCAGGTTACCCAGATTTTTTCGTCTGGTTTTATTTTACCCAAAAGGATGGTGTATTCCGCCAGGAACTTTGCGAGTACTGTTTTCATTCGGGGAATTTTTGAGGCAAAAACGCTGTCCTGTTTTTTGCTACTGTTCCCATTTTCATTGTCATTAATAATGATAGATCCATTGGTGGTGATACCGCTAAGCGCCCCATTTAAATATTCAAGCGAAATGGAATCTCCAGTTAGATTTATAGATCCCAAAGTGGCTTCATTTCCAAGTAAAGGAATTAGGCTGTTTGTTGCATCTGCAGTTTTTTCAATTGTTTTTCCCTTTGATTTAGGAGACTTGGCCTGGTTTTTTTCAGTCAGTTCAACTACCCCTCTAACTTCAGCCAGGGCTGGAAATTGCCCAGAGGAAGTACTGGTTAGCCCATATCGCCCCACCGAAAAGGCTTGATTGTTGAACCCCAGGAGCATGGGCTGGCTGTAAAACGGATTGTGCTGTTCTATTGAAATCAACACTCCACTGCCGGCAATGTATTCTCCCTGAATCCGCTCCAGGTTGATGGCCGTATCGCCATTGTTGAATTCTTGTTGAATGAGTTTTGTCAAAATTCCAGTCACCACACTGATGTCTTTGTCCATCGGCGTTAGCGGGATATTTTGGGCATTAATGCGCGCTGGAAAAGTCTGGCCAATAATCACTGGGCGGAGGGCTGATAAACCAGTAGTCGATTTCTGTGCTACTACTGCCCCGCAGATTCCTAAAATCAATCCAAGCAATGCATATTTTTTCATGGCCTTAGTTGTTGGTTTGGTTGATAAAAACACGGTTGAACTTGTCCTGTTCTTGTTTTTGGTAATGCACCTGGGCGTATACTTTGCTGAATTCATCCTTGATTCGTTCCAGGTCTTTTTCCCGCTTTACGTTCCAATCGATGAATCCTTGTTGCACTACCCACTTGAGTTTCTCCTGCTGCAGGGAGTGAGCGTCTTGCATGGCCACCACCAGTTTGCCCAGGTTGTCGGCTTGGGAGGCTGCCACCAAGGCAGTAAGTTCACTTTGCTGTTTTTTATTGAGCGCGGTGAGTTCGGTTTGCAGTCGGGTGATCAGTTGTAGTCGTTGCGAGTCGTTGGTTTTGCGCAGGTTGACTTCGGCCAGGGCAATGCTTTGCTCCAGTTGGTTGTAGTGGTGCGACAGCTCGGTGCGCACCAAGTCTTGAATGGCCTGCGTATCCACTGAAGTAAGCAGCCCTTGCGTTGGCAAAGCTGTTTGTATAGCCGGAGGTGCAATGACCTGGTTAAAAGCAATCGTAACCTGGTCTTGATCGAAACGCAATTGGATTTTGGCGAGGCCGAAACCCAGTAAAATCAGTGCTACGGAGGCTGCTGCCCAGTAAGACCAGCTCAAAATCCGCATTTTCGGCTGAAGCGCAGTGGGCATCGGCATTAGCCAGGGCATTGCTGGCGCTTCTGGCATTTGCAGGCTTTGCAGGGTGTTGCGTACCTCCTGCAACCCGTCCAACTCCTCTGCCAATTCAGGATGTTCCTGCAAAAAAGCCTCGACTTGTGAAGGGTCCGAAGCACCTTCGCCATACAGGAGATCCATCAATTGGATGATGTCTGCTTCATTCTTCATAGTACATCTCTTTGATTGAGCGCTGTTGCGTCAGAATTTGCTTTAGGTTTTTCAAGCCCACGTAGAGGCGCGACTTGGCGGTGTTTTCAGAAATTTGCAGCAGTTCGGCAATTTCTCTGAATTTCAATCCGTCCAACTCTTTGAGGATGACAATGGTGCGTTGGTCTTCGGGCAGACGCTCTACGGCATCCATCAGCAGGCGGTTGCGCTCGGCCAGTTGCAGATCGCGATCGGGCATTTGGGCCAATGGCTGTCGGGCTTCCGAAAGATTGAGTTCCGATAGCCGCGAGCGTTGCTTTTTGCGCCCTTCCATGTGGCAACAATTGATTACGGTGCGGTACAGCCAGCTCACGAATTTTTCGCTTTGCTGGAGTTGATCCAGGTGCTGGTACACCGACATAAAGGCGTGCTGCACTGCCTCACGCGCCATGTGCTCGTCGGAGACATAACGCATGGCCATTTGGTACGCCCGGCGGTACCAATTGCGAAAGAGCAGATTCAGCGCGTGCTGATCGCCCTCTCTGGCTTTGCGCAATAATAGTTCGGTTTGCTGCTCCAAAGGATCGGGTTTTCAATTGTGTTACCCTAAGGATGAAGGTGGAGGTGAAAAAGTTTGAGTAAATTGATTTTTTTGAAAAAATTGATCCACGCATTGTCTAATCATCACAAAAACAACAACACCATCGCTACCAGGCACAACCCAATGGTCATGCGGCGGAAAAAACGATCTGAGAACCGATGTACCAGCCAGATGCCCGCCGCTGAGCCTATGAGAATGACCGGGGCAAGGAGCAAATTGATCTTAACGGTATCCAGGGTAATGGTGCCCCAAAAGAAAATCTGAAACGGTAATTTGATCAAATTGACCGTGAAAATGAACCAGGCTGCCGTGCCAATAAAAGTCTGCTTCGGCAATTGCATGGCCAGAAAGAAAACGGTGGTAGCCGCCCCCGCCAAATTGCCAAACATGGTAGTGATTCCTGCTAAAATTCCCATCAGTGCAGCAAACCACCACTGACTTGGAATGGTGGTGATGCCCCGGTAATCCCGGTAAATCATGAAACCCACACTGCCCGCAAAGATGACGCCCATGATGCGTTTGAACACCAGGTCATCGATCTCTTGCCCCAGCCAGGTACCGATTATCACCCCGAGGATTGTCCAGGGCAGGAGTTTCCAGTAATACGGCCATTCGGCATTTTTGCGGTAATAAATCACTGCGGCACAATCGGCAATGATGAGCATGGGAAGGAGCATGCCAGAAGAAAATTTTCCACCAAAATACCAGGCCACCAGTGGAACGGTAGCCGTACCTAGGTTGGTGATGCCCCCTTTGGCCATGCCAGTGCACAGGGCAGCCAGCGTCAAAACAGCCCATTGCATGGGGCTAAACGATTGAATTGAAAATTCCATTGCAGCAAAAGTCGGAAGTATTTGGGGCAATGGGGCTAGTCGGGTTGGTATTTATTTTACAGCATTGCTTCGAAAGTCTACCATTGCTCAAATTTCTGAAAATAGTTTCATTTGCCTTTTGTTCAATCCGGACACACAAATTGAAAACCAATGCCGTGTACATTTTCGATGCGAATATTTTCGTCCTTTTGCAGGTATTTGCGCAAGCGCGAAATGAACACATCAAGGCTGCGCCCCAGAAAGTAGTCGTCTTCGCCCCAAATTTGCTCCAAAATGACCGACCGGCGGATTACTTGCCCCCGATTGCTCATCAAGTAGCGCAGCAGGTCGGCTTCGCGCTGGGTCAGTCGGCGAATTTCACTATCTTTTTCCAGGGTCAGGTTGCTGTAATCAAACAAGTACAGCCCGATACGGATCAACTTGGGCATTTGGGGGCTCACCATGTGTCGGCGGCGCAAAAAAATCTCCACTTTCAGCAGCAACTCTTCGATGCTAAAGGGTTTGGTGAGGTAATCATCGCCCCCAATGCGGAGTCCCTCCAGTCGGTCTTCTTTAAGGGATTTGGCGCTCAAGAACAAAATGGGCACTTCCCCATCGTATTTACGGATCTCTTTGGCCAGGGTAAAGCCGTCCACTTCAGGCAGCATCACATCGAGGATGCACAGGTCAAAGCGTTGATTTTGAATTACCTCCATGGCTTCTTTGCCATCCATACAGCAAGTGATGGTGTAGCCATTCATCTCCAAATTGTCGCGGGTAACAAAGCTCAAACTCGCGTCGTCTTCAACGTACAACAGGTGCGCTTTCATAGGCAGGTGTGTTTTTGGGATGGGTACGGGGAATCACGATGGCCATACAGGTGCCTTGACCGGAGTCGCTTTGCAGGCGAATTTTCCAGCCATGCGCCAGGCAAATCCTTTGCACATAGTACAAGCCCAATCCGAAGCCTTTGACATTGTGCACATTCCCCGTAGGAATGCGGTAAAATTTTTCAAAAATCTTGGCCTGATACTCTTTGGGTATGCCAATGCCAGAGTCCTGAATTTTGAGTTGCAGGCTCAATGGACTCAAGGCTTGTAAACTGACCATTATCTTGGGTGCTTCGAGGCTGTATTTGATGGCGTTGTCGAGCAGGCTATGCAAGAGGTTGGTCAGGTGAAAGCGATCGCCCCAAACGGGTTCTATCGCTTGATCCAACTCCAACTCCAGCATGCCTCCTCGTTCTTGCACCCGGAGGCGCGCACTGCTGGTTACAGTAAGGATCAGGTCGCTCAGGTCAATCCATTCCAGGTGCAGGTCAAAATTGTCTTTTTCAAAACGCGCGATGTCCAACACGCGCTCTACCTGGTGATTGAGGCGGGTATTCTGCTCTTTGATGATGCCCGCGTATTGCAATAGGCGTTGGTCTTTTTGTACTTCGGTATGCTTCAGAAAAACATCGGCGGCAATTTGGATGGTCGAAAGGGGCGTTTTGAACTCGTGGGTCATGTTGTTGATGAAATCCTTCTGCATTTCCGAAAAACGCTTTTGCCGGAAAATGATCCACAAGGAATAGGCGAAAAACAAGACGGTTACAAACAAGATCCCGGTCAAGATCAGTGCGATCTGCATTTTTCCAAACAGAAAATTGCTGCGGTTGGGAAAACGAACCCCGAAATAATAGGTAAAATCTTGATCGGAGGGTAAATTGCTGCGATCCTGTATACTCGGTGCATTGTCCTGATTGCCGTAGGTACAATAATTGCCATACACCATCTGGCGGTTGCTGCAATCAAAAACAGCGTATTCAAAATCGATGCGCAATTGCTGGCGCTCCAGTTCTTTTTGCAGGTAAAATTCCAGCGCCGAAGGATCAATTTCCGTTTCGGTATTGACGATGTAATAATTGGCGCTGCGCTGTTTGATGAGGTTGCGGGCGGGCAGCGAGATATCGTTCATCTTGGCAATGGACTGCGCCACCCGATACAAAGCGCTGTGTACCCGCTCGTTGAATTCTTCCTCGTTGGTATTCCAATTGTTGACAACCCAATACGTCTGCAAGGACAGGATCCCGATGATGGCCATCACCCCCAGGAAAAATACGCGGAGAATTTGGACGTCTTTCATATTGGGATTCACTTGTCTTGCACCTCATTGCATCAAAAAAATCAGCTGGTGGATACGCTTTAAACAGCTACTTGCTTCACAGGTCGGAATACAAAATACACCCCGATCAAAACGAAGGGAATACTCAGCAATTGACCCGTTGACAATACATTATTGAAAGCGGTTTCAAAACCACCCTGACTGCTTTTGAAAAACTCCATCACGAAGCGAATGCCCCAAATGAAGATCATAAACAAGCCAAACATGTAGCCCAGTTTGTGTCGTTTTTCGGTACGCCAGTATATGTTGTACAGCACGATGAAACTAATCAAGTAGCTGATCGATTCGTACAACTGCACCGGGTGACGGGCCAGTCCGTCGGCGCCATCTACCCGTTCAAAAACGAATCCCCAACTTACCGTAGTTGGATTGCCCAGGATTTCGGAGTTCATCAAATTGCCCAAACGGATGAAACAACCAGCAAGGGCAGTGGGTACGACCACCTTGTCCAGAATCCACAATACCGACTTTTTGGAAACGCGTACTGAAAAAATCCACAAACACAGGATTACCCCGATGGCGCCACCATGACTGGCCAAACCGCCCTTCCACACTTGCGGAATTTCCACCAAGTGCTGGCTGTAATAGGCCCAATCGTAAAAAAAGACGTGTCCCAGACGTGCGCCCAAAACTGCTCCGACTACGACGTACACAAATGCTTTGTCCAGCCATTCTTCAGGTGCTTTTTCTTCCTGAAACATACGACGTACAATGAACAAGCCCAGCAAAAAGCCGGAAGCAAACAAAAGCCCGTACCAACGCAGGGTAATTGGACCGATCGAAACGATTTCTGGAGAAGCATTCCAGTGGATGTAATTCAAGAGCATAAGATCTGGCATTGTGGTTAACAGCGCTCAATTATAGCACAAATCGAGCAAAAAATGGGAACTTGTTGTAATTTTTTGCTTTAATTGACAACTCATTAACTAGTTGCACAGGTTTGAAAAATATTACAATCTGTCTTTAAAATTTTCTGTGGAAAAAGAATTCGTCCAGCTCGTACAACGGAATTCAGGGATCATTCACAAGGTCATTCAACTTTATGTGGATCATTCTGAGGATCGCCGCGACCTCTACCAGGAGGTGCTGCTACAGGCTTGGAAGTCGTACGCCGGCTTCAAGGGTGAATCGCTTTTTTCGACCTGGCTGTACCGCATCAGCCTGAATACGGTACTGACCTATCGCCGCCGCCAACGCCTGGATTTTAGTGAATTGACGGCCCAGCACGATGCCGCAATAGTGCACAATACACCTGTAGCAGAAGACAGTGAACTTTTGCTGCTGGCCATCAAACGCCTCAACGAAATCGACCGTCTAATCATTACAATGCACCTGGATGGATACGAAAACGAAGAAATTGCCCAGGTCACAGGCCTGAGTAAAAACAATACCACGGTGCGTTTGCACCGCGCCAAGCAAGCCGTTATTCAACGCCTGAAAACCTGGACTAAGGCCAAAATTTGAGGGACTATGGATTTACAGCAAGAATGGAACAAATTGCAAGAAACCAATCTGGCGCCTCCACCGCTGCCAGCAGCAGAAATTCTTGCTGCCTTGCAGCTGCGTTCAAGTGCACCACTGGCCAAGATCGAGCGTATCGTCTTGATTCGGCTTTACGCGGTATTGGGCTATCTGGTATTGGCTTCAATATTCATGGCCTACAGTTGGGCTTATCCCGAAAAAAGAGGGATCGCCTGGATTATCCTGGGGTATTACTTTGTTGCGTTGTTGTTTAGCCTTTGGCAACTTTGGTATTTGCGCCAAAAGGCAGTACTCATGGATGGCGATTTGCTGCACACGCTCCAAGGCTATTATGCTTTGGTCAAATTGAACCTGCGGATCGACACGATTGCAAATTGGTTCGTGTACCCCATGTCTTTTGCGTTGGGCTTCTTTTTCATGGTAATCGACCCTGGAGAAAGCGTATGGGGTATTCTCCAGAATCCCAGGTTATCCATTCCTCTTTCTTTGGGAATGCTGATCATTACACCTTTGTTGTGGTGGTTGAATCAGCGCATCAACCAAAAGGTTTTTGGCAACTTACTGGTGCAATTAGAGGAAAATATTGACGATTTAAATGAAAAGGAATTGTAGAAACCGCTTCAGTAAAACGCCTTTACCAACAGATACAAGACCGAAGGGCACATCAAACAACCCAAACCAGTATAAAACGTAGCTGTCATGGCGCCATAAGGCACCAGTTTGGGATCGGTAGCTGCCAAACCCGCCGCAGTGCCACTGGTGGTACCCATCAATCCTCCGTAAATCATGGCAGCCTGAGGAGTGTTTAAGCCAATGTACGGCGCAATCAAGGGCGTTCCGATGGTGACCAAAATGGACTTGACCACTCCCGCAGCGATGCTGATGGCGATGATTTCTGAACTCGCCCCAACCGCAGTACCCGTCACCGGCCCTACCACAAAAGTACAGGCACCTGCCCCGATGGTGGTAATGCTGGCTGCGTCATGATGGCCCATCGCTAAGGCAATAACTGCGCCCGCGACAAATGAAAAAACAACCCCTACAAAAAGGGACACAATCCCGGCCAAGCCCGTTTTTTTGATGATCCCAAAACTTGCCCCCATCGCGGTGGAAACAATGGCAAAATCGCGAAACATGTTGCCGCCCATCAGTTCAAACCCCGACAATTGAGGGATATCCGCAATGCCTTTTTTGCCACCGGTAACCATTCCACCGATGTAGGCCAACACCAGCCCGGTCACAATAGCCAAAGCCGAACCAGGGATTTTTTTGTTGGTCAGGGTTTTGGATAGCCATTCGGAGAAATACACAATGATTCCGGTCACCAAAAAAGCCACGATCAAGCCGTTTTTGACCAAAACTGTTGTCAAATAATCCATTTATTCGGCTTTTTTGTTGAGTTTGGAAATCAAGGGCATGGTGGCCAAACAGACCAGGACGGGAATAATACCCGCCAATAGTGCCAGCAAGCCGCTCGACAAGGCCACGCGCACATTTTGTACTGCCGACATGGCCACGATGATCGGGATGTACATTTTGCTCCAAAATTGAACACCGTCTTCGATGTCTTGCTGAAACCAGCCTCGTTTTTCCAACCAGTTTTGGGACAAAATCAGCAGCAACATGGCAAAACCTACTCCACCAACATTGGCATCAATGTGCAACAAACGCCCTAAGGTTTCGCCAGTAAGTTGCCCGCCGATGTAGCAAGCGGCCAGGAGCGCAACGCCTTTTATCAACATAAATTTATTTTTAAAGTAAATCATACTAAAGTAGAAAGAAAATTAGAAAAGGAACAAGCTCGCTTTGGTTTCTTTTTTTTCGTAATTTTAATCAATCATCATTTTTCAACTTAAATCATTGTCACTATGAGTATTATTTACATTCTAATCATTGGCGCAGTATCTGGTTGGCTGGCCGGTCAAATTATGAAAGGCGGTGGCTACGGTCTTTTGGGCAACATCATCCTCGGCATTGTTGGCTCCTTTGTAGGTGGCTGGGCATTGGGATTGCTGGGCGTATCCCTGCACATTGGCAGTGCATTGGTTAGCCTGATTATTCAATCGGTGATTGGTGCAGTTGTGGTGATCTTTGTGGCCGGGTTGTTTAAAGGAAGATAATCTGTTGGGGCGACCACGCAGGGTCGCCCCTTCTACATTTTGGCGAAAATACTTTCCGGTTTCCAGCTCGGCCGCTCCGTTGCCCTCGAGACCAGATAACTGATCAGGAAATTCAGCCGAACATAGGTACAGCCCGCTTCAAAGTTGAAAGAACCGTTGAGCTCATCCGAAGGCTTGTGGTAATTGTTTTTGGTAAAATCTACAATCAGCCCATTCAGGTCGAAGTTAGGATCTTGGGTTTTTAGCCCGTATTTGATGTGCAAAGCCGGAATCCCCTGCAATACAAAACTGTACTGATCACTGCGCACAAAGCGTACTTCCTGCGGCATGTGGTCTTGCATCACTTCCAGACCCAGGTAGCCTGCCGCCTGTTGCACAGTGGCCATTAACGTTGAATGCTCTGCGCCCAAGGGTACGACCCCTAGCAATGGAGCCAGGATTGTTGGCATATCCGTATTGATATCGGCTACGATTTTGTCTTTGGGTACGGTTGGGTTGTTGGCAAAATAAGTAGAACCCAGCAAGCCCATTTCTTCTCCGGTGACCATCACGATAAGCACCGAGCGCTTGGGGCGGTCTTTTTTCAGGTTTTGATACACCCGGGCAATCTCCAGCAAGCTGGCAACTCCCGAAGCGTTGTCATGTGCGCCATTGTAGATGGAATCGCCATTCACGGGGCGACCAATGCCCACGTGATCCAGGTGCGCGGTATGCACCACGTATTCTTCCTTGAGTACCGGATCGGATCCAGGAATTTTACCCACGAGGTTGAAGGTTTCCAGTTCTTCGTACAATGTACCTGTTTGGGTTTGTAAAGTACCTTGAATGTCGACTGGCGCAGAAGGCTTGTACAATAAAGCGGCCAATTCCTTGCTGCTCAGGTCGGTTTTGCCCAAAATCTTGCCCAGTCCAGTCCAGGTCAAGGCACCCACCAATTTAATGGAAGGGTACGGATTGACGCCCCAGCCTTCGGCTTTTCCGTTTGGAAATACCACGCCTTTTGCCGAACCGCCACCGCCTTGTGGGACGCCTACCGTGGGTGCTGGCATGATCAACACTCCCACTGCGCCGTGCTGGTACGCCATGTCCACTTTGGCGTTGGTGGTAGCCAGGTGGGCTGATTCGGTACTTCCAAATTTATTTTCAGGTACTCTGCTCAGCACAATCACGATCTTTCCTTGCGCATCGATGCCCTTGTAGTCGTCGTGATTGAGTTTGGGGGCAGTAATGCCATGTCCTACAAACACCAAAGATGCTTCAACCCGGTTTTGTGCCGCATTGAAATCCGGTTGGACACTGAAGTCTTTGCCGTACTCCAGATCCATGTGCTGACTGGTAGAGTGGTAATGAAACCGGCATTGCTCTGCTACGATTTTGGCGGTGCGCACCACTACTTTTTGGCGATAGCCACCGTTTTCGCCAGCGGGTTCCAAGCCGAGCTTTTGAAACTGTGTCTCCACATATTTTCCGGCCAAATCAAATTCCGGCGTGCCCGGCAAGCGGCCTTTCATGCGGTCGTCGGCCAAATAGGCAATGTGGGCTTTGATGGCCTCTGCTGATACTTGCGCCAGCGGTTTTTGAAGGGGTTTGGGTAAGCCGCTTTGGCTCCAACAGGCCGAGGCGATGGCACTCAGCCATAGCATGGTTAGGGTACGAAAGATCATAAAGTATGGTTTGCTGAAGAAGGTAGGAAAAAGTAACAGTTTAGCACCCACCTTCGGTGGAGTGTTTTTTAAAATCAGCCACAAATTTCACAAATTTTCACAAATTAAGGCACAAACTTGCGTTTGTGCTCCCTTTACGAACGAAGTTCGTGCCTTAATTTGTGAAAATTTGTGTCATTTGTGGCTAAAAATTTGTTTTGTCGCATCGCCGAAGGCAAGGAGCTAAATTTTTACGAAAAAAAATTAAACTACCCTTCATTCAGCACTTTTCGGCCCCAGAGCAAAATCTGGAAGCCGTAGACCCCTAGCCAAAACAAGATACCCGCAAAGGAAAGAATGCCCAGCGCCGCAAAAACCCTGACCGAACGCAAATTGATGTCCCAAAACTGATAGCTGAGAAAATCGCTGAGTACAAAAAACGTGTGGATGCAAAATACGTAAAAGGCCACTTGCAATAATTTTCGGGCGTAAAATACCCGCCGCAACTCGATTTTGTTGCGCAGGTTTTTGCGTTTTTGTACCACATACCGCCGCGCGAAATAGAGGTAGGCAAAAAAGGAGGTCAAAAACAAGCCTTGTTCAAGCGCTCCGTAGAATGGGTTAAAAAACTGGCGGCCATAATGCGCTTTAAAATCCATGGAGGAAAAAAACATGAACACAAAAAAAACGAATTGACCAATGGGGAGGATCATGTGCTTGAGGTCACTGCGCCGCAGCTGATACTGCGGGTACAAGCTCAACTTGACATGGTAAAAAAGCAACACCGGAATGGCCAGCGTATAATAGATCGGGATAAAATACAAACTTGGGTAGCGCTCGTACACACCAGCCAGCACCAGCCAATAGTGCAGCAAGGTGAGGCCAAAGGAGATCAGCAATGCGCCATAGCAATAGTTGGAGCGCTTGTCTCCGGAGCTTTTTCCAAAAAACAATACCCCAACACTTAGCGAATGTAGTATTTGAGCCGCCAATACCACCAACAATAGGTAGTAAAAGATGGTATGATCCCCCCGCAAGGGCAAGGGCAAATAATTGGAAAATTCCATGGCGTACGTTTGCGCCTACAAAGGTATTTCCTTTTTCATCACAGTGCAAAAGTCATTTAACTTTGAGGACAATTCTCATTTCAAGGTCACAAATAGACCCCTTATTTTGGGGTTCAAACCAAGTCATCAACAGTCATGAGTTCCAAAGCTTATTCACCCGTTTCCCCACAAGAAGCCGTTTCAGTTATTCGATCTGGCGATAAAGTATTCATCCACACTGGTGCTGCCGCTCCGCAGGTACTGGTGCATGCGCTGGCCGAACGCGGCGATGAGTTGCGCGACGTACAGATTTACCAAATGCATACCGAGGGGCCAGCCCCTTATGCGGCTGAACATTTGCAAGGCAGCTTTCATGTACACAGCCTATTCACTGGCGCCAATATGCGCCCTGCCGTGCAGGAAGGTCGGGCCGATTTTGTACCCGTATTTTTGAGCGATATTCCCCGTTTGTTTCGACGGGGTGTTATTCCACTGGATGTGGCCATTTTGCACGTGTCGCCCCCCGATGCACACGGTTACGTTACCCTGGGGGTTTCGGTGGATACTTCCTTGGCTGCTTCCGAAACAGCCAAAGTGCTGATTGCCGAAATCAATCCGCACATGCCACGCACTCAGGGAGATGGCAACATCCACATCAGTCGTTTTGACAAGGTCATTGAGGTCAATTATCCTTTGCCAACCTTGATTATTCCCGAACCAACAGAAATTGAACGGAAGATTGGCCAAAATATAGCCGGACTGGTAGAAAACGGCGCAACCCTGCAAATGGGCATCGGAGCGATTCCCAATGCCGCACTGGCCGCCATGATCCACCACCGCGAGTTGGGCATCCATACCGAGATGTTTTCTGATGGCATCATTCCCTTGGTGGAAAGGGGCGTCATCACCAATGAACACAAAGCCAAACACCGAGGGCATCTGGTGACCGGTTTTTTGATTGGTTCCCAAAAACTCTACGACTTTGTAGACGACAACCCGCTGGTGCGCGTATTGGATATTGAATACGTCAACGACACTTCCATCATCCGCAAAAACCCCAAAGCCACCGCCATCAACAGCGCCATCGAAGTGGACATTACCGGGCAGGTTTGTGCAGACTCCATCGGTACCCGCATTTTTTCAGGGGTAGGTGGGCAAATGGACTTTATTCGGGGGGCGGCTCTTTCCAAAGGTGGCAAGCCCATCATTGCACTCCCTTCCATGACCAACAAGGGCATTAGCCGGATTACGGCACTACTGCAGCCGGGTGCTGGGGTGGTGACTACCCGTGCCCACGTGCACTACATCGTAACGGAATACGGCGTGGCTGAAATGTGGGGAAGAAGCATCCAGGAGCGGGCGCGGGCGATGGTCAATATTGCGCACCCCGATCACCGCGAGCGCCTGATGAAAGAAGCGTTTGAGACCTGGCGAATCAGGATTTGACAAAACAACTCACCTTACTCAGTTTAAGGATCAGATGCTTTCTTTTCGCAAAAGCGAAGATTTTTTGATTTAGCTTTAGCTTCGAGTGGTAATTAGTAATAACCTAGTTCTGGTGAATAATGAGGTTGTTTACCTAAGAAAAAATCGTCTTTCGGCTGCTTGCCTAACCATTTTTCGATCTGCTCAGAATGATGAATGGAAGCTCCATCCCAAACGATTCGGTCTTCCGTACCCAAAATTCCTTTCATCCTCATGTGTAATCATTTTTTCAAAGAACTAAGTTATTATTTTTTACAGCTCGAAGCTAAAGCCAAAGCTTTTTAGACACGAAGGGCCGAAAACCCAAAATCGATTGAGCCTAAAAGGATTTCTTGGGGACTTTGTACCCATCACGCCGAAGGCGGAAAATCCGTTACCATTTCTTGGTGTAGCTCAATTGGTTAGCGCACTGACCTGATACGTCAGCGTGTGTTTGAAGGATTCATCAATAGGTAAATTCAAGTGCATAAATTGTTATTTCAAAGCTTTGACTCCTGCTTTCTTTTATTAAATTTGTCCTCACGAACGACCATACCATGAATGCTTACCGGTTAAGAGTAGCATATGGCGTTTTGTTGAACTAGATCAATGACTTGTGGAATGGTAGGGAAAGGAATAAGGTTCGTATCATCATTAAGTAAAGCATTGAAATGGCATTACACCTAAACATAGATGATTTGCTTTCTGCCCGAACGGTAGAATCAGATCGCATTGAGTACAAGCAAGGCTGGAATCCGGATGCCATTTACAGAAGTATTTGTGCCTTACGAAGTGCCCGAGAGTATCGTTGCAAAAAACAAAGTGTTCAAGTATTTCATCCGAAAATATGCTAATTCTATTGAAGCCAAAGGTGCAGAAAAAGAAGAGCTTATTTCCCTTACCAGCAATATCCCTTTCGATGACAGGAAGAATACACAAGCCAAAATGGAAAACATTTCCATGGTGCTGGTGAAAGATTATTTGAATAAAGTAAAAAGCCGCCTGGCAGAACAGGTAGGTAAAATTCCGGATCGGGATTTACTGGGTCAAATGGAGCTGGTATCGGGACCCAATGAGCATGTATTTCCAAGGAATGTAGCCTTGATGCTCTTCGCTGAACAACCAGACCAGTTCTTTCCCTATACCCGGGTCGAAATAGTGGAATTCCCCGATTGGAGAACGGATGACGCGGATTTGGGCGGATTAAAACGGATTTTGCTTTGCCTGCGGCAAAGCTTTTTAGACAAGAAGGGCCAAAAACCCAAAATCGGTTGAGCCCAAAAGAGTTCCTTGGGGACTTAGTACCCATCACGCCGAAGGCGGGAAATCCGTTCCAATCCGCCCAAATCCGGGTCATCCGTTCTCCTATTCCTGTCGCGCTACGCCGAAGGCGCAAAAGCACCATCCTCAGGATAAAAAAATCCCCCCCTCGGGAACTCTTCGCCAAGGCCCTTGGTTATTGGGGCATAACCTTTAAAAATGATGATTCTTCACAACATTCGCATCCAGATTCAACGACAACGCTAATCGCCACTTCTACAAGGCCCACGCCGCTGAAGTGAAGCAGTGGCGATTCAATTTCAATCCATTTCAATTTCTTGGTGTAGCTCAATTGGTTAGCGCACTGACCTGATACGTCAGGAGTCTTTCCAGCAAAATCACAATGCGCGGTAGTGTAATGGTCAGCACGTGGGACTCATGATCCCAAGTTAGGAGTTCGAATCTCCTCTGCGCGTCTATTTTGACCTTTTTTTGACCAGTCGTCCAATGGTGAGGATACTTGAGTTTGAGTCAAGTGATGTAGGTTCGAATCCTGCCTGGTTAGCTGAATTGTAGGCCATTGCGGGCACATTCGGTGTGATGGAGCCTAATTACGATGTGAAAGGGCTTTATTGCGAAGTCGGGCACAGAAAAAGATTGCTGGCCATGAAGAAGTATTTGCTGGCTTCAGGGCTGGATGTGGCGATGGTGGCGGCGGAGTATTAATTTTTTAGGTAGGGTTTTTAATTAGGTAAAAAACTATTAAATTGCATTGCAATGAACTCATTTTTAATAAATAGGAAGGTATTTTCAAAACTAGAATACACCTGAATACCGACCTAATTAAAAATGATATTCTGGCAGGAAAACCCGAAACTGCCTCAACAAGAAGTAGGGCGAAATAGCCAAAAGCGATAGCCTAGGCAAATCCAAAATAGTGAGTTATGACAAACTTAACAAAGTTCTGGAAGATGTTATCCCTCATTGTGCTGACTTCCTTTTTTGCTATTAAATTATTTAGTCAAGCGCCGAGTGATGAAGTTCAAATTGAATATATGGCGCATTTGGCCGGTTTGGGAGACTCACCCTGGGTTTTACAGCCAAACCAATGTGGAACTACCGGACAAAACCGCCCAATTGAAGGCTTTGCCATAAGGCTAGCACATGGATCAAAGCCCATCAAACTTAGATATAAAGCCCACTTGCAAAATTCCGGAGATACTGATTGGTATTTTTTGGGGCAATATTGCGGAACAAAAGGACAAAAAATGCGTGTTGAAGCAATTTGGATTGAGGTAACGAGTGGATATTCGCAAAACTATGAAATCTACTATAGGGCACACATCGCACACCAAGGATGGACTGGTTGGTACAAAAATGGTGAAATGCTCGGAAGCCGAGGGACTGGAAAAGCAATCGAAGCAATAGAGATTTATGTCTCTGACAACTAATTGCACTCTTGTTAAAGAAAATGGTGTAGTTGGCCTTACAAATTTATACGAACACATATAGCTCGGCACGGCCAGATGGGTACTCCTCTATCTTATTGCAAAGTTGGGGGGGCTGGATACAGCTTGATAACCAGAAGAAGTTCTTGCTGGCTTCAGGGTTGGATGTGGCGATAGTGGCGGCGGAGTATAAATTTTTAAATAGATTACTGGACATCCTCAAAAAAGCCTATATTGCTTATGTATTTTTCTTCTCTAAAAAGTAGTCGGCTTGAAAGATAACTGATCTATGGCTACCAGCTAGAAAAAAACGTAATTTTCCTTTTTGGGCTAATAATTTAGATTAACCTTATTTGATGATATAAAAATGGAAAATAATCAACCCTACAAAGAGAAAATAATTGAATTAATTTCAAAAGGGGAATTGGAAATCGTGTTTGATATACTTTTTGATATATTCAAGAAAAACAATGAAGAAAAAGAAAATTACTCCCATCTAATTATTTTAAAGGGAAGGCTAGCAGGAATAAAGCAAGAGCTAAACTTGGGAATAATTGACAGAGAAACAGGGTACAGAGAAAAAAATACTATTTCTTATTCTTTATTACAATTGCTAGGAAAATTACCCGACGAATTTACCAATATTAAATCAACTTCCACAAAGACAACAATTTACAAAACGGAACACACACCTCTATATGAAGATACTAAAACGCATAGTAAATATACATATGACTTCTTTCTTTCCTTTTCAAACGCAGATGAACTAGTTGCAAAAAATATATGGGAAATACTTAGAGGAAATGGCTTAAAGGTATTTCTTTCGGCAGAAGCACTAAAAATTTCAGCGGGTAAGTCATTCTTTGAAAACATAAGTAATGCCTTACAGGAAAGCAAAAACTTTATTCTTTTTTGCACTCATGAATCTCTAAAATCTGAATGGGTTCGCGTTGAATACGAAACATTTTTTAATGAATTCCACCTTAAAGATAAAGAGGATAGAAATATGTTTATTTTGAAATCTAAGGAAGTAGAATTATTCGACGTCCCATTATTATTAAGGAGGCTACAATTTGCAGAAAGCCCATCTGAAATATTAACATCACTCAATCTTAATATTATTGAAAATAATCTACTAAATGCATCGAAAAAAGACTCTCACGGATTTAATGGGAAACAGCCAAACCATAATAAGAAATCAATTAATTATGAAGCAGATAGCTATTCATTTAAATTAACCTCATACATGACTATGGCTGGAATCGCCCAGTTGATGAGTAAAACATTGAATATCATCGTTACATTTTGTACTTTTTTATTTTCACACATTTCCCTCGTTTTGCCTATTGCAATCATAGCAAGTATTTTTTTTCTTTTCAGTAAGTCATTAAAATATAAAGAAATAGGCGTTTCTATTTTAATTGGAATCTTGGGAATGTTAATGGTTGCACTTATTATTTATGCATCTAATGTCTTATCCTAAACAATCAATCGCACTCATCTAACCTCCCACCAAACTTCAACCCCAAAATCCATCCCCCCTCCTCAAAAAACAAATCCAAAATCCGGTGAATCCCCCACTCACCCGAAAAACAATTCCCCTCGCCTTCCCCCATTTTTAAATTTTATCGTACTTTTCGAATCATCCAGCAAAAGAAGCAACTTTTTGCCCCATACTCACGTATAAACCAGAAAAAACAAGCGATACCATATTATCATAAACCGTATGAGTGCAGACAACCCAATCCTGAACAGCCCTTACCTGGAACCAAAACTACACTACGACACCGATAGCGAGGGCAGCCTCGACTATACCCGCATTCGCCAGGGGCGCAGGATATTTAAGGCCGACATTGCAGTCATTCCGACCAAACAGACTGGACAAAAGGAAGTTTTTGCCTGGATGTTGTGTTTCACTCAAGAATACCGCAACGATACCCGTTTTGCCAACTACTTAATTGCTTGATTGATTAAGAATGACAATCATTTACATCAAACCAACTAATTGATATCATGAAATTTTATTTAGGAGTAACAGATAACAATTGGTTCAGGTATTTGAGCAATATCAATCCAGAAGATATTAATTTTTGGCAACCAAGTGGAACAGTTAGTTTCAAGGTGTTACAAAGTGGAGCACCATTTTTATTCAAGCTAAAAAGCCCATTGAATGCGATTGGCGGTATTGGCTTTTTTTCGAGTCATACTTTCTTGCCAATGTCAATCGCCTGGGACACATTCGGAAACCGAAATGGATGTAGTACTTATAAGGAGTTTAGCCGAATGATTTTGAATTATAGAACTGACAAACAAAACACAAATCCAACAATAGGCTGTATTGTATTAACAAACCCTCTGTTTTTCAAACAAGAGGACTGGATAGAAGCCCCCGTTAATTGGGGTAAAAGCATTGTTCAAGGTAAATCTTACGACTCTATCGATCCAATTGGCAAAGAAATCTGGAATAAAGTTGAGCTGTTATTAGAAAAATATTTGCACATTAATGCGATTGATCGAGATAAAAACCAGTTCCTACTTGAGGAACCACCATCACCAGCATACGGAAATTCAGTTTTGACTAAGGTGAGATTAGGCCAAGGGGCATTTCGAGTTTTAGTAACAGATGCGTATTCAAGAAGGTGTTCAATCACAGGAGAAAAAACATTGCCAGTATTAGAGGCGGCACATATAAAGCCTTATGCTGAGTCTGGACCTCATTTCATTTCAAATGGGATATTGCTTCGTGCTGACATTCACAAGCTTTTTGATGGGGGGTATTTAACAATTACAAATGACTTAAAAGTAGAGGTTAGCCCTAGAATTAAGGAAGAATTTCAAAATGGAAAGGAATACTATCAATATCATGGAAAAGAGTTGCTTTTTCTACCAAATAGGGATTTAGATAAGCCCAATGAAAGATATATTGATTGGCACAATGCGAATATTTACAGAGGATGATATCAAGCCCTGCAACATACATGACATTGCCTACTGGATGGTCTACTACGATGGCAGCAACTTTGTGGTCAAACAGGTTTTCTTCTGCGGCGGCGACAAAGACGAGTTCAACAAATGGAAAAAAGGTCTGGACAACCTGGCCAAAGAAAGCACCAAAAAGAAAGCGGAAAAAACCCTGAAAATTGAAATAGACGATGAGGCGTTTGAGCGCTTGTACGGCCATGTTTCGCACCCGATAACGGTGAAGAAAGGGCAGAAAATTGCGGTGCGGATAATTAGCCAGTTTGGGGAGGAGTGTACGAAGATGGTGGTGTAGGAGAAATAGTAATAATTTTCCCTAAAATTGTTACCACCACAAATCTTAAATTTGCACCAAATTTGATTGTTTAGATGGAAGATGAAATCAATATTGAAATAGGCCACTTGTATTCGGATCCAGTACAATTGGAAATCGATGAAATTTTCTCATTGTTTACCTATAAGATTGTGTATGACAATTGGCAAGACCATTCAATACCAAGAGAAAACAGGAGAGGCTATAATATTGGAAGTATCTTGGTTAACCCTCAGAACGAACCTGTTCATTATGCACTAAATAGTGTAGGAATAACCCAAAATTCGACTCAACATGCCGAAGTCAGACTGATGACTCAATATCTGGATTCATCTGATTTTTTTGATTTACATAATTTCACAATATACACAACACTTGAACCTTGTGCTATGTGTGCAGGAATGATGGCCATGACTCGGGTGAAAAGGACAGTTTATGGCCAGAATGATATTGAATTTAGCCATGCATTAGAACGTTTGGCATTTGACTCAAAATCAATTGGAGGTTATGCTCCTTTTCCAAGAGAGGTTATTTCGAGTCCGAGCCCTTCAAATATTAGGCAAGAACTAAACAAAGCATTCCAGGAATTTCTAAGCATAGATTCCGAAAAAATATTGGCAAAATTTTTATCTAATGATCAAGCAAAAACGATCTTTAAAAATGCAAGCCAGCTTTTTGAAAATTTTCAGGTTAAATTCATCCAGAATAGAAAAATATTTTTGTTCTTAGAGGAGTTAATAAAAAAATACAATTAAGCAATATTCACAAACATAACACTATGATGGACAATACTGTTTTAGTTGCACTTATTACAGGCATAATATCTGTAATAACCACTTTGATTACCGTTTGGCTTCCAATTAGGCAAAAAAACAAGGAACTCAAGAGTCAAAATCTGGAACTTTTAAAGAAAGTGGAACATCTTGCCTCAACGGGAGTTGCGATTGGGTATTACTTCAATTTTATAGAGATGGTTTACAAAATCATTGATGAGAGTGATACCATAAAGCTTGAAGTGTATGACAGCAATAAATCCATTACTGAAATCAAAGAATTTAATTCAAACAAAGTTAGATTGGAAATAATTATTCCAAGAAGTTTGGAAGGTAGTTCTTTTGTAGCTGCTGCTGGTATTCGAGACCAGTACAACAAGGGGGATATATTGAGAGTAGGGACAAAACGAAATTTTGGAATTTTTCTAGGCGTACACTTTTTTAGGAAAAAAAAGTGGCCCAGTTCTTTGACAAATTGAGGAAAAAAGAGAGAGCAAGATCGAAGGTCTTATCTAAGCACTTTTGAGCCAGG
>Ga0247837_1003123_pt1 | contig 29648 bp, 17 predicted proteins | sample LaCtaG_2_FD_187115 | JGI IMG/M metagenome (GOLD analysis project Ga0247837, IMG submission 187115) | Freshwater microbial communities from meromictic Lake La Cruz, Castile-La Mancha, Spain - LaCruzMarch2015_14.5m | ecosystem: Environmental > Aquatic > Freshwater > Lake | place: Spain: Castile-La...
TAGGGATGCGCTGGCCCCATATGTCACCTCCCTGGCTTAATAAGGCAGACTGCGTTCTAGTAGGGAAGTAGGTATTTCACTTGCGATAAGTTGGGAGAGTATGAGAATTTGTCTCAGAGGCCTCAGTCCTAGTCACCATTTAATCCCGCTCGTAATGTTTTTCCCTGGGTCCAAAGGGCAGCAACTCGCTTTCGAAATCGACAGCAACCAGCCCGCCTCCAGGGACATCGCAATCCTTTGCCACGGCATGTTCTGCTCCCGCAAAACTACCCTAGTCACCCATCTCTCGGAAGCAGTGAAAATCAACACATTTCGCTTCGACTTCTCAGGCAACGGGGACAGCCGAGGCGAATTCACACTCGCAGGCTTCGAGCGCGAGGCTGCGGAGCTCAAAGACGCAGTAGTGTACTGCCAGTCCCAAGGCTACCGAGTCGTGGCTATCATCGGCCATTCCAAGGCAGCTCAAGTAGTGCTTGTCTACTCAGCCCTGTATGGAGACGTGCCAATAGTGGTGTCTTTGGCGCCTCGCTTCGACATGACCGGCGAAAACAGCATCCTTATCCCCTATCTGGACGAAATCGACCAAAAAGGCTTCGCAATGGTGACTCATCACAAGAAAGAGTACAGAGTGACCAGGGAAATGGTGGCAGAACGGAGAGCTGTGAACATGGAGAGCTACGCCCAGCGCGTGCAGAACTGGGTGTTGCTGCTCCACTGTGAAGATGACGAGGTCATTCCTGTGGCCAATGCACATTTGTTCCAGGTGCACCTTGGGGAGCGGCTGATGAAGCTGCAGCTTCTGCCGGCTGGGTCGCACTTCTTCACAGGGGAAGCAGAGCAGCAGGTGGTCGAGGCGATTAACGAATTTTTGAGCCAAATGGTGCCTATTTTCAACCTCAGAGGTACGGTCTAGGTAGCTACTATATGGCGGCTTTAGGTAATATGGACATTGACAGTCCCGACTTCAAGCCCACTTCCACCTTCTACGACCTAGTCTCCACCCACTCCCTCGAGGAACTCATCACCCTCGAGCAAAACCTCTCCTCTGAAATCCGCGAGTTAGACTCGAACATGCAAACGCTGGTATATGAGAACTACAGCAAATTCATCAGTGCGACGGACAGCATTAGACAGATGAAGGCGAATGTGGAAAGCATGGAGGCGGAAATGCAGAGTTTGGAGGAGTCGCTGGGCAGGATAGAGACGCAGAGTGGGAGTTTGGAGGGGTTTGTGGGGCAGCCGCAGGGGGAGTTGAAGCGTTTGTTGGCTATCAATGAGAACCTGCAAAACATCAAATTCGTAATGGACCTACCCGGCCTCCTGCGTTCCGCCCTGGAAAAGAACAAATCCAAAGAAGAACCCAACTTCTCAGAAGTGGTGGAGAGCTACGGCAACTCTGTGGACTTCCTCATGCAGCACCGTAAAGACGTACTTGCTACATAGGACGCTTTTCGCTCCATCTATAAGGAAAGTCGCGACTATGTGGCTGCGATAAGGAAAAGACTGTGGCAGAAGATAGTGGACGGAGTGAATGATAAGCTGTTTGATAGGTATGTTCGAGAGCTGCGGATATTAGGCGACACTAGTGACTCCCTCGCCACCCACTTCCTCACCCAGTAACTCCCACCTAGTCACAAACAGTCCATCACCGCCTCTGTAGACCTGATAAAGAAGGAACAAGGTGACAAACTCCTGCCAGACGTCGAGGAACTCCCCAGTTCCCTCAGCAACTCCCTGGACAACGTGGAGGAAGACGTGAAACTCAAACTCGTAGAGACTTCCAGACTGTCTATAGGCTTCGATATAGTGGGCAGCTTCAATTGGTTCATAAATCAGCTGCACACCACTACTTTCGCCAGGTTCATTGAGGCGTTGCGGACTTATTCGAATGTGTTCAAAGGCGAATTTCCCAGTTTGATGCAGGATTTCTGCAGAGACACACTCACAGTCTGCATTTTATTCGTGAAATCCAGCCTGCCCGGACTCACAGTGGACATCAACTCCCTCAGTCTCGTCCTTTCCATGCTCATGTCCGACATGACGCAGCTCAAAAAGATGTTTCCGCCTATGAACTACTTCAACGTGGAGGACAGAGTCTCGGAACTATATGAATTCGTGATTCGGTCGCAGGTGGAAAGGGCGATGGAGCAGTTATGTATGAAAACTGCGAAGTTCCTGCAGATTCTGCATGTGGAGTTGCAGACTTCGAAGGGGACGGTGGCTGCTACACTGGCACAGGCTGTGGAGAACTGCTCGTATAACCTTATTTACCTGGTGATTTCCACGCTTATGGAAATTCAGCCGCTGATGGACTGCTATTACCATTGCTTGGGCTCGGGGGCGATGTTTGTGAACCTGGTGAATTCGCATTTGGTGCAGTTTTTCCACAAATTGGAGCAGATGATTTGCGGCTTTTCCATGCGCTTCGTAGTGGACCGGACCTGCGCCTGGATGGGGGAAATGAGCAATGTGCCTGCTAGCGGACTGCTACTGGTAGCGTGTTTCCAGCTAGAAGCCTGCCTAGTAGAGAAGGGCATTGAGAAGGTGGTAAAGGCTATCCACGACAGCTATAATGGGGAGGGCGGACACAGGGAAGACCTACTTGACCTCATGGACAGAGTCACAAGGCCTGAAATTGTGTCCACTTTGAAGCACCTGCAGGAGGAAACCATCAGAATATACGCGGAGTTCTCAGGACAAAGTGCAATTTCCCTGCTGCAGCCCTACTACGCACACCTAGAAACCGCGAGAGACCAGGAGCCTACAGACGTCTCCCCGGAAATAGTTGCCTTCGTCAATGCTATTCACCACGTAGTGAGTGAAACTAAGCTGTTCCTAGGGGAAATAAAGGCGCAGGGACAGAGACACCTCAAACGACAAAAGACGAAATATCAAGTTGAGATCGAAATGGACCGTTTGTATGCGAAAAAGGCTGACGTTTTTGCTGCAGTGCTGTTTCGAACGGAAAGTGTGCTGAGTGCTGTGCTGAAAATAGCTCTAAAGAGCGTAGTTGAGGAGGTCCGACAGGTGACTCTGCCGGGGGCAGGACTGCAGCAAGTGCAGGTGGACACAGCCTTTGTGCTGACTTGCTTTCAGGACTTGGTGGCGAGTGAAGACCAGTCCCTGCTCGCGGGAATGCTGTATGAAGTCGTGTACAGTGCGAAGAAACGAGCCCGAGAAACGCAGGACTTGCCTCAAACAGCCATAGAAAGCATAGTGGAATACCGCAGATCCACACTCAAGCAGGCCGACGACCCGCCTAAGTAGCTTTTCCCTAGCGCACCCATAAATGTAGTCTGTTGGGATGCTAATCTAGGCTTATTTCCTACTCCGCTTTAGCTGAGTCACAATAGAGTGCCCCGTATCATCAGTCAGACTGACTTGCTTCTTCACTATCGTCACAGATTGACCTGCTGGCACTGTCGCCGTCACAGAGTCGCCTGAGAAGGGCAGACACAGTTCCAAGTTCTGGAGCACCTTATGAATTACATTGACTTCGACCGAAGCTGTAGAGGTGTTGTCAATGACGTCGAAAATGAACCCTTCCAAGAACTCCCCTGCGGACTCAGAGTAGCCAATTCGTTCACAGCTGTAGTAGTTGACTCCAGGCGCCAACACCCGGGGAGTGCGCACCATACTGCGCGCCAGGGTCTTGTTGTACACGCGAGTGAGGAAGTCTTGGTTCGTGCTGGTCACGTTCTTCAGGCCCAACCTGTGGTGCGCGTAGAAGGAAATGCCGTGCAGAGTGGTGAAGGCGCCGTCCCAAGTGACTTCAGTGTATACCAGGTACTCGCCCGGCTCTAAGTCGTACTCGTCCCACATGTCACGCTTGGAAGCTTCGGCTTCTCCGCCGATGAGCGTGAGCGACCCGTCCGGGTTGAGTTTGGCAAGAATTTGACGCACTGGGGCGTACTGGTAGTCAGGGTCGTCATTGAAGATGCGAGTATCCGGCTGACATATAATGACGTAGACCTTGCCAGCCTTACGGATAGACAGCTGGCAAACCGTGAACTTCCCAGGAGCCTGGTTCACGTGGATAGCAGTCTGGTCATAGTGGTCATGCACCATGCAAATCGTCACATCCGTGAAGTAGTTGCAGAAGTCGTCCAGACACATCCAGAAAGTGCCGTCGTCTCGAGGCTGCCAATTCAGCTGCTTCTTGATAGCGGGAGTCCACTTTGAAGAGTTGTCGCTCCAGTCTCCTGTCCACTCGCCCTGTCCCCAGGGGTTTCGGATCATGATAAGGTTCACAGGACCGCGAGCGGTCTGCACGGTTTGAGCGTCGATAATGGCATAGGCGTGCAGCCCCACTAGTCCCAGACTGCTGATCAAGTCTTGTCCCTCTTCCGAGCCTCCCGACCCTGCAGTGATGATGAAGTTCTGCTGGTTCGCTTGGAAGACCTTGTCCCAAATCTCTGGATGGCTAGAGTCCACGACTTCGCAGGGAGCGCCAGTGAGGTCGGTGAGGCATTCATTGGTGAAGCCTGCTTCAATATCAAGGTAGCAGCCGAACCGCTTGGCCCAGGCTTTCTCCAACAGCACCACCCACAGCTCTGTCGCGCCTTTCTCCACCTTCGGGCCTGAAAACGCAATAGTACCGTCTGCGTGGCAGGGGAAGTAGTCGTCCAGCACGTACTCCTTCCACACACCCATGTCCATGATCTTCACCTTGTAGCACCCAGACGGCTCGTACTCAGACGTCTCGAACAACTTCTGAATGCGCTGTGGGAACTCCGCCATAGCACTGAGTGTGGACAGGAAGTAGCAGTCGCCCAACTCGCCCTGCAGAATGTCACTAGGCTGGATGTCGTTGAACACCTTGATCGGCTGCGGGTAGATCTCGTCTATGTCCTTCCACACGAACTTCTTCCAGGCCCATTGCTTTTCAGGCTCTGCCGCTCTCCAGTTCTCGATCAAGGACTGCGCATTTGCAGGAAATGCAGAGTCCTGAAACTTCTCGCCGCTTTCTTGGAAATTGGCCTTGATTGAGGCTTTGTCAGGCTTGGTGGCGGCTCCCTTCATGATGTTGACGTAGAGGTCCCGGCCTTTGGCAGCCAGGTTGGCGGCAGGGGCCGCCTCCTCCCCTTCATCTTCAAGCGTGGCTTCTTCGTGTTCCTTCGCCTCATCCGCGCGCTGCTGCATACGAGCTCTCCACGCCATTTAATATTGCCTGCAGGCCCTAAGACAGCAATGGAAAGCGGCAGCGATTAAACCACAACAGAACAGCATCGGCAGAGTGGGTAAACCTGTATTGGCTTTGAGCAGTAAAAACAGACTAATTTTCCTTTACAAATCAGCTGTATGTCCCTCTGTACTGCTAGAATGAGTACTCAGCGGACTCATAGTCCCTGCTCTCTTTACTCTTCACATTCATCTCTAATGTCCAACGATCTCAGGCGTCTGCAGTCAATAATCTCATGGAGACCGTGCAGGTCTACATCCGCCTCCGTGCTAATGAAAAAGGCGACCTGGCTTCCTGGCGCCTCACTCCCACCTCCATCGCCCTCGAAGGCACGCCCCACAGCTACAGCTTCGACTACGTGTTTTCAGCAGAGACGGGACAGGGAGAGGTGTTTGGCACAGCGGGCAAGCCGGTGCTGGGGAACTTGTGAGTTCTAGGCAGTTTGGAGGGGTACAACGCCACTATTTTCGCGTACGGGCAGAGCGTAGGCGCTATGTAGGGATCTGGAAAGACGTTTACAATGCTGGGGCCTGAGGAAGTGACTTCCGGCCTAATCAATGACTGCACAATCGCCGCGGCGGAACTACAGGAAAAAGCAGGCATAATCCCTCAGTCCATCTTCTACCTATTCGAGCGTCTGACGTCCAGCTTTAAAGACAGCGTCGAGTTCTCCCTCAAATGCAGCTACCTGGAAATATACAATGAAAGCATTAATGACCTGCTGGCTTCTCCGCCCGCCCACAACCTGAAAATCCGCGAGTTTCCTCACTTGGGAATGTGCGTGATTGGCAGCACGGAGAAGAGTGCGTCCTGTCCACAGGACGTGTTTGCCTGTCTGGCTCGGGGGACACTCAATAGGATCACTGGGGCTACTGAGCTAAACCAGCGCAGCAGTCGCTCCCACACCCTTTTCATCCTCACTCTGGACCAAAAGTCCCTCTCCGGCTCCACCAAGCACTCCCGCCTCAACCTAGTCGACCTGGCAGGCAGCGAAAAGGTCTCCAAAACCGGCGCTGTGGGCCAGGCCTTACGAGAAGCGCAGAACATCAACCTCAGTCTGACCACTCTTGGAAGGTGCATAAAGGCCTTGTCCTCTGCTAAGGAAGAACACATCCCATTCAGAGAGTCCAAGTTGACGATGATACTGAAGGAGTCTTTGGGCGGAAATGCGAAAACTGTGCTGATTTGTGCGGTTTCTCAGAAGCAGTTTCATGTGGAAGAAGGGAAAAGCACGCTGAAGTTCGCGGAAAGGGCGAAGCTGGTGCAGACCAAAGCTCGCACCAACGTCAAACGCTCCCCAGAAGAGCTCTTACTGATCATTGAACAGCTAAAAGCGGAAATAGCCGCCCTCAAAAGGCTGCTGAAAGGCCAAGACTCCCCCTCCTACAGGTCCTCTGCAAGCCTAGAGGAAGACCTCACAGTCAAGTATGCAGAGTTAAAGGCGCAGTATGAGAGTTTGAACGAAAGTGCCCAGTACGAAATTGAGCAGCTAAAGGCGAAAATCGAGCAGTTGAGGGAACTGGCCTTGCGCTTTCCCCTGCAAATCCAGGAGCAGCAGGACCAAATTGAGGAAGTGAATATCCGCCTGTCTGCTGTGCTGTATGAGAAGGAGAACATGAGGAAAGGCTATGAGGCGGAGGTGGCGGAGCTGCAGAGCAGGTGGGAAGTGCAGGGCAGGGAGCTGGAAATCGTCAGGAAGGAGAAAGAGGGCACAGCTGTGCTGCTGGGAAAGGCACAGGAGGAGGTGTTTGAGAAGGAGCAAGAGCTGGAAAAAACCATGGACAGGCTGCAACTGTGGGAAGCGCAGATGAAAGCAGACGCAGAAAAGCTGTGCAATCTGCGGGAAACCAACCTGAAGCAGGGGAAACTGCTAGAGGAACTGACCAAAGACAAGCTCGACCTGCAAAAGTCCCTAAGCATCCTCAATTCCAAGGAATCCGCCATGCAAACTGAGCTAGTGAACACCCAGAGTGCACTCAACTCCGCCCTTCGCGAAGCTGAACAAGGTGCGCATTTCGCTTCGAAAGTAGCGGAATTGGAGGCGAATATAAGGCAACTGACAGCGGAATTCAGCTTGAAGGAGGAGGCCTGCAATAGGCTCGTGGAGTCTGCGAAAAGGAACTCGTTGGACTATAAAATGCAGATATTGTCGCTAACTGCGCAGTTGGATGAGGGCAAACGGACGTCTGCCGGGAAAGTCGAGGCAAAGCAGCATTCAGCCCAAGCGAAAGAAATGCTGAGCAGAGTAATGAAGGAAATGAGTGATTTCCAAGGAGTGTACCAGGACACAGTACTGAGGTTCAGGATGGAGCTGGCGAGGGCGCAGACAGCCGTGGAGGAGGGGAAGAAGAGACTGGAAGAGCGAGATGCAGAACTGAGCAAAGCCCTCCAATCCGAGTCGGCCAAGGCCGCCGAGTACTCGAAGAGTTGGAAACTGGCCCTCATCGAGCAAGATTCTCTCAAGTTCCTGGCTTCGAAAGTCAAGGCAGACCTAGCCACTGCCAACTCCGAGCTACTGCGAGAGCGAGGGCTTCGCCTAGGACTTCAGACTGAAGTGTGTGACTTAAAAACCCAACTGGACGGCTACAGCAAGGCCCAGATTTTAGACTCTTCGGAAGCCGATACGACTGTCGCGAAGCACAGATTGAAGGCAATGAAGCGGCAGTACAGGATGAGCATGCACGACTCTGAGGTGCAGTTAATCCGCTACACTGCTGAAAACTCGACTTTGGCAGAGGCCTTGGCTGCTAAGGAGAATGAAATGAGGGTGCAGGCCAGTCGAATTCGGGAACTGGAAAGCCACTTGAGGGAAGTGAGTTCGAAGGCACAGAGAGTGGAGCAGAACTTGTGGGCGCTGCGCAAGCGCACTCAGTCTTCCCTGCTGGGAGTAGTGGTCCACAGTGACCTCCTGCTCATGCCGCACCTCAGTTACTCTTCCCAAAGCTCCTGTGAAGAGGACCGGCCTTCCCACTCCTTCTGGCAACTCCCCCACCGCGACTTGTACGGCTTGCAAGACATCCAGCCTCTCTACTCCAACGACGACATGAGCGACCGCAGTGTGTGCTGCAAAGGCACTGAAGACTCTCAAGGAAGCGACCAAGAGGTTGAAGACCTGCTAGAGTAGCGAGGAGTGTATCACTAGAGAGTTTGAAAGGGGAGGGTTATAATAAGGCGGGATAGGATGGATTCACGGTTTCCCTTGACACCTGTGAGGATATTGCCACCGGAAGGACCGGGCGGCACACAGACTCCACGCCAGTCGCTTCCCAATATCTCCCCTTCTCCTTATCGTCGCAAGCGGAATTACAGCCAAGTCCAGCCTCCAGTCTCTCCCAAGCCTGTCCCTCTCCCTGTTCCCCAGCCCACAAAGGCACTTATCCAAGAAGAAGTCGGCCGACTGCAGGCTGCAATAGAGGCCGGACGGCTAATAAGCGCCTCCCTAGCCTTCGACGACGAACATATAGAACTGGAAGACAGCACTCACCACTCCCAGGCAGAAGACCCCTACCTGCAGACCTCTGGAGAGTTCATACAAACCCGGCAAATCCCTATCCCCGCCAGTCTCTTCGAGAGATACCGCCAAGCTGTGCATAGAAGCCCGGGCACCAAGCTAGCCTGCGGCCTGCTTTGCGATATCCACAGAGTCTGGTTCGGCCTGGAAAGACTGCTCTTTCTCTGGGACTACGACAGTGGAGCGCTTGTGGAAGCTGCAGAACTGCCAGATCAGGTGATCAGTGCGACCATCGTCCCTCGCAACTCAGATATATTCACAAACAAGGTGCAGTATATGCTGCTTGTGGCCACTCCTACCTCTATTCAGCTATTCGGAGTGGACCCACTATGCCGACTCCTCCCGACTGACATATCCGTCCCTTCCAATGAGGAGAACTTCCACCGATTTGTATCTTTGCCTTCAGGCCGCATTTTCATGGGAGGGGCGGAGGGGAGTATCAGTGAACTGCGCTATGGAAGCAGCAGTTGGTTTTCCTCTGCGAAGCGCTATAAGCGGGAAGACTGCGGAGCGCGCACAGTGGCTAGTTTGCTACCACGCTTTCTACGCTTTTTTGCTAAGGTGAGAGTGGCGCAGATGTCCGCCGACCCTTCCCGTCACCTCCTCTACGTCCTCATCGACAAGTCCAACCGCAGTTCCGAGTACCGAATTGACATCTACGACTTGGGAGTTGGCGGGGACCAAATGCGCAGGAAGGCCACCATACAGGCGCACACCCTTACGAAGAGAATCAAAGAGCACAACTCGAGACTTGCAAATGTGCCTGCTGAGCGGCTTTCGGTGGTGGCTGTAGCGGCGGTTACGAGGGCGCTGTCGGTTGACTATCATCTGATGGCGCTGACTAGGAATGGAATTCGGATATACTTGCTGCTGCATTTAGCCCCAGTTTCGGAAGTTGCCACTGAGGATGGTCTTCAAATGCGTCCAACTGGAGACTTTTCTCTCACACTCAAATTCCCGCCTGTGGCAGTAAAGCCTTCAGATAGCGCGCCCTTAGCCATGCGCAATCAGGCAATTAGCACAACCGCCGACAAGCCCAGCAACTACGAGCAAGCCGAAGTACTAGAGGAAGGCAGTGTCGTGCTAGTGGACCGTAGAGACAGCGAGTGCAAGCTAGTGACCATTCGAAGGTCTCTCCGTCGCATTGCCCTAGTCCAGGAGCACCCCAACAAGCCAGTATTGGAGCCGGAAGAGAATGTGTGCTGTGTGGAGGAACTGCGGGATGTGGAGGTACAGGCTTTGGGGGATGTCCCTGTGAGGGCGAAGGTGCCGAAGGACTTGGCGGAGCTGTGTGGAGTGCTGCCCAGAGGAGAGTTCATGCGGCCGCCGGTTACACGCTGGCTAGGCACTTCCGCCCTATCCCTGGTATGTCAAACCTCTCTCTCCAACTTCCTCTATATTCCTTCAGCTCGGTTTCAGCTGCTAACAGGGGAAACTCTGCTGGAGTTCGCAGAGGTGCGGCCTATTGACACCCTCTGCGAACTGCTGGAGAAGGAGGACGGCAAGGAAGCAGACAAGCTGCGGGAACTCGGAGAGAAGTACGGTCTGACTCACCTATGCAGCTGGCTACTTGCCCTGATAACCAGTCCCAATGGCCAGGGCAAGCCCCACCCTCGAGACGCCTTTATATACCAAGCGATTTCCGACAAGTCTCGACATAGGGCCAAATTGGCCTTTGCCAGGCTCGCCTCCACCCCTCAGTCTGACCTCAGTCCTTCCTACCATCTCCCCAGCAATGAAAGCATCTCTGTCTCATTGGACCAAAACGCGATAAGCCTTCATCTCAGCCGTATTCTGCGTCCAATCTGGCAGGAAAGGGTGAGTTACTGTGAGGAAGATGCAGCTGTGCAGGTAGAACACTTGACAGTGCGTCACTATGACCTGGTGATAGTGCCGCTACGTGCTTTACTAGCCTTTCTGGAAGAGAATTACAGGGACAGGATGGAGTTAAAGCCGGACCAGTCGAAGGACGGAATTGTGCAATTAGTCACGCTTATTCGCAGGTGCTTGCAAGCGGTATCGCTTCTTGCGGTTTTGTCTGCGCATTACAACTTCCGTAGAGTGGTGAATGAGCTGCCAGCCTCAGAGCAGCTCCTCCTCTCCTCCCTCACAGTGCAGGACCTGGCAGCAAGTCGACTAGGCCAGGACCTGGCCAAAAGCATGATAGAGGCCTACATCCGCCAGGTGTCAGAAACAAGAATCGGCAAAGGCGCAAGGGCGAAGCTAGAAGACCTACTGAAGGAGTTCACCACAGTGGTGCCCAGCTACTTCACCGAAGCAGACGCAGAGATCTACATAGCGGAGGAAACACTGCTACGAGCCAGGAGTGAGTCAGAAGTGGAGAGACGAAGGGAGTTGATCAGTCTGGCAGTCGGGAAGCTGACCCGCAACGCAGCTTCAGTGTGTCTGAACCGCAGTCTTGCAGAGCTGCTGTCCCTCGGGGAAGTCCTCAGTGCTGTGACGCTTTGCCTCAACAAGGCCAAATCCCTTGCTGTCGTCGGTAGCGACCTGAGTACTGCGGAAACTACGGAGTGCTACGAAGCCATTTTCACCATTTTGACAGAGGTACAGCACTGCCTCCTCGCTAACTCTCCTGACCAAATCGACTACCTTTCCGGCCTTTCCCTAGAGGCCCTCCTCAGTCTTAGACAAGACCTGCTCCTGGAGTGCTGCAGAGTCACTGACAAGCAGCTGCACTGGGCTTTGTTCAACTGGCTGATTCGGTGGGACTTGGCGAAGCTGATACTGCAAATGGAGTCACCGTATGTAATGGCGTTTTTGGAGCAGAAGTTCCCTGGAGAGAAGTACCCGGCAGCCTCACTGATAGCGGACTATTGTATGAAGGTGAGGGAGTACCGAAGGGCGTATGCGGAGTATGGCAGACTGGCGGCTTTGACACAGGAGCATGACCCGGCGCAGGAGGTCATTCAGCTGGATAGAAGGACTGAATTACTGGACCTGAGTCTCCTCTGTCTCGACAGTCTCCTGGCCGAACAGCGTCCAGGCAGTGACGAACTGCCCACACTCACCAGAGCCAGAGAAGGACTGCTCTTCAACCAGCGCCTGTGCAAGATACAGCACCGCTTGCAGAGGGACCTAGCAGCAGTGGGACTGCTACCAGAGGCGGAGACCTTGGATAGACGTTTGTACTCTGCTGAGGAAATGTATGAACATTTCGCGAAGCCATTTGATCGGTATGAGGTTGAGTTGGAACTGCTGGACTTTATACACTCCAATTCATCTGCACAAAAGACGGCAATTGTAGAGACTATGAAGTCGCTGTTCCTGCCAATCATTGCAAGCTGTGGACACTCATTATGGCCCCAGCGAGTCCGGGAAAAGCTAGAGGAGTTAGGGCGGAAGTACCCTCAAGCATTCCCACTGGACTCCGTATGTCTCCTATGTGAACAAACCAACATTCAGCTAGGAGTGGACAGTCCCTGGGTGGTGCAGCTGCTCTCCAGTCTCCCCCTAGTGCATGACTTCGGAGACCTGTTTCAGGTCTATAGCGGTCTCTGGACTGCTTACATTGGTGACTTGGCGGCCCAGTGGGGTCTCCTGATCAAACTAGAGTGCTTGTTTCGTCTCTGGCTAGAAGCTGCAGAGCGCTGCATAGGGTCCAGCAGTTCAGTGTGGAGCAGCAGTTCAGGACTCAAAATATCCCGTGACCGTCTGATCTCCCAACTTCCCTCAGTGCTCGCAACTACGGACTCAGTCCTTCAGTGCGTCCTCAACCTGCCTCTGGAGCGCCAACGTCGAGTGGAGCCTTCCTTTCTCGACCTCAGAGACCGCTTTCTCAAGCTAGAAGCCTTACTTCAGGTCAAATCTGCCGTCCACCGACATGACCTGCCAGTGCCAGAGTCCGTCCTTAGTGCTCAATCTCACAAGTTCAGTCTCTTGGCTCCCAAGGCTTTGTCCTTCAAAGAGACGCCGCAGCGGTCTTCGCAAGCCTCGCCTCGGCGTGATTAACCTAACTATGGTGTCTGTGCAAACAGCGCTGGATAGGGAGAGACTGCGACAGTACTTGGAGAGCAGAGCGAGTTTGGTGATGCTGGCGGGGGCGAAGAAGGTGAGCGTAGCGAGGATGCGAGCCCTGATCTTGCGGGAAATTACGAGAATAGGCTAATCACTCCTTCCACACTTACTCCCAGCCATCGCAGAATCAGGGTTTTCCTTGGTGCTTTTCAGACAATGCTGCTTTACAGACTTCCCTTCACTCTCGCATATGTGAAATTGGCCGTGCAAGCCTAGCTTCCAGCTCGATTGATTAACAGTCATAATGGACAACCCCTTAGGCCGACTGAAGGCGAAGCTAGACGCGAGTAAGAGACAGCGAGACGAGATGCAGCGGAAAACGATGAGTGAGCGGGCAATGGTGGCGCAAAAAGAGGCTGCTCTAGCCCAAAGACTGGCAGAGTGCCAGGCAGCCAAATCCCGGCTCCAGGAGCAAGAGGAGATTCTCGCCCGCTTCGAAGACACTATGCGTGAAAGCGAAATCGCCTACTCCAAACTGATGTCCAACACTGAAAAGCTGCTGAGTGCACTGGACCAGGAAAGCGCCCAGCTTTCCAAGTTCATGAAGTAGTTTTAATGCAAAGACAGGCAGGTAACAAGGGAGTCATACAGTTGAGAGGACTGTCAACAGAGGAATTGGGCAGATTGCAGGCAGTTACGTTTCTAGTAGATGCATTGATTGGGTGATGCAGGGAAATATGAAGGAAATCACTCCTACATTTCCTACGATTAATTGAGAAAATGAGAGTTGCACTGCAACTATGCTACGGCTTTATTGTACTTTCTTGCTGTCTGCACAGGGTGAAGCGTACATCCGCCCATATGGTTTTCTATCTACTGCCTATCTAGCTAGCCTTCTGCATGGCCTTGAGCAGACGATCTGCCAAGTCAATGACAGGCTTCGGGATCAAGTAGCCCTCAGCATTGAAGAAATTCTCCACATTCACCTCTATTTTCAGCTTTCTGTAAGTACCTGAACGCTTTTCCCACTTTTCCGCCTTACTCAGCTCCACCTCCGACTTGAGATACAGGTAAACCACCGTCTTGTACATCGGACTAAAGCGAGGAATGTTCGACTCAATACTGAACTCCGCCACATGCGCCAACTCAGTATTGCCCGGATTGGAAGTGAAGTATATGTCCCCACACATCAAGTAGTCCACATACTGATACGCAAAGTTGAAAGCGAAGTAAATCACCACACACACCAGCAACACAGGGTAGTTCTGTGGGAACGGTTTGTTGTAGATGTATTCGTAGATGTGGGCCCACACGGTGGCGCACGTGGCGATCAGTCCGAGTGCGATCTTGTAGTTGGAGTAGCGGTTGTTCACTGGGAAGTGCCGCTGCTCGCTCAGGTAGTCAGTGATGTACTCGTCCAGTTTGCCCTTGATTTGATAAGGGTCGTAGCGATTCGGCAGCGGCTTGTCGTCGACGACCATATATACTAGGACTAGAGGCCATTTAGGGGCAAACACCTGCAGTCTAAAGGAAAGCGATTTATGGGAGTGGAAAGAGGACTTTTAGAGCACTTTCGAAGGGAAATGTAGCGAAATAGAGGGCAGTGCATTCGTCTATTATAGTCGATTAAGTTGCCTGTATATTGCTTAACTTCACCTAAGGATACACACTTGTGACAGGAAAAGCAAGTGATTTCTATACAAATTGCCTTCTTCCGCTGTCGTTATTCGAGTGATGTTGCTTCTTTTGTAGATTTGCTATTTCGCAGTCTAGCGCCTATAGCTTTTGCTGCTCCCATTGATTTCCGTGGGAAATCCAGCATTATCTTAGAGTGGAGCGACACACTCAATCCTTATCTCTCTGCATAGCCATTTCTCTTGCCCATACATCCGTGGCCTGTCCTTCCTACCGTCTCGAGCAGTCTTCAGCTCCATATTCCCACTCCAGCAATAATGCACAGCTCTGACCATTCCGCCAACACCTCCTTAGGGAAAGGCTGCGACTTCGACCTACTGGAAAGTCTGCGACTCGAGTCAGACCGCTTCCATGAGGAACTGGGCCGCTTGGCAGGCCAAGTGCGCAGTAATCGGGCTTTGCAGGCCTTGGTTTCCAGCATATCTGTGAAGTTTGGACAACTGCAGCAGGGCTGGAACGGGCACTGTGAGAACGCCTTCGACCACTACCAAGTAATGCAGCGGCGCCTGCTGGACACCACTAAATCCGACCAGATGAGTGCGACCAGGCGAGTGAAGGCCTTGGAGACGTGGGAACAGGAGGTGGACAGCAAGCACAGGGAACTGCGCTCCACACTCACAGGACTAACGACTCGCCTAAGGGCTGATATTGAGCAGACGGAGCAAGCCCTAGAAGAGCAGCTCCTCAAGCGGGACATGCACATCTACGAGCAGCAAGAACTGCTCCACCAGGTCGATGCAGAAGTAGGTCACCTGCTGGACTTGCAGCCGGAGGACCTCGGCCAGACTGAGGAGTTCGACCAACTGATGGACCAAATGCAGGCAGACAGACCGTCTGTTGGACTGAATGTGTCCATGGAAAAGACGGCTGGTGGCTGGGACTCCGCTTTGGAGTCAGGAAGCAGCAGTCCCGAGGCGAGTTTATCCCCAAAAAGACTGAAAAACGCGTTATTAGTCCTTCGCAAACTGCATCTCCTGAACAATGTGAGTGATAGGCAGCACCCGGAGCTGTTGAGACAGTTGGAAGCCTTGTTGGCTGGTCCGGACGCAACTGGGAAGTTGCAGCTTTTCCTGCAACTTGCGAAGTGCAAAGCGCCTGGCAGTGACCTTGCCTGCACCACTCCCAAAAGCTTCCATCCCTCTGACCAGCTGCTGGACAAGACAGTGCTGTCCACCCAGCTGTTCCCTCAAGAAGCAGGGGAAACTGCACAGGAAATGAGCCAGGCGAAAGCCTCAAACGGCCACTGGGAGGACCAGAAGACGCAAGGAGGCGCTTTGCCTCCCAAGGGCTCTGGGGGCCAATTCGCCTCTCCCAGGACTTTGCGCCTTGCGCAGACACTGCTGCAGGCGAGAGCACCGCGGCCTGCGCCTTTGCAGGAGTCGAAGCTGATGTATCAGTTCACGAAGCGCTCTTCTACCTTTTCCACCAAGGCTTCCAGTGGGCTGAAGAGCAACATGTTGAAAGGCACTGGAGATATGGGGCTGGAGTCTCCGTCGTATCAGCCAGGCTTTGATTAGTCTAAGCCTTTGTCTGTACTTGATAGATACAGCAGGCTACTATCACTACGACTCAATGGCAGGCTAGCCAGTGGCACATAGGCCGTTTACTCTATTTAATGGGCTTGGGCTTGCCCTTTCCCTTCGCTTTCCGCTTGTCCTTCCTAGGCGAGGCAGGCTGGGGAGTGGCGGCCGAGTCCTGGTAGTTCGTAGGAGACCTGGACACATGCACTCTCAGTTCGTCATACATTCCCGCAGTTCTGCGGACCTTCTCCTCCATTTCCTCGATCTTCTCTGTGTTCCTTCGCATCTTTTCCTCGAATTTGCCCAGAGCTGCGTTTTCAGATTGGGTGAAGTCGATGGGAGTGTGGTTGTTCAGGTACTGGATTTGACGCTGTAAGTCGTCGTTCAGGGAGGTTTGTTGGCGGCAGCGAGAGTCCAAAGCCTCTAAGCGCCTTTCAAGAACGTCAAAGCGATTAAGAGGGTCTGAACGAGGCAATTCACTGGCCGATTTGCCCTGAAGCCGCTGGTTTTCCAGTGTAAGTCGATCAATCGTAGCCTTCATCTCCTGGATGTGCTGGAGATAGGAGTCCACAGGACTGCTGTGTCCCCGCAGCAGTCGCTCTAGTTCCTTGATCCTGCGGTCCTGCTCGTCGACTCTTTGCTGCAGGGCTGTTTCTCTGTTGGAGACGAGGGCTTTGGAGGCCTTTTCTGACTTCAGCGCTTCGCTGACGGAGAGGAGTTCCTGCACTTGCTCCTCCCGCCTTTCGCCGAGTTCCTCCAGGTCTCTGATCCGGTCCCGTAGTTCTGTCACTGTTTTCTCGTAGCTGTTCTTCAAGTACTCCACAGTCTTGAGCTTCGTGGCCAAGTCCTTGATCTGCAGCACCAGCAGGTCTTTCCGTCTGCCGCTCTCGTCCAGTCCCTCACTTTCCGAACTCAGCGGAGAAGCAGGCTTGCGCAGGTACTCCAAAGGCAAGCCGACAGCCTGCTGACTGCGGGCAATGGTCTCATCTACCTTCGCTAGTGTCTTCGAGGCTACGATTGGACTTTCCGCCCTGAAGCTCATTTATTAGCAAATAGCAAGCCTATGGGGGAACTCGCGTCCTGCGGGGATGAAGTGTTGGCGTTTTCTTTGGGCAGATGTGCACTACTTTCTTCATTAGCGAGCTGATTGCCGTCCATTGGCAGCTGCAGGGAGGTGGGAGGCGCCATTACACTCAGGTCACTGTTAGAAAGGTGTAGGGACAGTTGATTGGCTTGTACTAAGTATAGAGGCCGGGTACGGCGTTGGATGGCTCGCAAGGACGTATACTCGAAAGTGGTCAAACCGCGTAGAGAAATGTATATGTGAAACGCAAGCAAATAGGCGAACACCAAGGCCAGTGTTACATTAAGGACCATTACAACTGCCAACGCCACTATTTTCCCAATAGAACAGTCGACGCTGGCCAGTACAATCCCCAGTGCGGCAGTCTGCAGGACTAAATTGCCTTCCACACAGGAAATGAGTGCAAAGAACCAGTGGTAGTTGGCACGGCCAATACATACATTTAGCCAGTCGCAGTGATGGTCGTAGCCTGCAGTACAGTGGTTGCACTTCTCACAGTGAGTGCTGCGGACTCCAACACGAGAGTGGCAGATGGTGCAGTACTTGGGGAAGTCGGTGTAGGGAACGACTACTTGTTTATGAGTTGAGGCGAAGTCAGCAGAGTCGATAATTGTACACTTCAATGCACTCAGAACAGTTCCCAACAGCGCCAGTGAGTACAGACTCCCCAGCACAGCAAGCCTCTCGGCAGGTAAATACAGCCCGGCAACCACATAGAACTCTGCTGCCAGACCTGCACTGGTCCCCCACGCCACTGCCTGCCTTCCACCCAGTGCCCGAAACCGCCCGTGCGGACTCTTCATTCTATAGACAAGCTAACTAGCCCATAGTCTGTTGCTCGCCGTACTGCAGGTACAAGAAGTCGTCCTTCTCCTTCCGGGCTTCATACAGCTCCAGCGCAAAAGCATCCCCACTCACTAGTTCCTCCCCACCCACGAACAAAAACAAGGCCAGGTCCTTGCCCAGCGCCAGCTTCTTCCGAAGTCCTGTGAGCACATCCCCCATCCTAGCAATGCAAGGCACCATGCACTTGTTTCTGTCCAGCTCCGGCAGTGCAGAGCGCTTCACTCGACTAAAGAACACTGGCACCTTCGTGGGGTACTTGTCCTTCATCGCGGCTGCTAACTGCTGTCGCTCAGCTGTGCTCCGTCCAGACTTGAATTGCGCTTCCATAGTGTAACTACAGACTAGGCTCCTATGGTATCGTACAAGAGCTGCAGACAGCGCAGATGGTCAGAAGTCACACTTCGAAAGTGCTTGCGGAGTAGGTCAGCCTCCATAGGTGCGAAATGATAGTTACTAAGCGCCCTGTGACACACTTGCACCAATTCCCCCAATGCTCCCAGCAATATACTCTTATGTCTGCCCTCGATTTCCTCAGTTGCTGTGACTTCCAAGGCAGTCTTTCCTGCGAGGACTTCGCAGATTTCCCGCAGGAAGGCGGAAAGTTGCAGCTGGCCTAGCTTCTCTGCGTACTCCTCTGCGGCGGAGAAGTTCTCTGCGCACATGGAGTCCACACCAATACCTTTCATGCAGGTTTCCAGTGCGTTATAGACGAAACCTTGCTTACTGAATACTTCAGCGAGAAGGTGGTAAACTGTACCCGGGGAAACAAGAGATTGATATCCCTTTTCTAGCGATTTGAGCGCTTGAGCATAGCATTTCTCTGCATGGGGCAGGTCCTTTTCGTCTTCAAAGTAGATATTGCCCAAGTTGACCCAGGCCTCAGCATACTCAGGGTCTAGCGCCAGTGCCCGCTTGTAGCACTTCACGCCCTCTGCTGCGTTGCCCAGTGCTCGCTGAGTAACACCCAGGAAGAGATAGGTGGAAAGGCGGTCTGGGGCCAGGGCGAGTGCTTGTTCGTACAGGTTTAAAGCCCTGCTATAGTCACAGAGCCAGATACGAAGCATGTGGGCGGTTTCAATCAAAGCCTCAAGTAGCGGGGAAACAGGCACAGCCGTCCTGTCCAGCGCCTTCGCTCGTTTGATCACAGTGCCAAGCTTACTGCAAGCAGTGGAGTCCTTAGCAAACGTCCCTAGCGCAGTTGCAAGCGTAATAAGTCTCGGATTCTTAGTTTCAATGCAGCGCACTGAAGGCTTGAAGTCGTGATACAGGCCTTCTGCTAGGTGCGCAAGTGCCAAGTCTCCCTCACACACTGTCATTTCTTCGATTAAGTCCAAGTATTCGTATAGCTCCCAGCAGGCTTTGAGCCACTTGACGCTTTCGAGGTAACTGCTTTCTCGTTGATATGCTCGACCGAGTGTATGCATAGCTCCTGCTAATCTCCTTACTAGCGTCCCTTCATCCTCATCCCCCCGAGCTACAGCCTTTGGCAGGTCCACTTCCCTGCTCTCAGGCAGAGATAAGGGCGGCACTAGAATCTTCTGAGGACTAAAGCGAAAGGAGTTGGGGAGCCGGGCTTCCGGCAGCGGCTGTGCAAAGCCTTCAGAAGCAGCAGAGGAGAGTATCTGGTCTGTGTCTCTACGCACCCGCTCCAGCCTTGGAGTTCCCTTCTTGCCGCTGCTGCAAGCACCCATGTTCTTCTACTAGTTGCTGGGCATAGACACCACTGGCCTGGAGAGACTTTTAAATGTCGTTTCCCAACCTGGTGCATGAGATCAGCCTAACAGACCCAAGAATCCACTACGAAGTGGTCCCAGCCAGCAGTTCAGACTCAGTACAACTCCTGCTGACTTTCGCCCACCCCCCAGCCCTGCTTTCCCACATCGCCTTCCTAGTCCACGACTCCCAGCAAGCCAACCAACACTTCTCCATCCTCTCTATCCAGGTCAAAAAGACTGACAGTGACAACTTCGCCTCTGCTCATCACTATGAAGTGCCAGGCATAGACCCGCAGATCGACTTTCAGGAGGTCGGGTCGATTGCGTATATTCCCTGTGTGGGAGTGTCGCAGACGCTCAGACTGGCGTTTTCCTGCAGTAAGCCGGAGTATGATGAGTTTGACTTGGAAGTGGCGGCTATTAGTCAGAGGGCAGCGAGGGATCAGCATTGGGGGACGAGGATTTTTCAGGAGTCGTATAGTGCGATAGCACTGATTGGGTATCGATTAGCGGTCTCACCTTCAGCTTCACAGGTAGTCGGACTACTGAATATATGCAGCTATTTGCGGGATTTCGGACAAGCAGGAGAGACGGAGTTCCTCGCAGGACTTGCACTGATGAACGCCAGGCGATTTGTGCAAGGCGCTGAAATGATCCGCCGTGCTGAAGCTCAGCTCATCACTGCACTCGAACTGCCTCTCAACTCCCCAAGACATCTGGCCAACCAGCAGCTTCGCACGCCCACCGCCACTACCAACAAACTCCTTCTCAAAGCTGCTAAATACGAACTCCTGGTCGCGGAAGGCTTCAACCAGCACGGCCAAAGCCTAGACAAGCTGATCGCCTACCAGCAAGCCACCGAGTTGTATCTAGGCGGAATTCAACTCCAAGCAGTCGACCTGGGCTGTGACGTATATACGAGTTTAATGCGACTACAGCCTCATCTCTGTCGGTTACTGCTGCGAAACATGCAGGACACTTTAGAGCCTTTGAAAATCGCATGCATTCGCGGGCTGGAATTCCTTATCGAACATTTAGGATGTGCATTGGGTGGGCAACTTCCGCACATACTCAAGACAGTCATCAAAGCGTACCCTTTCTCGCAAATCGTCGCAGACTCTTTCAATACTTCTCTGCTTTCCAGTCACAGTTTCTCGGAAGTCATGAGGAGAGAGGACCCGTCTCCTTCGCTTATTGACTCGTTTAACCGGCTTTTGGAGACCTTTTTGATGCTGCTGAGTTCGGCCTCGCCTACGATTCTGCACAGCTTGTTCTCGGAAGTACTGGGGAATTACCTGCTAGTTGGGGAAATACCCAAGGAATTGAGGACATATTTAGCCCGAATATCGGAGAAAATCGCAACTATATGTGAAGGCGATTTAACGATTTCGACTTCATTTTTATCAGGCCTAATAGCCCTGAAAGGCAGCGAAGAAAGCAACGAAGCAGTCCTCCAGTTCTGGGAAAGCATAAAAGCCAAAGTGCTCCCCCACTACTCCGGCTCCCGTCTGAGTTCCCTAGTGGACTGGCTGCAAGAACTACTAGGCGACGAAAACGACGAAGACACAGTGGAAACCGGACTTGAAATCGTTATGTTGCTTTCCACTATTGAGGTCAGTCGGTCGCCACTAATAAGGCTGCATGAGCGGCGGCGCCCGGAGCTGTTTCCACTGCTAGCGCCGCTGCAGTACTGGCTGGAGTACTCAGGCGCCAGCCACACCCGCTTAGAACTGTTCAAGAAAGTCTGGGCCTGTATGGCGAATGTTGCGAAGCACAGTGCCGGAGCTCGTTTAGGCGACTATGTTTTGCCGTTATTGGAGAAAACGAAGGAATTCTGCAAATCTGCATCTCCTCCACAGGCTATGCTGCAGTTCCTGGAAACCGTCCTCAGTTCCTTGGAATTCGCTGCACCGCTGGAGGACTTCTTTTTGGAGTTCTTCCCGGTGTTTCTTCAGTGCATACTGAGCAATGTGCAAGATGATGTGTTCCGCATATTCAATTTGCTGCTGCAGATTATAGGAGCGAATTTGACCTCGGAGCTGCTGAGGGACAGCATTAACACACTGCTGCATCAATACACCGTCAAGAGTGTTTCGCAGAAACTCAGCAAACGCTGTCTGTTTGAGTTGATGCTGGAAAATCAGGAGTTGCTGGAGGAAGGACTGCACTTCTGCCTATTTGACAATAGAGACGACCTGCCAGACTCTTCCCACCTAGACAAGCAGCAAGTCCTGCAGCAACACGACTCCTTCCTGGAGAAAATAACCTTCGCCATAGAGCTGCTGAGCCTGCTGAACCAGAGCCACTTGGCCTTCGTGATGGAGCGTCTGGACATCTTTGCAGAGGCAGTGGAGGGACTGCTGCAGAACTCTGACTCTCACGTGAGGATTCGGGCCTTGGAAGTGCTTAGACTACTGGGAGAATTGGCGTTGGGCCTGGAAACGCAGGAAAGAATGGAAATGATGCGACTAGTTACGTCCTCCGTCAAGCGACTGATAGAGGACGGAAGTGACTCGAAGTCTGCTTTTTACGCCTTGCAACTGCTGGATTTAGTGTTCAAGCATGTGATTCCGCCCAGTTCGGATCGAGCAGTGAGTGAAATTCGAGTGAGTGAGTGCTTGAAGCTGTGGCAGGGAGTGGCGCAGCAGATAGTGTCTGCGTGGAGCAATGTGAGGGCGGTGGCGTTTTCAGTGCTGTGTTGCTGGGTGCAGGTGGACTTGAGGGCTATTCGGCCTGCACTGCAGATGAAGCTCAAATCGCTGCTTATGCCGCTTCTCAGCACGTTGCTAGCCTCCAAAGAAAGTGAAAGTCGTGCAGGCGCCCTGAACATCATGGGCTCCTTCTGTGGCCTGAACGTCTCCGAAGACGCCGAAGTGACATACGACCGATTTCAGCTCCACTCCGATAGCATCCCCTTCGCCCTCTGGGAACACGTGTTCCGCCTACAAGACGACTGGGACGCTATGATAAGGGAAGCGGCGGCTGTGCTGGTGCAACTGTCTGGCCCTCGAGACTCGGTCCGACACTTGACCAGAGTCCAGAGACAGAATGTGGCGTTGAGGATGAATGCGATGAGTGATGAGGAGATGATGGAGGAGGAAGCATCGGACGGGGACATTTTCTGGGCTCAGGATTACACCTCTGACCAACTCAAGGAACTTGCGAGTATCTTCCGCACTGACAGCAAAAACCCATCCCAGCTTTGGAACGAAATCAGAGAACCCCGAGAAGAACTCGACCGCGAAGAGCCACACGTGGAAATAAAGGTGGACGAGGAAGAAGAGTCCTTCGAGCAACTCGGAGTCATCGACATCGGCGACGATGAGTTGCTGGAAGGGTGTGACGACGAGGCGAATCAGTTCCCGGTGATAAAGAATGCGTATCAGAAGAGGAAACAGGTGGCGCCCAAGGAAGAGCAGGAAGACCATACCTGGAGCAGGTCCTTACGCCCTCATAATGCCTCCTTGAGGCCCTTTACACCTCCTGCAAAGCCTTCGGCCGATAGAGACTGGGGCAGTCCGAGTGAAGAGCATAAGGCTGACTTCCCTGCGATGAGACAGGAGAAGCAGGAGTTACTGCTATTGCCGCAGCCACAGCCCGAGCCGAAGGAACGCAGTTTGAGTGACTTGCCGGAAGAGGAGCTGGACGAGGGGAACTCCAGTATGGAGGAAATACTAGTGCCGGGACATATCAGGAGAAGCAGTTTGGACGAACTGGCGGAACTGCTGGGGAACGGACCCAGCGAAAGTCCGCCTTCGCCTGAGGAACAGAAGGGACTGGAAGTGTACTCGACCAGTCCTGATGAACTAGCCAAGAAAAGTCCCTCTACGCCCAAGCGACGTCTAGACCAAGACCTCGCCTCTCGCCTCAAGTACCTAACCACAGTCCCCACCGGCCCCTCCCTGAGCAAAATATACATGCAAAAGCCCGACCTTTCCCAGTTCAAGAAGAAGCCCAAACCCACTTCTCTCAACACCTCCCTAAGTAAAACAAAAAAACAGCTCCTCTCCAAGGTCACCAAGCCCTTCTCCGCCAAGCCCAAGTCCACGCAGCTGCCCTTCAAGCCCAGTCGGAAGGAGGATCTGGATAGGCTAGGCAGCTATTAGGCAGGGGTTTGATTGCTAGTAGGAGGGAAGGAGTAGTGGGTAGAGGACTGCCCAGTTTGTCCCTAAAATGGCGCTGAAGGCTCTAATCGAGTCCCAGCTACTCGCTCTCAACGACCCTGACAACTTCCGTCTGCTTCAATCCTCTCTCCACAAAGTCCACGAAGCCTTCACCAGTGAAAAAGGCGACTCCTTGGACACTCGCGCTGCTATCAAAAAGGAAGCCGTCAGAGTCGACCGCCAGCTGAGAAACTCTACAGGTAGACAGCTCTTTGCTTGCAACTTGCTGGCCACCAGTGCCCAGGCGCTAAGTCAGGCCGCAGCAGCCACAGCTCTAGAGGCTTTCAGAGCACTTGCAAGGCTTGTGGAGAAGGGGAAAAGCCCAGTTCTGCCTTTAACGATTGCGAAGCTGCTGGAGAGGAGGATGAAATTGGCGCTTAGGAGAGTTAGGCGCAAGGCTGATATGCAGAACTACGCAAAGGCGAGCAGATCCAGGCCTGGCAGACATATGCTAGCAGCGGCTTTGATGGGAAATTGGCTGGAAATTTCCACAGCCAGACGAGAAGCTGAGGTATTTGGGATACTGAGGAAAAGGGCGAAAAGGGCTAAAATGTTGCTGCGCTTTAGACGACTTTTCTTCATACAAAAATGCTTTTGGACTGTTATTTTGCAGCCGAAGTCGCAACAAGACCAGAAACAGCACTTATCAACCCTCTTCTCCACCCTACAAACCCTCTATCTCCAGCCTCTCCAAGCAGCTCTAACCCAACTCAAGTCCCCGAAAGCCCCCACTTCCCCCAGTGCCCGCCGAGTAATCAAGCAAACCGCCTTCTCTCGAGGTCCCTTCAAGACCATTAATGTCAAAGTATTGAACCCTCGCACTATCTCGAAGTGGGGAGTTAATCAATTAGTCCGCACTTTGGCGGAAATCCGCCAGCGCAATTTGGACAAAGCGATGGCAAATATGAGGAATTTGCTAGGGAAAAGGGGGAAAATTAGTGTTATGTTGGAAAAAAGAATGTGGATGTTTAGGCAGTACCTGCGGAAAAGCGTGCAAAGGAGGGTAAACAAGTGGTGGCAATTCACCCACTCCCAAGCCTCTTCAAAGACAGTTATTGACTATAGAAAGCAATTCGCTCTCCTGCGAGTGCTAAAAGACGACAGTCTCCAGGTCGTTTTCACCCGCTGGAAAGACGCGAATTCAGCAAAGCGCTTGCCAGCCCTGTCAGTCCTGCAAGCTGCAGTGAGCAAGCTCAGTCGCATACGAGGACGCAGGGTGAAAGAGGCTTGGAGGGCGCTGAAAAGCAGGGGAAACAGGTGGAAACTAGGGACCAAGGCTATGGAAAGAGGACTAATGAGGGTGTTGGGAAGAAGGCTGAGTGAGACTATTAAAGGAATGTATGCGTTTAAGGGCAAAAGGAGGAGAATTTTCGACGCAGGGAGGAAACTGCTAATTGTCAAGAAATCGAAGGAAATTCGAGACAAATATGTGGCTTTAATACTGCTAAATCAGCACAAAAGGAGCCAATTGCAGCAATTTAACACTGACAAAACCCGCAAAATCAAGGCGATTCTTATGCTTTCTGGTACTCTTAATGACAAAATCGTGAAGTTTTTATATCACTGCTGGTCCTGCCTGGTTCTAAAGCTGCGGATGACTAAGGACGAGTCCACACTGCGGTTTTTCTTCGAGAAGTACAAGCAAAGTGGACCAGTTCGGAAAGAAAACGTGAAAATGAAGCTGAAAACAGCCTTACAAGTACTAAAAAACTGTCAAAAGTACCATTTGCAGCGGCTATTTGTAAGGTGGGGGATGAGAAGCAGACTAATACAGAGGCAAAACGCACTGAAGAAAAGTCACTTTTACCCGAGTTTAGCCCGAAAAGTCAATATTTGGTATGAAAAGACGCTAAAATGGCCTTGGAGGAGATTAAGTCGGATTAGGTCGAAATTCCAAAGGGTGAAAAACAGCGCTGTGCAGGGGGAAAAGCGACTTACGAGGATATTGTTGCAAAGAGGACTGCTCAAGCTGTTGCTTATGCGAGCGATTTCAGCGAAAGAAGGCAGGCAAATGCTAGCCGCGAGGACTATTCTCCTGCTAAGCCAGAAAAGACAGCGCTTTATAGCCCTTTCCACACTCAGAGCCACAGTGAAGGCAGGCAAAAGAGTGTCTACAGCTCTAAAACGAGGCATTACGAAGCTAAGTCAGTGGACGAGGGGCAGGACTCTCCCTATAAAGGTCCACCTTTTCAGGTATATTGGGTCGATTAGTGCTTTGCGACCTGCCCGCTCCCTGTCCCAGGCGCTTTTCCTGCCCTTGCAAGTACTGCTCCTCCCAGTCTTCCACGCCTTCCGAAACACCACTGCTAGAGTCACTGTTTTGCAGGATAGACACAAGCGGATAGCTGCTATTTCCCTGCTGCACGCACATACAGCCATATCCTCTACTGCAGTTCTCCGCTCCTTTAAAGCGTGGAAAGGCCGCACTGGCGCTTTTCACTGTAAGGCACAGGGTGTAAAGCTACTGGCTGGAGTACTGAAGGGCAGAGTGAAGACTGTGCTGCAGCAGACGCTAGGCACTATGAGAAGGGCGAAGTATCAACTGGTGGCTTTGAGGGACAAGGGCAAGAATGTGTATCGGCTCATAACGCTCAGCAAGCGAGAGGAAGGGGACTATGGGAAGCTGGAAAGACTGGGGACAGTTCTAGGGAAGTGCAGGGGAAAGGCGATGCTTGTGGGACTGCGTGCTTTGAGAGGCTCTGGGGAACTCCCTGCGAGCCAAGGAAGGCGACATACACTGTTGGTGAAATTAGGCTGTAGGAAGGACAGAAGGCTGTGCCAGGCTGCTGTAGTCCTTTGGCGGTCCTCGGCTCTGGTCCACTCCTCAATACTATCCACAGTCCTCCTAGGCAAGGCAAAGGCTGTGCACGCACTGAACACCTACCGCAGGAAAGTCCTCCTAGTCGGGTGTTGGTCCTCACTGCGTCGCACTGCAGTGGCCCAGTACTGGCAGCGCAAGCAAGCCACTAGGGTCATAGCAGACGCTCTAACTACCCTCAAAGTCGCCTACCTCCAGACCGCATTCACGTAGTTCCCACACAGGGCTCTGTCTATCACGTTCTACAGATACCGGCCGTCCCGTCTTTCTACTCTGGACTCGGCGGCTAGGGAGCGGCTGATTGCTAGTATTACGCTGCGGCTGAGTAACATTGATACTCGAGGAGTGGCGTTGAGACGTCAAGACTGGCTCTACCCGCCACACCAGCCGCAGTTCCCGGCCAGTCCGCCCAACCAACGCTACAGTGCAGGCACAGAAGACTAGACCACTCTTCAATAGGCGGCCTGTGTTACTGCCTCAGTAGCGTACTATAGGCCTACCTTTACTACCTAGAAGCGGATATGAACGTGCCTTTCCTCGTCTCTTCCCGCCTGCACACTTCACACACAGGTCTCTTCAAGCAGTGCGAGTGGTACACATGTCCGCAGGTGAACAGCAGCAACTTCTCTTCTGTGCCTTTCAGCATATCTTCGTTAGACATCAGCTTCCCGCACAGCGCACAGCGCAGGTCCATGGAGCTCACTCCCTTCATACGGAGATTGAACAGCTCTTGAGTCATATTCTTAATATCACGATTGAGCAGGTTATTGGCTTTGCGGAGGATGTTTTTCTGATAGGAATAGCGGGAGAGCACATTCACGAAGTCCATTTTGAAGTATTTGAATGGAATTGAGCCGAAATTAGCAACAATCCGAGTGACGATTTTGTTGAAATCGACGCTGATTATCATTTGACTGAGGATCTTTGATATAGCAGAGCTGAGAATAGGCTCCAGGGAGCTCCTATACAGTTCAAAATGCGGCTGAAACTGGCCATACCCATACAACACCCTATCCAGCAGTCTAAACCAGTTCTCCTCATTGTCATGTTCATCCAACTTCCCAGCGTTCCTCCCACACAAGTCCACCGCATTCTTTATCCCAGTCTCAATAGCCTTCATTTCCGCCTCCAACGCCTGCGTATTAGTCTTCGCTCTCATACTGGCCACCAGCTCAGTCTGCTTCTGCTCCACTATGTTCAGGTACAGTTCCAAGGCTGCCTTCGTGTCGCCCAGGCGTTCGTGTAGGTAGGCGCTGGCGTCGATGATGTTGTTTTTGGAGCAGAGGGAGAGGCATTTGTCCAGGGAGTAGCGTTCGCTGGACTGGAGGAACTTCAGCACGTTGTCGGGCTCGAGTTCGCATAAACGACGCACATATAGGTGCACAAGGTTATCTTCCAAGTCCTCATCAGCATCCACCGCTTTCACAATCTCAGCGAGGTACTTGAGCTGCAGTCTGGGGGCGTTATCCAGTCTGCCGACAATGGTCTTGTGCTCGTTTTCATAGAAGTCTCTAACCAATTTGGCAGTCCTGTCACTGTCGATGCTGACCATGTCGTTGAGGTAATGCAGAACTTCCTGCTTTACCTGTTCTTTAGTGCTCCCTGTCACTTTTTCCAAGATGACCTGCAGCCAGTCGAACACTTTCGCCTGTGTAGCGCCTACCTTCATAGCTCCACTGTCACTTTTCATGAAGGACTTCAAGCACTCCTTATAGTCCCGCTTCAACTCTTGCAAGTAGACCAGTACTTCCGTGCTAAATAGCCTTTACTGCGGAGTACTGAGCGTCACTCGTAGCAAACTGTCGATTTCTTCGTCAGTGAATCCCTCAGTTTCACGCAGCATGCTGAGGATGAGAGTGCCTTTTTTCTCAATGTCGTATTGCAGTTCTGCGTACTCACTGGACACAGCAGTGGTGCGACTGTATACTTCGGAGTAGGACAGGGACTGGCGAGGGGGCGCCATCAGGAAATTCGCCACTTTGATACATTCCTTTTTAGGGATAATGGCGGCCTTTCCAGCCACCACTTTGGCTACGAACAGAGTGTACTGAGGGTAGATGCTTGCTAGTCGTTCGCAGGCCACTTCCAACACATGCAGCAAGTCTGTGTGCAGACTAGGGGCTTGCGCTCGCAGTACTTCGGCGGGCATGCCGCCCTCGTACAGCAGCCAGATCACTTGGAACGGAGTCACTCCGTCCACTTCCAGTAACTCGTACAAGTGCGTCTTCTTAGTGAGCCACTCGGTGAGCTTGACTATTACCCTAGGCAACAGTTCTTCCTCAATCCTGCCTGCAGGGAAAGTGTCCCCTTTGATAGTCATGCGCAGGTACCAGAGGATCTTATGTACACAGTAGCGCCTTTGGTCCTCAGTTTGGTGCTGTCTCATCACTTCCCTCAGCAGTTTCAGTGCATTAATGTGGCTTTTCTTCATACTTTGAGTGTTGATAAAGATGCTGGCAGTAGTCAGACGGTACTCTTTGCAGTGGGGAAGGATGAAATCTGGGTTTATCTGGGTCGGGTCGAGGTGCAAAATGAGTTTTTCGATGATTTCCGGCTTGTGGATTTGCAGATAGTGGTTAATCATCTTGCCAAGCATCAATTCGGGTATCGTCTGCACCCGGTCTGCAATGATATACGGCTCTAGACTGTCCATAAAGAGGGTATTTGCCTTCTTATCCACCGATTTCATCAAAATATACTCATAAAACTCACCAAAGAGTAGATCTGTCGCCCCAATAGATATGCAAAACTCGATAGTGTTGGGAATTTTATGTTCGTTTTGCACTCCAAAGCGGACATATTCCTGCGCCACATCCTTTAACAGACTCAGCAGCTCGACATTGGTCCTGGGCTTGTCATACACGTAGAGTTCCTTTTTGTCGAAAAGGTCTAGACCGAGGGACAGTACTTCCAGCCAGCAGCCGTCCTTTATTAGCTTCACAATTGCCTCTTTCCAGTTGAGGAGCCGGGCTCGGTGGAAGCCTTTGGTGCCGAGGAACAGCACCTCTCTCCCATTGGATTTGAGCGAGTTGTGGAAAGTCATGATAGGCTTATTGAGTGTATTCAGTAGGGAATACTGCGATACCATTTGCACGATATACAGAGCTTCTTGGTCCACTTTAGCCTTTGGGTTCTTCGG